>ENA-OQJB01000412-OQJB01000412.1-human-gut-metagenome-genome-assembly--contig:-NODE-412-length-22124-cov-4.106742_pt1 | contig 22124 bp, 21 predicted proteins | sample MGYA00242599_ERZ504765 | MGnify/ENA primary metagenome ERZ504765 (study PRJEB26092, sample SAMD00036354) | human gut metagenome | host: Homo sapiens | study: EMG produced TPA metagenomics assembly of...
CGGCGTTTCTTGCGCAGGCTTCTGCGGTGATTCCGTTGGATTTCCATTCTCCTGGCGATACCATAGTGGTGAGTAAAATGCGATGACCTTGGTGTGTGGCTCGTCCCATATCATTCCGAATGACCGGCAGTTTGTTACTGCGGCGACCAGTGTTGATGTGTACGAAAAGCGGAGTGACAACCGGATGTCATAGAAATTGCAGTGCGGATAGATGCCTTGGGAATTCATGTAAGCGGGCATTCCCAGGTAGAGGTCCAGTAACTTGGTTATGGTGGGGTCGTTTATTCCCCGTCCCTTCCACTGATGGATCATTTTCTGCGTCTCGCTGATGGAAACGTTTTGTTTCAATGCTTTTATAGCCATGTGTGCTTTGTTTTTTTGTAATAATGGCAGCGAAGTTACAAAGGAAAAAATAGACGCGTCTGTCCACAGTGGACAGACAATTAGTAGACAGATAGTATTATTAACGATATTTAAACTGAAAAAAAATGAAAGACAGAGAATTTTCAACGAAAAAGTTGGCCGAGAGCATCAAAGTTCTAAGAAAGGCCAGTGGTGTCAATGTAAAGGGGTTTTGTAAAGCCATCCACATGACGGAACATAGTTATTACAGTGCTCTTAATGGTAAACTGACAATCTGAATTTTTATGCCACTATCATGCATCCTTTGGTCGAAAACTATGGCGATTGCGGACTGGACGAGGAGATAGAAGCGGTGAAACAGGAGTGGTGGAATGTGGTGACGGAGAATTCGTGGGAGTATGTGCCAGGGGAGAAGAAGGATGAACCGGAGGGGAGTGGAATAGGAGATAATGAATGATAATATAATGCGATTAAAGAGTATCACAGTTTCTTCACTGTAACGTTTTTGCAAGATGAACGGCCAGAGCTTTCAATGTTTCATAGAATATAGATTACTGTTTTAATGTTTTTAGAGTTTACATTGCTTAATACAGTTCATTTAGACTGTATTAAGTTGTTTATAAATTAATGTTTTATGATTACAATTTGGCTAGTAGTTTTAGGAATTACCTTTGTACTATGCATGAAGCGTACAATTTATGGTTGTTGTATGCTTGTTTATGCACGAATTTTGATTCCTGATATAGTTAGGTTGACCCCCTTAGCTGATATAAGTCTAAACACGGGTATAATAGGTGTTATTGGCGTTTTTCTGTTTAGAGATTTGTTATTCCAAAAAGTAACATTGAACGGATTGGTGAATGATAAGTACATTCGGAATATTTTGTTTTTTGCAATCCTATTGTTATTGTCTATTTTATTGGGAACATGTCTTAATTTTAGCAATCAAATAGGATACCTTAAGCAGTACTTTATTACAGACTTATTCCCTGCTATTGCGGTTGTAGCATCAATAAGAAATAATGAAGATGCTCGATTGCTTCTAAAGAGTGTTTTGATAGCTGTATTAATAAATACCGTCTATGGTATTTTCACAGTTATTATTGGAGCCAACCCATATTTGTTCTTTTTGAACTTGTACTATGCATCAGATCTTTCTAAGCTTATAGATGATTCATTATCTTCACGCAGTGGTATAATAGGAACATCATCTACTTTTCGACATGCTAACTTTTGGGGAACGTTCCTGCCTTTGGCCTTTGTCCTTGTTTTTTATTATTATAGATTGACTAAAAAGAAACTCTTCTTATGGGCTACCATATTTACTTCTATTTGTATATTTATGTGTACTAAAAGAACAGCAATGGTAGCTTTTTTCTTGACATTGCTTGCATATTTCTGGTATGCTAATCCAAAGGTGAAAAAGAATATTATAATTTATTCTTTCATTGGATTACTAGGTGTCTTGTTGTTGGTTTATTTTATTCCACAGATGGAATCGGCTAAGAATCTGATAGAATCTTCTCTTTTCTTTTGGGATGATTCTTTAAGAGACAAACATGATGTGGGCGGTTCTTCTATGTCTATGAGAATAGACCAGACTCTGTATCCATGGGTGATGATTTCAGATAACATATTATTTGGCCATGGATTCGGTTTTACAGCAGAAAATTTCAATACGTTTGGACTTCATCCTGTTATGGCAAATTTTGAAACAATTTTAGCCCAAGCTGTATGTAATGGTGGCTTCCTTGGCATTTTTACATGGATTTATTTTTTTGTATTCAATTTCAATTATAGCAAGAACTCGGTCCCTGCTCATTTAAGGCAATTTCCGAAGTTGTTAAATCTGTGTGCGTTAGCTATTGCTGTCGCGAATGGTTTGGACGTTGTTTTATTCTATTTTCTATTTAATATTTTAATGAAAAAATCATATCTAATAAATGACTATAAGTAAGCAAATTCATTATGCAATACCTTCAATCTAATGAGAAAATTTCAGTTATAACAATATGCTATAATGCTGAGGAAACAATAGAAAGAACTATAAAATCAGTCTTGAATCAGTCTTATAAAAATCTTGAATATATAATTATAGATGGCGGTTCTAAAGATAACACAATGAAAATTGTGAAAAGATATAAAGATAAGATTTCTTCTGTTATATCAGAACCAGATAATGGAATTTACGATGCAATGAATAAAGGCGTTCGCATAGCTACAGGAGAATGGTTGAATATGATGAATGCAGGAGACTGTTACACTAATGATGAAGTTTTTAAATGAAATATTCTCAACTTCTATCCCGAAGGATAAAACTGTGATATATTCAGATTATTATACTAAAGATTTATTGGGCAATTTAGTTCAAGTAAATATTGATTTAATTAATAGACCTCTTTTAATCATCAATGTACTATATATAGAAAATCATTACATCAAGAACACGGCTTTTATACGGTTACGAAACCTATTATCATATCTGATATTCTTTTTTTCTATATGGTTCCGGTATCTCAGATGGTGAAAGCAGATACGGTTATAGCGTTTTTTGATGGTGGGGGAGTTTCTTCACAAGGTCATTGGAGCCTTCAGCAATGGCTCTGTGCTGATGTCGTCTTTCGGAGACGAACTTTTACTAATATGATATTAACCTATTATTATCGTGTATTGAGGGATTCAATTCCCGGTATTTTAAGATATAGATTTAGACGACTGCTCGGATGGAAAATGAAGATAAATATTTTTTGATTGATATTTGTGGAACTTTATATCAATCAAATACCACTTTTGATTTTATACGTTACTTTTTTTCTGAAAAGCCTTGGTATATCAGACTTAATGGTTTAAGGAAAAACAAATTATTCCGTTTTTGTAACGCTAAGGCTTTTGAATATTTAGGATTCGATTGTCTTCGATTTTTGCTCATCAGACATCTTAAAGGTTACTCTAAAAAACATCTGTCAGATATGGCACATATTTTTTATAATGAATATTTGGTAACAGTTATAAATAGACCAGTTATTGATATAATAGAAGCAAAAAGGAAAGAGGGGGTCAGGTTAATCCTTGTATCTGCAACTCTTGATATGATTGCTAAAGAGGTTTCAGAAAGATTGGGTATACCAGATGTGTTCTCTTCTCATTTATCCTATGATAAACAGAATGTTTGTTTGGGTAGGTTGAAAATAGATTTATTAGGTAATAAAGCTAACTGTCTTAAGTCTTCTAATATTTTAGAACCATATTATGGAACAATTACTGATAATTACTCAGATTTGGAGTTGATCCTAAAATCAGAGAATTCTTACGTAGTAGTTACTGATAAACAACATCAAAATAAATGGGAATATTTACTGAAGAATAATAGATATAATCACTCGTTTGTATTAGTATGAATATAGTGTCTTTTTTATACCTTTCCTTTTTACGGTATATACCCGTTTACAAAATAAAAAGGCGATAGCTCATTACTTATTTACGTTTCCTCTAGCTTGGACTATAGTAACATGCTTCGAACCGAATTTTGAGATATTTCGTATGTTCCTTTCTTTTATTTATTTCTATTCTATTTACGAATTTGGCTATTTGCAAAATGATTGTGAAACGATTAAAAAGGAGTTAGAACCTAGTATGCGTGTTACTTATGATGACTTGTTTTTTATGAAAAATACAAAATAATGATATATATGTTTAGGTCCTGTGTTGTTATATTATTAGCCATATATATGCATATATCAGGTATTAAACTTTCTATTATTCTGTTCCCGCTTTTTATATTCCCGGTTTTTTATATTTATAATAGTATAAGGAGTAAGCTTAATTTATATATACATTTGATTCTAGCAATATTGAAACATGCGACTATAGTTTTTATAATCTTGAATGAATTTCAGTGGTCTGCTATACTTTGGTTATTTTTATATTCATCCATTTTGTCTTTTTTATAGTAGTTGAGTGTGCGAGGAAAAGCCGGATATAAAAATCTACTGTTTAAAAAGTATTTTATTCCTATTTACGATAAATATCATGTTCATAAGTTTAGAGTCTGTTATCAATTTTTTTTCTTTTATTTCGCTCTCTCTAGTAGCTGTTGGGGGCTTTCCTGCATTTTATTTAATAGGGAATTTAGTATATACTACTCTGATGATAATGACTTTTATACTTTTTGGCAAGCATGACGAGAAATTGTAAATAAATATATTTCAAAATAGTAGATGGAAATTTTGTTACTATTGTAGCGGTAACAGTGTTCACATGCTCTTCGATTTAGAGCAACTGTTACGGAAATGTTGTCAATATTGGGACTCGAAAATATTAAAGTAATAGTTGCATTTTCTCAAAGTTGATAAATCGCTTGTTTATAATTGATTTAACTGGGTTTGAGGAGAATGGATGTTTACATAGCAATATTAGTTTTCGTAAAACATAAAATATTTAAATCTGTTTTTTTATGAAAAGAAAAATGGCTTTTGTTGATTTGACCAATTTTAAAGATTGGCCAATGGGTGGAATGTTAGAATATGAGTTGGCTATACTACCGTATTTGGCAGAATATTATGAGTTGGATATTTGGGGGTATTCTGTGAATGGTATTGCACCTGCACCTTTAGTATTGAATGGAAAAGAATATCCAGTTTACATATGTGGCAATTGCTCAACAAACCGTAGGATTATACCTAATTTTTGGAAAGGATTGTCATTGTTGGGCTATAAAAATGATTTTGAAGATAAATACGACATTGTTTATGCTCATACAGGAAGTTGTATGTGTGCCATTGGTAATATGATTGACAGAAAAAAAACGAAGCTAGTCTATCATCAACACGGATTAAGCTACTTGACAGATTTTCAGATGAGGTCTTTAATACAGCGTCCGTCTTTTTATTTTGCTCAAAAATATGCTCATCTCGTATTTGTAGTGTCAGATGAAACTTCTACCAATAATTATGCAGCTACACATGCAAATGTGACGAAAGCTCACTATCAGTCAATTGGAAGTCCTATTGATATCAGTCAATTTGATATGGAATATATTAAAAGGAAGGTAGAAAATCGGAAAGATGTAGAGTTAAAGAAGTTTCTCTATACTGGTAGGTTAAGTAAAAATAAAAATGTCAAGTTACTTGTAACAGCTTTTGAAAGGTATGTGAAAAATGGACATTCTGACGCTGTCTTAAATATAGCGGGAAGTGGTGAGGAATTAGATTTGCTTAAGCGTATGAAATTGGAATTAGGAATAAATAATAATGTAAATTTACTCGGGCAAGTTCCTCATGATGAAATTTATGATTTGTTAAAAGAGGCAGATGTCTTTGTTACTGCTTCTGAAGGAGAAGGTTGTTCAATATCTGTTTTGGAAGCCTATGCAAGTGGGCTTCCGGTAATCTGTGGCCGAATGCCAGGATTGGAAGGACAGGTAATTGATAATGAAACTGGAATCTTTGTGAGAGATATGACAGCTGAATGTTTTCATGAAGCGATGGAAAAGATGAATACATGCCGATATCGTCTTTCTCTTAATTGTCTGAAAGAAGCTCGTAATTATGACAAATCTATTATTGCACATAAAATAATCGAATGTATTGAAGACTTGTTTAAGGAATGATTAAATTATTGATTGATGCTCATGTCTTTGATGGCAAATATCAAGGAACGAGAACGTATATACAAGGTATTTATTCAGCCATGATAACACACAAAGATATAGAATTCTATTTTGCGGCACAAAATGTATCAAGATTGAAATCTATATTCGGGATTGCTGAAAATATACATTATATAAGGCTTGATGCAACAAACAGTATTTGGAGACTAGCTTGGGAATATCCTAGGATTATAAAAAAATACAAAATTGATTATGCTCACTTTCAATATATATGCCCTTTTATAAAATGCTGCAAAGAAATAGTAACCATACATGACCTTCTTTTTTTAGATTTTCCGAAATATTTTCCTTTATCATATCGTATAAAAAATAGACCTCTTTTTATGTATTCTGCAAAAAGGGCCGATTTATTACTTACTGTTTCTGAATATTCAAGGAAAGAAATAAAGAGACACTTCAAAATTACTGAAGATAGAATATATGTTACTTCCAATTGCGTATCTATAGTTAATGATAAGGTTGGACTAACTGATGTAAAAGCCAAATATGGTTTAGATAGGTATATACTTACGGTAAGTAGAATAGAACCTAGGAAAAATCATCAAATGCTATTGAAAGCATTCTTGGAACTACAACTATATAAATTAGGTTATAAATTAGTTATAGTTGGTGCTATGGACTTGAAAAATAAAATATTTAACACACTATATAAGAGTATGACTGATGAAGAAAAAGAAAGTGTATTGATATTTCAAGCATCATATTTAGACTTAGTTGCTCTTTATAAACAGGCTGCATTATTTGTTTTTCCTTCATTTGCAGAAGGATTCGGAATTCCTCCTATTGAGGCTGTGGCATATTCTTGTCCGACACTATGCAGCAATCAAACAGCTATGGCTGAATTTGATTTCTTTCATGAGTGTTTTTTTTCTCCTTATGATATTCAAGAGCTGAAAAACAAGATAATGTATTTTATACAAAATGATGTAACACCAATATGTGAAGCATTACAAAAAGAAATAGTAGCAAGATATAATTGGAAGAATGTTGGCGAACAACTATGTCAATTGATAAAAGATGATAAGAAATAGCTTTTGTTTGATTTCCTATAATATATTGAAACCTACTGAATTGTATGAATAGAGAAAGCAGTATCTCAGAGTACTTTTTGGTTATAGAACGGGGAATAGGATTTTTTAATGTATAATTCCTTGAACATATATGAAGAATTGAAAGAGATTTTTTTCTGCTTTATGATTGTATCTATATTTTACAATAATACAAAATTACTATTTTTTCTTAATATGCCCTGCTGCTTTTTGTGGTTCGGCTGAACTTCATACACTTAACTTTCAATGAAAATAGCCTTTATCAGCACCCGTGGTATTCCTAATAACTACGGGGGCTTCGAGCAGTTTGCCGAATACATTTCTGTAGGTTTGGCAAAAAGAGGTCATGATGTGACCGTTTATTCTCCCCATTTTCATCCTTATAAGGAAAATTCCTACAAAGGAGTCCGTATCAAACATATCTATAGTCCGGAAACATGGATGGGAAGTTCCGTAGGGAGTTTCTTCTATGATTTTGCTTCACTACGTGATGCGTTGAAACGGGAACAGTTTGATATCATTTATGAGGCTGGATATACTTCCATTGTGCCTGCCTATATTTGGTTTGATGTAAAGAATATCAAACGTCCTGTGTTCACTACGAATATGGACGGACTGGAATATAAGCGTACGAAGTTCAATAAATGGGTACAGAAGTTTGTCTTCTGGGAAGAGCGGATGACGGTAAAGCACAGCCATTACTTGATAGCCGATAACATGGGTATTCATGATTATTACAAAGATAAGTATGGCAAGGAGAGCAAGTTCCTGGCATACGGGGCAGATATCCACGATGATTACAGCGTGGAGTTTCTGAAAGAATTCGGACTGGAGGAAAATAACTATTATCTGCTGGTGGCGAGACTGGAACCTGAAAACAATATAGTAATGGCAATTGACGGTTATCTGGCATCTGTAGAAAATGGGCATAGGCCATTAATCATTATAGGTAAGACCAATACTCCCCATGGCAAGGAGTTGGTAGCCAGGTATGGAATGGAGAATGCGATACGTTTTATAGGTGGTATTTATGATTTCAAGAAGTTGAACTCGATACGAAAGTTCTCTTTTGCCTATTTTCATGGTCATTCAGTGGGTGGGACGAATCCATCTCTGCTGGAGGCTATGGCTTCTGATTGTTTCATTTTGGCCAATGACAATCTGTTCAATCGGGCTGTCTTGAAGAATAATGCGGAATATTATAGTACCTCGGCAGAGGTGACGGATTTGTTGAATAATATGACTTTACTAGCCATGCGTGATAAAAAGAGATTCATTGAAGCAAATTTAGAGGAGATATATACAGAGTATTCATGGGATCATTTGGTGGATGAGCATGAAAGGTACTTTGAATGGTTGCTGGCACAGGAACGCTGAAAAAAATGGGATTTATTTATTATAAGAAAAGATTATGTAGGATACTTGCGGTTGCCTCGGTGTTTCTGTCAATCAGTATTTCGGTTTACGGACAAGCATTGAGAGGTACGACTGGATTGCTTCATGCGCCGACAGCTGACATGCAACGGGACAAGACCTTCATGTTTGGTGGTAATGTGCTGGATGTGACTCCGCTACATTACTATGATTTTGATGTGAGATATACCTTTAACTATTATCTCAATGTGACAATCTTTCCATGGCTGGAAGTTGGATATACCTGTACGTTGAATTATGCCGATGAGGGTTCCACTTATTTTCCGAAACAGTCGTGGGGGAAATATACCAATCAGGACAGGTCTTTCAATTTCCGGTTACGCGCGTGGAAAGAGGGATGGTGGAAAACGTGGACTCCACAGATTGTGATAGGAGTGGACGATCCGGGTACTCATGACAGTTACGGCGGCGGAGGTATATCAAGTCGTGACCAGAATGGTGGGAATTGCTTCTTCACCCGTTATTATATTGCCGCTACGAAGCATGTTAAACTTGATAATCTGGGAATATTAGGAGTACATCTTGCTTGGGTGCTAGACCGGCCGGCTACCTGGGAGCATCATAATCGTCCGGCCATAGGGGGGAATTTCCGTTTGGGATTGCCTGCGCAAGAATCTTGTGCTGTAAAAATGATAAATGGCTTAAACCTGATGGTGGAGTATGATGCAAGAACTTGTAATGTAGGTTTTGAGTACAGCTTTTGGAAAGACTACATCAACGCCGTGGTAGAATTAAACCGTTGTAAATACTTCTCCGGAGGAATTGTTTTTAAAGTCCATCTGAAATAATGAAATAGATGATCCGATTAGGTATTTCTCGTTGGATTTTGCTCGCAACCTTTGCCTGATTGGAATTGTTTATGTAACTTTGTGACAAGCAATGTTGCTGTATAAACGTGAAATGAAGCAATGGAAGAGATAAAGCAAGTGCCCTACGGTGTGTCCGACTTCGTGACGGTGAGAGAAAGGAATCTGTATTATGTAGACAAGACGATGTATTTGTCTTTGCTGGAGCAGCAACCGGACAATTTGTTCTATATCCGTCCCCGTCGATTCGGCAAGAGCTTGTTCATCAGTATGCTGCAAGCTTACTATGACAAGGCAATGACAGACCGTTTCGACTCTCTGTTCAGCGGACTTTGGGCTCATGAACATCCCACACCACTCCGGGGACGGTATCAGATGCTTTATCTGGACTTCTCACAAGTGGGGGGGATATCGATCATCTTTCGACTCATTTTGAAGAATATTGCAAAGTGAAGTTGGACGGGTTTATGCGCAAATATCAGAACGAATATCCCGAAGTTGTAGTAAAGGTCTTTTTTGAAATACAGACGGTTTCTGGGAAATTGGCATTGATTCGGGATAATGCCGGTGCGCTGCGCATCCCTCTTTATCTCATCATTGACGAATACGACAACTTTACCAACATCGTACTTAACGAGAAAGGCGAGGAGGTTTACCATGCCATCACCCATGCCAGCGGCTTCTACCGCGATGTGTTCAAAAAGTTTAAGGGCATGTTCGAGCGTATTTTCATGACAGGCGTAAGTCCCGTGACACTGGACGACCTGACCAGCGGCTTCAATATCGGCTGGCACTTGTCCATGAACCCCAAGTTTGACAAGATGCTGGGCTTCAGCACCGAGGATGTGCGTGCCATGCTCCTTTACTATAAAGAGGTAGGTATGCTGCCTGCTGAAAGTGATGTGGAGGTGATGCTAACGGAAATGAAACCGTGGTATGACAATTATTGTTTCGCTAAGGAGTGCCTGAAACAGGATGCCCGTGTGTTCAACTGCGATATGGTACTCTATTATCTCCGTCAATACATGGATAGCGGCCATTCGCCCGAGCGTATGGTTGACCCCAATACGAAAACCGATTACAACAAGCTGAAAAAACTGCTTCAACTGGACCGCCTGGACGGTGACCGCAGAGGTGTCATCCGTCGTATTGTCGAAGAGGGTCAGATCATAACCGAAGTGGAAGAGTCCTTCCCTGCCAAAGACTTGACCAATCCTAATATTTTCCCCAGTCTGCTGTTCTATTATGGTATGCTGACCATAAAGGGTACGTATGGTTCGCAGCTGATTCTGTGCATTCCGAACAACAATGTGCGCAAACAATATTATGAATATCTGCTGGAAGGCTATAACGAGTACAGTGGAATACGAATATCTTCCTTATTGACTCTGTTCACCCGGATGTCCTTCGACGGTCAGTGGCAGGAAGCGCTGCAATACATCGCTGATGCTTATAAAAACCTGTCCTCTGTGCGTGACTCCATCGAGGGCGAGCGCAGCATCCAGGGCTTCTTTATGGCTTACCTGAGCCTGAACGATTATTACATCACCGCCCCTGAATTGGAATTGAGCCACGGCTACTGTGATTTCTTCCTGTTGCCCAACCTGACACACTATCAGTCCCGGCACAGCTACATAGTGGAACTGAAATATCTGCCGAAGAAAGATTTCGAGGCAAAGGCTGCGGAGCAATGGCAACAAGCTGTGGAGCAGATAGACAGCTATGCTCGTGCGCCAAGAGTGGAAGCGTTGCGCCAAGGCACGCAGATGCACAAGATTGTGATGCAATTCTCTGGTTGGAATTTTGATGCGGATGGAAGAAGTATAGTGAGAAATGCGACAACTGTATATCAGTTAAATAGATTAGATATAATTGGTTAGAAGAACAGTATTTACGATAATACTGTAATCTCTTTCTTTGCGTTTAAGGTCATAATAACGCATCTCTATTGATATTTTAGTTGAAAAAAACTTATGAGAGTGTGTCAAAACTCCGATAGTGCTATTAATTAGCTTGTCATTTTGAGCCAAAGCGAAGAATCTGTATACACCAAGTGATTGCAAACAGATCCTTCACTAGCGTTCCCTTAGGATGACAAAATGATAGACTATTTTAGTTTTGACATGCCCTCTTCCTTTTTTTGTTGTCGGTGGCGACCGGCATCCGCCTATGTATTGCAAAAACAACAGTCTTCGTGACTACCAGCAGGAAATGAAGTCCCGGCTCTTTAAGGAGTGGGAGTTTCATCAGAGTGTCATGGTGCAAATGCCTACAGGCACAGGAAAGACTCATCTGCTGGCGGCGGTGGTGAGAGAATTCCTCCACCGTTCCGGTACCTGTGTCTGGATAGTGGCGCACCGCAGGGAGCTGGTGCAACAGATAGAGGAAACCGTGGCCCGGTATGGAATGGGAAAAGAATCCGGAAAGGTGAAGGCATTGTCCATCCAGTGGCTGTCTCGCAACTGGAGGAATATGGAGGAATCCCCCGGACTGATCGTCATTGACGAGGCGCATCATGCGCTGGCGGAGACTTACAAAGAACTTTGGAAGAGATATCCGGAAGCGAGGAAACTGGGCATGACCGCCACACCCTGTCGATTGAATGGTAAAGGCTTCACCGATTTGTTTGATACGCTGATTACCTCATGGAGCATTGCGGAATTCATTGGAAAAGGTTGGCTGTCGGCTTTCGATTACGTGTCCATCCGTGCAGACAGCAGGGAGCAGCGGATGATAAATTCATTGAAGAAACGTGGGGCGGACGGAGATTATCAGGTGAAGGAAATGAATGAGGTGCTGAACCGTCAGGTCAGCATCCGGCGGTTGTATGAGAGTGTCGAGAAGTATGTCAACGGGAAAAAAGGAATCGTGTATGCCGTCAGTATAGCTCATGCCCGGCAGATAGCCGCCTGCTACAGTGCGCACGGGGTGGAGGCCGTAGTTATCGACAGCAAGACTCCTGCTTCGGAGCGGAGGGAACTGGTGGAGGGATTCAAGCAGGGACGAATCAGGGTGCTGGTCAATGTGGATATCTTCTCCGAGGGTTTCGACTGTCCCGATGTGGAGTTCGTGCAACTGGCGCGTCCCACACTTTCCCTGGCAAAATATCTGCAACAGGTGGGACGGGGACTGAGGAAATCAGGTGACAAGGAGTCCTGTATGCTGATAGACAATGTGGGCCTGCACCGGATATTCGGTCTGCCCGTCCGTGACCGGGATTGGGAGGTGATGTTCGAGGGACGGATGATGGGCAACGCCCTGTCCCGGGTAAGAACAGAAAACAGGCTGCCCGTGTCCTGTCCGTCCTCGGAGAATGACAAGCGGGATGAAGAGTTGGAAATCGTGATGACACATGGACAGTTGCTGGAGGTTATCAGGAACCGGAACTCGTTTTATTTAGAAGAGAAACAGGCAGAACAGAGGGCACATTCCGTTCTAAAAGCTTTCCATGACCGGCGTAGCGGACTGTGGGGGCTGAAACGTGGAAACAGAATGACGATGATGCCTCAGTATCGGGAAGTGTTCGATATCTGTGGAAACCGGGCGGCAGTTCGTTTGGAAGATGGCCGGGTGAGCGTTGTGGATGACTCCGGAAAGCCGGAGATAATAATAGACCGCGGCCGGAGGTTGAGGTTTATGAAAGGGGAGCTCCTTGGCGTCACGGGTGATGACGGTACTGATTCTTACATCGACCTGAAAACAAGCCGGACTTACCGGGAGAAGCCGGTCGTGTTTTCTTATGGTGGAGAGGACTATGGCAACGTGGAATTGCTGAAGTGGGGGAAACCTTCCATAGTCGCACGCGGAAGGCTTATGCCTCTACGCAGGGGTTGCATAAGGATAGTCTTTGTTTTTACGGTTTCTACTTGAAGATTCCCGACTATCGTGTTCCGAAAAACTGCAAGTTGGTGGATTCGGTATGGTCTACGGTTTTTGATGTTTTTGCCTGTCTGCTGGAAGGAGATGACGAGGAGGTGTACTGGTGTTGTGGTCACCTGGCGGACCGTAGTATCGTGGTGATGGACGAGAGTGGGAACTATTATCATGCGGAAAAAGGAAAAAAGAAGCGATATATAACCTGTAATGTACCTAAAACCGGAGAGGAGGATTTTGATTCTGTGGTGCAGAGGCTGAAGGAGGAAGCCGGACGGCGCGCGGAGGAAATCATTCGGCGGCAGCAGCGGAATGCGGAGGAAAAAAGACAACGGAGACTGGAGGAGATAAGGGATGTCCAGCCTTTCCGGATGGGGGTGAAGTGGGGGCTGAAATTGGGTGAACGTATCGTAGTGCCTCCCCATTACCGGAACATTTGTCCACCCGTCGGTGGTTATTGCGCCTTTGAGGAAAATGCATACCAATGGGGACTGATGGCCCTGGACGGCAAGGTAGTAGTGGAAGCCAGATACCAGAAGGTGGAGATAGAGGGTGACGGAACGGTGAGACTGACTATTATCCCCGGTAAGGTGAAGACGATAAAACTATGAAGAATCCCGAACTATTTTCTTTCTGTCAATAGATTCCTTTCCTTTTGTTTTCTTGCCAATCTTGCCAAGTTGTTTGTTTAGACATGGCTGATTATAAAAAGAGTATTCTTATAGCGAGAATACTCTTTTTTTATGAGGAATAAATAGGGAATATTTATGAAAACATGTAAGAAAAAAGGGCGTGAAAGGAAATAGTTAGTAATAAAATGCTTGCTATCTTATTATATTTGTTACCTTTGTGGGTCTTATAATATGAAAAACAATGAAAATAACAATTCTACAGAGAAATATAGAATGGGCCAATCCTCAGGCCAATGTAGCAAGGGCCGACGAGGCAATAAGCTGTCTGCCGGATTCTGATTTATTTGTTTTACCCGAAATGTTTTCCACCGGTTTTTGTACGCAACCCGAAGGAATTGCGGAGAGCGCCGACAGCGAAACACTTCACTGGATGAAGCGTAAGGCAGCCGAGCGGAATTGTGCTATTGCAGGCAGTGTGGCGGTATGTGAGAATGGAAATTATTATAATCGTTTTTACTTTGTCCATCCGGATGGAACCGTGCAGCATTATGATAAGAAGCATCTGTTTACCTTTGGGGGCGAACACAAGCGTTTCACCGCCGGTACGGAGCGTGTGGTGGTGAACTTCCGTGGGGTACGTATCCTGTTGGAAGTATGTTATGACCTTCGCTTCCCTGTTTGGGCACGTAACCTGGGTGATTATGACATGATACTTTATGTGGCAAGCTGGCCTACCCCCCGTGTGGATGCCTGGAGCGCGCTGCTTCGTGCGCGGGCTATTGAAAATCAGTGTTATGTAGCCGGAGTGAACCGCATGGGAGTTGATCCTGCCTGTGAATATTCGGGTGGCAGCGCCATCATCGATCCCTACGGAAAGACGATAGCCGAATGTCCGTGGAGCAGGGAAAGCGCGGTGTCGGCTGATATAGATATGGAGGCATTGCAGGCTTTCCGGAAGAAATTTCCGGTACTGGATGATGCCGACCCCTTTACATTGATATAAAACAATTAATAAAATAATAGATGATGGCTGAAAAGAAATTATTGTTGGGCGATGAGGCAATTGCCCTCGGAGCGATACATGCCGGCATATCGGGTGTATATGCCTATCCGGGTACACCGTCCACTGAAATCACGGAGTTTATCCAGAATAATCCTTTAGCAAAGGAAAGAAAACTGCACAGCACTTGGTGTACCAATGAAAAAACGGCCATGGAGGCTGCGCTGGGTATGTCATACGCGGGAAAGCGTGCTTTGGTATGTATGAAACATGTAGGTATGAATGTGGCTGCCGATGCGTTTGTCAATTCTGCCATAACCGGCGTGAACGGTGGGCTGGTGGTGCTGGCTGCCGATGATCCTTCCATGCATTCGTCACAGAACGAACAGGATTCACGCTTTTATGGAAAATTTGCTATGATTCCCATGCTGGAACCGTCTTCCCAACAAGAAGCATACGATATGATGGATTACGCATATACACTATCGGAAAAACTGAAGTTGCCGGTGCTGATGCGTGTGGTTACCCGTCTGGCACATTCGCGTGCCGGTGTGGAAGTAGCCGATATCCGTGAGGAAAATCAGTTGAATCCTGATCATGAACGTGCCCACTGGGTATTGCTGCCGGGTAATGCGCGTAAACAATATCTGGATTTAGTGAAAAAGCAGGAGAAACTGGAAGAAGCTTCCTCTAAATCTCCTTATAATTATCTGGAAGGGTTGAATCCCGAATATGATTATGAGTTCGGAGTGATAGCTTGCGGTATCGGTTATAATTATGTGAAAGAGGCAGATACGGATGGTTGCCATATTCCGGTATTGAAAGTTTCGCAGTATCCGTTGCCGGCTGACGAAATCAGGACGATGGCAGACCGTTGCGGATATGTTTTGGTAGTGGAAGATGGCCAGCCGTTTGTGGAAGAGCAGGTAAAAGCGATTCTTTCCTCAGACTATGAGATCAAGGGACGCCTGACCGAAACTTTGCCACGTACCGGTGAACTGACTCCGGATAATGTGGGCGAGGCAATCGGATGGGGAATCAAACGTCCGTTTGGTAAACCTCAGGTGGTGATGCCGCGTCCGCCTGCATTGTGTCAGGGATGTGGTCATCGGGATGTGTATGATGCATTGAACAAGGTGGCTGCGGAATATCCGGATGCACGCATTTTCGGTGATATCGGTTGCTATACATTAGGTGCGTTGCCCCCGTTCCGTGCTATTGACAGTTGTGTGGATATGGGTGCTTCCATAACCATGGCCAAAGGTGCTTCCGATGCGGGAGTATTTCCGGCCATTGCGGTTATCGGTGACTCTACATTCACTCATTCCGGTATGACCGGTCTGCTGGATGCGGTCAATGACCGTGCCAATATCACTGTGGTGATTTCGGATAACCTGACTACTGCCATGACCGGTGGACAGGACTCTGCCGGTACGAACAAATTCGAGGCGATCTGCCTGGGATTAGGGGTAGAACCCGAACATGTGCGTGTGGTGGTTCCATTACCAAAGAATATGGAAGAAATCACCCGTACCATTCGTGAGGAAATAGAATATAAAGGGGTGTCTGTCATTATTCCGCGCAGAGAATGTATCCAGACATTGAATCGTAAACTAAGACAGAAAAAGCAGATAAGGCATGAGAAAAGATATCATACTTTCGGGCGTAGGAGGACAGGGTATCCTGACTATCGCTACTATTATAGGAGAAGCTGCTACGGCAGAAGGCATCAATTTGAAGCAGGCTGAGGTACACGGTATGAGCCAGCGCGGAGGAGATGTACAGTCCAATCTGCGTCTATCCGACGAAACGATTTATTCGGATCTGATCGCTCAGGGTGAGGCGGATCTGATTATTTCCATGGAACCGATGGAGGCGTTGCGTTATCTGCCTTACTTGCAGGAAGAAGGTTGGGTGATTACGTCTGCTAATCCTTTCAAGAACATTCCCGACTATCCTGAAGAAGTGGATCTGATGAGAACTTTGGAAAGTCTTCCGCATGTGGTGAAGTTGGAAATAGAGGATATGGCAAAAGAAAACAGTATGCCTAAATGCGCGAATGTGATTCTGCTGGGCATGGCTGCGAAGTATATTGAGATCGTATCACCGGAACAGTTGCGTGAAAGCATAGGGCGTGTGTTTGCCACAAAAGGTGAGAAGATTGTTGAAATGAATCAGAAGGCTTTTGATATAGGCTTGAATGCGGTAAAGAACTGGTAATGCCATGAAGATATTTAGTGAAGAATTAGTGGAGAAAGCGGTGAAGGAACTGCACATCGCCAATCTTGCACAGGCTACTATCGGTGATGTGCTGCTGGTAGCCCAGTATCTGGAAAAGAAACGGGGATTCCTTTTATCCGTATGGATCAGGGATCTCCCGGCCTTGCAGCCAATCAGATAGGGATTGAAGCGGAGAAAGCCGCTTTGGACAGGGGAGTCGGATCGCAATATCCGGCTGCCGCAGGAGTGCCCGAGTTGAAAAAGGAGGCTTCCCGTTTTGTAAAAGCTTTCTTGAATCTGGAAATCTCTCCGCGCGCTTGTGTGCCTACCACCGGGTCGGTGGCCGGTTCATTCGGCTCGTTCATAGCCTGTACGCAGCGTATTCCGGGGAAAGACAAGGTATTGTTCATTGATCCCGGATTTCCTATTCAGAAATCCCAGCTTCGCATTATCGGCGTGGAGTGGGAAGAATTTGATATCTATCATTATCGTGGACAGGCCTTGCGTGAGAAATTGGAAAGTTTCCTGAGTAAAGGCGATATAGCAGCGATTATCTATTCTAATCCGAATAATCCGGCATGGATTTGTCTGGAAGAGGAGGAGTTGCAGATAATCGGTGAACTGGCAACCCAATACGATGTGATTGTCATGGAAGACCTCGCTTATTTCTGCATGGATTTCCGTCGGGATATGGGACATCCTTTCGAACCGCCCTATCCGCCTACTGTGGCAAGATATACAGATAATTATATCCTGATGCTTTCTTCTTCCAAGATATTCAGTTATGCCGGACAGCGTATGGCATTGACATGTATCAGTGATAAACTGTTCGACCGCCAGTTCCCTGCATTAGCAGAACGGTATAAAGATGCAGGGGTATTCGGTCCTACACTGATTGCTTCCATCCTTTATATGATTACTTCGGGATGTACGGCTTCCACTCAGTATGCATACGCTGAGATGCTCCGTCTGTCTACCGAAGGTAAAATCAATTTTGTGGAAGATACCCGCGAATATGCCCGTCGTGCGGAACGCATGAAGAAAATATTTACCGACAATGGTTTCCACATCGTATATGACTATGATGCTACCCAGGTGGTGGGAGATGGTTTCTTCTTTACCATTGGTTACGGAAATATGACAGGGGGTGAATTGCTCCGGGAGTTATTGTATTATGGAGTAAGCAGCATCTCGCTTTCTACTACCGGTAGCGAGCAGGAAGGTGTCCGCGCCTGTACTTCCAGAATGCGTGAGGAACTTTATCCGGTGATGGAAGAACGCATGAGAGCTTTTCATGAAGATCATTGAAAATAATGTGCTAATAGGATAATGTGCCGATTGTCATACGGTGTGTTTGTGCGCCAGTACATTGGCTAATTAGCACATTGAAAAATTATTTATTATGATTTGGAACAAAATAAAGAGTGCATGAGCCGGGACGAAATGAGCGCTCTGCAGGGAAAACGCCTGAACAAGTTGGTGAACCTGGTTATCATAATGTCCCTTTTTATCGTAACAAGATGCAGGAGATGGATTTATCTCCGGATGATATTCAAACTATTGAAGACATTGTAAAACTTCCTTTTACTACCAAGCAGGATTTACGTGATAATTATCCTTATGGACTTCAGGCTGCTCCTGCTTCGGAAATTGTACGTGTACACGCTTCTTCGGGCACAACCGGGAATCCTACCATTGTGGGATATACACGTCGTGACTTGTCCGTATGGTCCGAAGTAATGTCGCGTTGTCTTTCGGCTTATGGGGTTACTCGTAATGATACTTTTTCTGTCAGTTATGGTTATGGATTATTCACTGGTGGGCTGGGTGCACATTATGGTGTGGAGAATCTGGGGGCGACTGTTATCCCGGCTTCTACCGGAAATACGGAAAAGCATGTTCGTCTGATTCGTGACTTGGGTATAACCGGTATTGCCTGTACTCCTTCTTATGCTCTTTATTTAGCAGAAGTGGTGGAACGTATGGGGCTTACCAAGAAAGATATCGGCCTCCGTATAGGAGCCTTTGGAGCCGAGCCATGGACGGAGAGTATGCGTAAGGAAATAGAAGAGCGGCTGGGCTTGAAAGGCTACAATATTTATGGATTGAGTGAAATTATGGGCCCTGGTGTTTCCTATGAATGCCAGGAACAACATGGTTCGCATATCAATGAGGATCATTTTTATCCTGAAATCATTAACCCTGAAACGCTGGAACGTCTTCCGAATGGAGAAGTGGGAGAATTGGTGTTTACTACTCTGACCAAGGAAGGTATGCCGTTATTGCGCTATCGTACGAAGGACTTGACTTCCCTGATGGAGGGTGAATGTCCGTGTGGAAGAACCAATATTCGTATGTCGGGTATTGTAGGCCGTAGTGACGATATGCTTATTATCCGTGGCATCAATGTATTCCCGTCTCAGGTGGAAAGTGTTATTCTGGATATGCCGCAGTTTGAGCCTCAGTATATGCTGGTGGTGGATAGGAAGAATAATCTTGACTCTTTGCAGGTACAAGTGGAAGTCCGCAAAGACTTCTTCTCGGACGATATGGGACGTATGCTGGCAATGAAGAAAGCGCTGAGTGACAAATTGAAGAGCGTTCTTTCTATCAGTGCTGAAGTGAAGCTGATGGAGCCTAACAGTATTGCCCGTAGTGAAGGCAAGAGTAAACGTGTGATAGATAACCGAATTTTAAAATGAAAAAGTACGCAATATGACAATTAAGCAATTATCTGTTTTCCTGGAAAACAAGACCGGAAGGATAAATGACGTAACCAAGACATTGGCAAAGTATGATATCAATATGCATGCGTTCAGCATGGCGGAATCTACTGATTTTGGTATTCTTCGTTTGATTGTATCGGATGTGGAAAAAGCGGTGGAAGTACTTCGTGCCGAGAATTTTGCCGTGATGCTGACCGATGTGGTATGTATCGGTTGCCCGAATGTGGCTGGTTCTTTGGCTAAAGTTTTGGACTATCTGGCAGCAGAGAATATCTTTATTGAATATATGTATGCTTTTGCTCAGGGAGATACGGCACATGTGGTTATCCGTCCGTCTAATGTGGATCGATGCATGGAAATCTTGAACAAACTCAATTGTAATGTTTTGACTAAAAATAGTTTGTGATTTCTTTGACATATTCATTCATTTTGTAGTAATGGAAATCCGGATAAGTATTAAAAAATAGTTTATCAGAATCTTTTTAAAGTTAGAAAGCCGCCTCCTCTGAAGCGGCTTTCTGCTTTTCTATTAGAACAAACTCCAAGCAACTGTCAGTCCGGCCATTACAATGGCAACCATACTCATCAGTTTAATCAAAATGTTCAAACTGGGACCGGATGTATCTTTAAACGGGTCACCTACCGTGTCACCGGTAACCGTTGCTTTGTGAACTTCACTTCCTTTACCGCCGAAATTACCTTCTTCTACATATTTCTTGGCGTTATCCCATGCGCCTCCTGCATTGGCCATGAAAATGGCAAGCACGAAACCGGAGGACAATCCACCAATCAGCAGACCGATGACTCCGGGAACTCCAAACACTAATCCTGTAGCAACCGGAGCGATGATAGCCAATAGAGACGGGAATACCATTTCACGTTGTGCTCCTTTGGTGGAGATTTGTACACAACGGGCATAGTCGGGTTCGGCTTCTCCAGTCAGAATTCCTTTATTTCACGGAACTGGCGGCGTACTTCCTCTACCATGTGGGCTGCTGCACGACCCACTGCATTCATGGTCAGACCGCAGAACAGGAATGCCATCATACTGCCCAAAAACATGCCGCTTAGCACTTTAGGGTTCATCAGGGTTACATCGTAATAAAGCATGTAGTCAGTGAAACTGGCGTTATGAACATCTACGGTAATGCCGTTTGGTAATTCCAGAATGGTCTGCCCCAACCGGGTTAATCCGATACGGATTTCTTCTACATAGGATGCTAACAGAGCCAATCCGGTCAGAGCGGCAGAGCCGATAGCAAAACCTTTGCCGGTGGCAGCAGTTGTGTTACCCAACGAGTCGAGTGCGTCAGTGCGCCTGCGTACTTCTTTACCTAATCCGCTCATTTCGGCATTACCGCCGGCATTGTCTGCAATTGGTCCGTAAGCATCGGTAGCCAGGGTAATTCCCAATGTTGAGAGCATACCTACGGCAGCAATACCAATACCGTAAAGCCCCATGGAAATATTGGCGAAATCAAATCCGGAAGCAAGCCAATAGGATAAGATGATGCCTACTACTACTGCCAGTACCGGGATAGTGGTGGAAACCATACCTAGTCCGATACCGGAAATGATAACAGTGGCCGGACCTGTCTTTCCACTTTCGGCCAATCGTTGTGTAGGTTTATAAGATTGAGAAGTATAGTATTCGGTAGAGCGGCCGATAACGATCCCTACTATTAATCCCACTACCACAGCAAAAGAGATGTTTACCCAGTTTTCCAGTCCCAAGGCCCAAAGGATAAGGAAAGTGGCAACAACAATCAGCACAGAACTTAAGTTGGTTCCTGTAGCTAATGAACCGAGTAGCTCTTTCATTCCTGCATCTTCTTTGGTACGGACAGCGAAAATACCGATGATGGAGAGTAAAATACCTACAGCTGCAATCAGCATAGGCGCAATGACCGCTTTAAACTGCATTACAGTATCATCCGAACCAATGAAGGCAGCTGCGCCTAAAGCGGCGGTAGCCAGGATAGAACCGCAATAAGACTCGTAGAGGTCGGCGCCCATTCCGGCTACGTCACCTACATTGTCACCCACATTATCGGCAATGGTGGCAGGATTACGGGGATCATCTTCCGGAATTCCGGCTTCCACTTTACCTACCAGGTCGGCACCTACATCGGCTGCCTTGGTATAGATTCCACCTCCTACACGGGCGAAAAGCGCTTGCGTGCTGGCTCCCATCCCAAAAGTAAGCATGGTAGTGGTGATGACACATAATTTGGCGGAAGGATTCAAGGTATCTGGCGGAATACAATAATCCAATAATATATACCAGAAGGAAATATCGAGCAGTCCCAACCCAACAACAACCAATCCCATAACAGCTCCGCTACGGAAAGCC
>ENA-OQJB01000413-OQJB01000413.1-human-gut-metagenome-genome-assembly--contig:-NODE-413-length-22122-cov-4.007774_pt1 | contig 22122 bp, 19 predicted proteins | sample MGYA00242599_ERZ504765 | MGnify/ENA primary metagenome ERZ504765 (study PRJEB26092, sample SAMD00036354) | human gut metagenome | host: Homo sapiens | study: EMG produced TPA metagenomics assembly of...
ACTGACCCTGAAGAGCGCCGTCAGCGTGGGCGATCGGCCTGTTCGTTGCTTTCGTTGGCCTGCAGAACGCAAAGCTGATCGTCAACAGCGATTCCACCCTCGTCACCTACCAGCACTTCAAGGGCGACACCTTCTCCAGCGTAGGCGTGGGTGCCATTCTGGCCCTGATCGGCGTGGTCATCACCGCCGTTCTGCTGGTAAAGAAGGTCAAGGGCGGCATCCTGTACGGCATTCTTATCACCTGGGTGCTGGGCATCCTCTGCGAGATCGCCGGCATCTATGTTCCCAACCCCGATGCAGGCATGTACTCCGTCATTCCCACCGCTTTTGTCAGCTTCGACTTCTCCGCGCTGGGCAAGACCTTTGGTCAGGTGTTCAAGACCGATTTCTCCGGCGTTGGCATCCTGAACTTCTTTGCCGTCATGTTCTCCTTCCTGTTCGTTGACCTGTTCGATACTCTGGGCACCCTGATCGGTGTTGCCTCCAAGGCCGACATGCTGGACGAGGACGGCAAGCTGCCCCACATCAAGGGCGCACTGATGGCCGACTCCATCGCCACCTGCGCAGGCGCTGTGCTGGGCACTTCCACCACCACCACCTTCGTCGAGAGTGCTTCCGGCGTTACCGAGGGCGGCCGCACCGGTCTGACCGCTATGACCACCGGCATCCTGTTCCTGCTGGCCACCATCTTCAGCCCGCTGTTCCTCACCATCCCGTCCTTTGCAACGGCTCCGGCCCTGATCATCGTGGGCTTCTACATGATGGGTTCCGCCGTCAAGATCGACTTCAATGACCCCAGCGAGGGCATCCCCGCCTTCCTGACCATTCTGGCCATGCCCACCGCTTACAGCATTTCCGAGGGCATCGCCATCGGCGTTATCTCCTGGACCCTGATTAACGTCGTCACCGGCAAGGCCAAGGAAAAGAAGATCAGCCCCCTGATGTATGTGCTGACCGTGCTGTTCATCCTCAAGTACGTGTTCCTCTAAGCCGCTGATCTTACCGCAAGCAAAAAAGCTCCCGTCCTGATGATGGACGGGAGCTTTTCTGCTTCCTGTGATCCGGAACAGCCTGCGCATTCGCTCCGGGCTGTCCGGCGTGGAACTATTCTTTTTAGCAATCGGGGTTATTTGCGCCGCGGGTGGATATGCACTTCCGGGATAGCCACGTTATCATAGTGGATCGGCTTATCTGCCGCCGGAGTGCCGTCCGCATCCGTATGATGTGCCACCTTGCCGGTATGGATTTCCGGCACGGCCACGGTTTCTTCCTCATGGGGATGCTCCCGCTTTTTTCCGAGCCACGTTTTCAGATGGTGATAAAGCGACATTGCACGTCTCCTTTCCCGGTGCGGAAACCCGCCCGAACTGTAAAGATCAGCTTCAGATAAAATTGATGAACACCGTAATGACCAGACTGTTCAGAAAGTCCGCAAACAGACTGCCCACCAGCGGGATCAGCAGATACGCCTTGACCGAGGGCGAATATTTATCGCAGATGGCCTGCATGTTGGCCATAGCGTTGGGCGTTGCGCCCATGCCAAAGCCGCAGGTGCCGGATACGATCACCGCCGCGTCGTAATCGCGGCCCATGATGTTGAACACCACCAGCACCACATACAGGATCATGAACAGGGTCTGCCCAGCCAGCAGCACGATCAGCGGCAGGGCCAGCTCTGCCAGCTGCCACAGCTTCAGGGTGATCATGGCCATACCCAGGAACAACGAAAGGCAGATGCCGCCAATGTCATTGATCTCGCCCATATACACGGTGTAGCCGCCGCCATACTCACCCACATTGCGGATGATGGCCGCCGCGATCATGGCACCGATATAGATGGGGAAGGTCATGCCCGTCAAGCTCAGAAGTCTGGACAGCACCGTGCCGATGCCCATGGCGACGATCAACTGGAAGCTTGCCGCCGGGTACATGGTGGTGTGGCGCTCGTGCTTCATTTCTTCTTCCACCAGTAGGCTGTCATCCTCCGGTACCACCGTGGCCAGCAGGTTGTGCCGCTCAATGAGCATCTTACCGATGGGGCCGCCCATCATGCTGCCCGCGATCAGGCCATAGGTGGCCGCTGCCGTACACAGGGTGGTGGCCCCCTGAATGCCAAAGTCCTCCAGCACCGGGCCAAAGGCACCGGCGGTGCCGTGACCGCCCACCATGGGGATGGAGCCGGTGCAAAGGCCCACCAGCGCATCCACGCCCAGCAGCTTTGCCAGCCCCACGGCTACAAAGTTCTGGCTGACGATCAGCACGATGACCACGCCCAGAAACACGATCATCGCTCTTCCGCCGCTTTTCAGCACCTTGAGGTTTGCCTGGAAGCCCACCGAGGTGAAAAACATCACCATGCAGACTTCCTTTAGAATATCATCAAATGCAAACTCGGCAACGCCGGTCACATAGCACACACAGGTAAAAATGGCGAACAGCACGCCGCCAATGACCGGAGCCGGAATGCAGAAACGTTCCAGCACCTGCACCCTTGCCCGCAAAAATTTGCCCAGCATCAGCACCAGCACAGCAACGGCCAGTGTCTGATACATATCCAATTCGATCTTCATTGCTCTACTTTCCCTCAGTTCCCAGCCGCTTCATCGACCGTAATTCCTGCCGCCTTATAATATGCGGCCGCACCCGCATGAAACGGGATGCCAACGCCCTCTACTGCGTTTTCCTCCGGGTCCAGCGGGATGCCCAGCTGCTCTTCCAGCCCTTCCCGGCTGGAGAACAGAAGCTGTGTCAGCTGCTGCACCTGCTTTGCAGGCAGCGCGTTGCTGGCCAGCAGAACGGCTTTCACGCCCACCGTCTGCACCTTCTCCGTCTGTCCGGGATAGGTGCCTGCCGGCAGCGTAACGCCGCTGTAGGCGCTGTAAGCGCTCTGCAGGCGCTGTGCTGCCGCACCGTCCACCTTCAGCAGCCGGATGCCGCACTCGCCTGCCAGAGCGGTCAGCACCGGGCTGGGCGCGCCCACTGTCATAAAGATGGCATCCACCCTGCCCGCCTTCAGCTGGGCAGCGGCATCCTCATAGTTCAGGTTTACCATGCTCACCATCTTGTCGTTCAGACCATAGGCAGATAAGATCTGCCGCGCGTTCTGCTCCGAACCAGATTCCTCCGCGCCAATGCTCACCGTCCTGCCGTGCAGGTCCTCAATGGACTGGATGTCGGAATCCGCCCGCACCACCACCTGACAGGTCTCGGTGTACAGCGCCGCCACGGCACCAAAGCCCCGGCTTTCCTCCTCGTCGGCAAAGATGCCGGTCTGATCATAGGCATCCTGCACAAGGTCTGCCTGTGCAATGGCCAGCTGCAGGTATTCGCCGGTCAGCAGGCGCAGGTTCGCTGCGGAACCGGCGGTAGCCTTCAGCTCCACCTGCCCGTTATCCGTCTCATTTTCCAATGCTGCGAACCGCTCACCGAACTCCCGGTAGATGCCGCCCTCGCCAGCCACGCCGAAGCGTAGCCGTTTAACGGTCTCCACCGACGAGCATCCGCTCAGCAGTGCTGCTGCCAGCAAAGCTCCGGCCAGCACCGCCGCGAGCCATTTCTTTTCAAGATCACCACTCCTCTTCCTGCCGCCGCAGTGCGGCAGAGCTTTTATCCTAAATTATACGCATATTGCGGATGAAATGCAATCACCTGCTGCAGAAAAGGAACGCACTTACCCTCGAACAGCCCGAAGAAGCTGGTGTGGGTCACGCCCAGCACAAGGAACAGTGCGATCAGTGCAAACAGTACCCCGATGATAATATCCATCTGGTGCACGGTCAGCGGAAAATGGTCGTACATTTTTTCTTTCGCATTCACAAAGTTTTTGTCGCCGTTGTTCAGCAGGCTCTTTTTGCCCTCCTCAAAATCCGCCTTCTGCGCGGCCAACTCTGCCTGCTCCTGTGCAAGCTGTTCTTCCCGGGCCGCAAGGGCAGCTTCCCGCCGGGCAAGCTCCTCTGTGAACTGCTCCCTTGTTCGGTTTTCCTGTGCCATAAGCACACCTCCTGATGTTGTTTTTCTTTATGATACCACACAAATGCAAAATAAAAAAAGCGGGCCGCCTGCCCAAAAGCAGACGACCCACAGAAAAAGCTCTTACTTCTTTGCCAGATACTTGCGGATATCGATAGCCACAGCCACGATAATGACAAGGCCCTGAACGATGTAGGTGTAGGAGGAGTTCACGTTCATGAACTGCAGAGCCACCTTCATCAGCTCAAAGACCAGAACGCCGACCAGAACGCCGGGAACAGTACCAACGCCGCCGGTGGTGGAAACACCGCCGATGGTGCAGGCTGCGATGGCATCCAGCTCATAGCCCTGTGCGGTGTTGACGGATGCGCCGCCGGACTTTGCAGCCAGCAGGCAGCCTGCCAGACCGAACATGCAGGAAGCCAGGATGTAGATGCGGATCTTGGTGGCGTTGACGTTGACACCGGCCACCTCAGCAGCAGCCTCGTTGCCGCCGATGGCGTACATGTACTTGCCGTGACGGGTCTTGTTGTACAGGAACCAGAAGCACCCGGCCACGATCAGAGCGATCCAGATCAGCACAGGCACACCGATGATGGTGTTGGAGGCCAGAGAGGTGAAGTTTTTGTTCAAAGAGCCGATGGGGGTACCGCCGGTGTACACAAGGCAGATACCGTAGACCACCTGCTGCATACCCAAGGTAGCAATGAAGGGCTGCACCTTCAGGTAGCTGACCACCAGACCATTGCACAGACCCACGATGGCGCAGATGGCAATGACCAGAATGAACACCACGGGGGTGGACAGGGTGGGCATATTGGGGTAGAACTTGCCGGAAGCGCCTTCGGTCTGTGCAAAGATGCAGGCCAGACATGCTGCAAAACCAGCCAGACGGCCAGCGGACAGGTCGTTACCGGTGGTGATCAAACAGCCGGAAATGCCCAGAGCGATGATGTAGCGGATGGACACGTTCTTGAACAGGTTGATCATGTTGGTGCCGGAGAAGAAGTTGGGGTGCATGATGCCAACGATCAGAGTGATGGCCAGCATCATCATAATAATGGCGTTGTTGCTGAGCCACTTGCCCACAGCCTTGCCATTCAATTTTTTGGTAGCTTCCACGATAGACAGCCTCCTTAATTACTGATTTGCCGCAGCTGCGTCAGGTGCGGTCTCGAACTGGGTAGCCAGCGCCATGATGTTCTCCTGCGTGGCATCCTTACCGTCGATAAAGCCGGTGATACGGCCATCGCACATGACCATGACACGGTTGGACATACCGATGATCTCGCTCATTTCGGAGGAGATCATGATAATGCTCTTGCCCTGCTTGGCCAGATCGGCGATGATGCAGTAAATTTCATACTTTGCACCGACGTCGATGCCGCGGGTAGGCTCGTCCAGAATGAGCACATCGGGGTTGTTGGCAAGCCAGCGGGCAATCAGCACCTTCTGCTGGTTGCCGCCGGAAAGGCTCTTGATCTGGGTCTTGGGGCTGGGCACCTTGATGGCCATTTTTTCCTTGTTGGTAGCCACCAGATCCAGGATCTTCTTGTTGTCCAGCATGATGGGGCCCTTGCGCAGGGCATCCAGCGATGCAATGGAGATGTTATCCGCAACACTCAGCACACCCATGATGCCGGTGGCACGGCGGTCCTCGGTCAGCAGAGCCACGCTCTTCTGGATGGCGTCGCGGGGCTGCTTGATGTTCACCTCTTCGCCCTTGATCCACACCTTACCGGAGGTATGGGCACGCAGGCCGAAGATGCCTTCCATCAGCTCGGTGCGCTGTGCGCCCACCAGACCGGCCACGCCCAGGATCTCGCCTTTTTTGATCTCGAAGCTGCAGTGGCGGAAGGAGCGCGGATGAATGGATGTAAAGTCCTCCACCTTCATCATCACCTCGTCCGAGGGATGGTTCTCCAGCGGGGGATACAGGTTCGACAGCTCACGGCCGACCATCTTTGCAATGATCTGCTCCTTGGTCATGTTGGCAACGTCCCACTTACCGATGTACTGGCCATCGCGCATGATGGTGACTTCGTCCGCGATCACCTTGATCTCGTCCATCTTGTGGCTGATATAGACCAGTGCCACGCCCAAAGCCTTCAGCTCGCGCATGATGCGGAACAGCGACTCAACTTCGTTTGCGGTCAGTGAGGAAGTGGGTTCGTCCAGGATCAGCACCTTGCAGTTTGCGGAAACAGCCTTTGCAATTTCCACCATCTGCATCTGTGCGATGCTCAGAGAGCCAAGCTTTGCACGGGGATTGATCTCCAGCTTCAGCTTTTTCAGCAGCTCCTCCGTATCCTTGTACATTTTGGCGTGATCCACCACCGTAACAGGACCGTACTTTTTGGTGGGGTAGCGGCCCAGCCAGATGTTCTCGGCCACAGTACGTGCCGGAATCGGCTGCAGTTCCTGATGCACCATGGCAATGCCGCGGTTCAGTGCATCCAGAGGGGTGGTGATGGTAACTTTTTCGCCCTCGTATTCAATTTCGCCCTCGTCCATCTTGTAAATGCCAAACATGCATTTCATCAGTGTGGACTTACCGGCGCCGTTTTCACCCATCAGCGCCATGACCTTACCGGGGCGAAGCTCCAACTGGGCGTGATCCAGCGCTTTGACGCCGGGGAAGGTCTTGACCACGCCTTTCATTACCAGACGGTATTCTGACATTCCGCAGAGCCTCCTTGTCGTTTATTATAAGGCCGCAGAAAAACCTTTTTCAAAACAAGGCGCGTGCGCGGAGAATATTTCTCGCACGCACGCGCTTTATAGCTTTGCTCAAGCCGTCAAGGTCCACTGCGCACCTTGCATTGTTTCAGGAAAACTTTGGTCTTACTTCGCGTACTCGGAAGCGTTGTCCTTGGTCACCTTCACATAGTCGACCCAGTAGTACTGCTCGACCTTGGAGCCTTCGACGTACAGCTTGGTAGCCTCAGCAGCTGCAGTAGCCTGACCCACGTCGTCGTTCAGAACGGTACCGGTCATGTTGCCATCCAGAACGTCCTGAACAGCCTCAGCCAGTGCATCGACACCAACCAGATAGATGTCCTTGCCGACGGTGCGGTTAGCCTGCTGGATGGACTGCAGAGCGCCCAGTGCCATTGCGTCGTTGTTGCAGAAGACAACTTCGATCTTGTCGCCGTACTGAGACAGAGCGTTTGCAACGTCCTGCTGAGCGGTGGTCTGATCCCAGTTGTCCAGGTACTCGTACAGGCACTCAACTTCCTTGCCTGCATCGGTCAGGGCCTTGATGGAGTACTCGGTGCGGTACTGAGCATCGATGTTCTCGGGGTCGCCCTTGCACATAATGTAGGTGATCTTGCCGTCGCCGTTGATATCGCCCTGAGTCTCGGTCTCCAGGATCAGCTCGCCCTGATAAGTACCGGACTGACGTGCGTCAGCACCAACGTAGCAGCACTTGTCTGCGTAGGAGTCCAGAACGCTCTTGTCGGGCTCACGGTTGATGAAGACGATAGGAGTCTCAGAGGGCTTGACGGTATCAACGATGGTCTGTGCGGAAGTGGTCTGGACAGGGTTGATGACCAGCACGTCCACGCCCTGCTGCAGGAAGGTGTTGATCTGCTCGGTCTGGGTGTTCTGGTCGTTCTTGCCGTCCATGATGGTGACGGAGTAGCCCATGTCCTTCAGGTACTCTTCCAGATCGGAGCGGTACAGGGTCATGAAGTTATCAGCAAACTGATAGATGCACACGCCGATGTTTGCGGAACCGTTGGTTGCAGCAGCGCTGGAAGCAGCAGCAGAAGATGCAGCAACAGAAGAAGCAGCAGTAGAGGTGCTGGAAGAGCCGCCGCAGGCGGTCATAGCAGCAGTTGCACCAACAACAGCAGATGCCTTCAGGAAGTCACGACGCGAAATCATTTTCATAATAATGTTCTCCTTCAATTCGTATCTCAGCATTTTCACAGGAGCAATCTTGCATGCACCTGTAATTCCTGTTCGTATTATACCCTTGCAGCACCCCACTGTTCAAGAGAACAAGTTCACAAGATTGAAGGAGTTCTTTTGTGCTATTTCAACAAATGCTTTTTGGGCTCGCCAATTTCTTTTCTCGAAACATCACAATTTTTCATACATTTGCAACCTCCCTACAAAAGCAAAAAAATTATGTCATTTTTCTCTCAAAAAGATTACAAAATGTTGCATCGTCCGGTTTTTGCAGCTTTTTCATTTCTTGTATATCTTGAAAAATATTTTCAGGAATAGTTCATCCCTGTTCTTCCGCATTTTTCGCCTCATTTCTGCAATTTTCTGCAAATCGCCTGCCATTCCCGGTTCCTTCCGCCCGCCTTTTGCAAAGAAAATGCCCGGAAGCTTTCCTGAGCCTCCGGGCATTCCGATCCGAGTATCTTTTACAGATGCAGCAGCATCTTTGCAATGTTGAAGTAGATCAGCAGCGTGGTGGTATCCACAATGGTGGTGATCAGGGGTGAAGCCATCACGGCCGGATCCACATGCAGCTTTTCTGCCGCCACCGGCAGAATGCCGCCGATGATCTGCGAGAGCAGGATGGTGCAGATCAAAGTCAGGCACACCACCAGCGCCACCGGAGCCGCGATGCGGTCAAACACCAGCAGCTTTACAAAGTTGCATACGGCCAGCGTGCCGCCGCACAGCAAGGCCACACGGCTCTCGCGCCACAGGATGCGGGGCAGATCGCGGGGCTGGATGTCGCCCACTGCCATGCCGCGGATGATGGTGGAGGTGCTCTGGCTGCCCGCGTTGCCGCCTGCGTCGGTCAGCATGGGGATGTAGGCGGTCAGCACGGTCACAGCGGCCAGTGCATCCTCGTATCCGCGGATGACCATGCTGGAGAAGGTGGCACTGATCATCAGGAACAGCAGCCACGGCGCACGGCTCTTGTACAGATCCCACATGCTCTGCTTGAAGTAGGGCTTGTCGGAGGGGCCGATTGCGTTCATCTTTGCAATATCTTCGCTAGCCTCGTCCTGCAGGATGCTGATAGCATCGTCAATGGTCACGATGCCCACCAGCCGGTTCTCGGCATCCACCACCGGAATAGCCAGAAAGCCGTATTTCTCGAACAGGTTGGAAACATCCTCCTGATCGGTGGTGGTGCTCACGCTGACCACATTGGAATCCATCAGGTCCTTGATAGGCTCTTCTGTGTTCTTTGCCAGCACCAGCGCCCGCAGGGACACCACGCCGATCAGCCTGCGGCTGTCATCGGTCACATAGCAGTTGTTGATGGTCTCCTTGTCAAAGCCATTCCTGCGGATGGCCTCATAGCCTGTGCCACGGTCATGTCCGGCCGCAGCTCCATCAGCTCGGTGGTCATCACGCCGCCGGCTGAGTCTCCGGGTACTTGAGCAGCTCATTGATCATGCGGCGGGTGGCGGGGTCGGCCTGACCCAGAATGCGCTTGACCACGTTGGCAGGCATTTCCTCCACAAGGTCGGTAGCATCGTCCACGAACAGTTCGTCCACCACAGCCTTCAGCTCGGTATCGGTCAGGCCGTCGATCAGCTTCTGCTGGGTCTCAGGGGTCAGTTCGGTGAACACATCTGCGGCCAGATCCTTCGGGCACAGACGGAACAGCACCGGGAGCTTTTCTGCGGGCAGATCCTCAAACACCGCCGCAAGGTCGGGCGCGGGCAGAGTTTCCATCACATCCCGCAGGCTCTGGTATTTCTTGGCATCGTCCAGATTTGCCAGCATGGTCTTGAGGGTATCGATCGAGATTTCAGACATAAAAAAGCTGCCTCCTTTTCAGTGGCAGCTCTCGTTTCTCTTTTCAGGGAACGCAAACACGCACCGTGTGCATTCACACACAGCAGGGTCTGCGCAAAGCAGAAACGGCGGCTGCCATCATATAAAGTAATCGGGGAGAAAGACTGCTGCTACTGCCAGCAGGTTCCATGACAACCACCTCGTTTTCCTGTTGTAAAAAGACACTTTTTGCCTTTTCCGCCCATTACTTTACCACTGCTTTTTTGCCGCGTCAACCCTGCTTTTTAAATTTTTCCGTTTCTTTACAAAAAGTAAAAGTGCCCGATGACATTTTTCGTATCATCAGGCACTTTTATCCTGTCAGAGCATGTCCCGGGCGGGATGGAAGGCTCTTTGCTTACAGGGTCTCTACCGTATCAAACAGTTCTTTTGCGGCTTCCACAGCATCCTTGCTGCCAAACACCACCCGCACGCCGTTTGCCATGGCGGCACCCAGCTCTGCGGCCTGCTCCTTCAGCAGTGCGGCATCCACCGCACACAGGGCCTTGCGGTCTGCCGCCATCATTTCATCAGTGATGCCGCAGAAATACCGGCGGTCCGTCTCGCGGGCCTCAGCACGCGGCTTGCGGGGGGTGTCCAGCTTGGCCACAGTACCCACAATAAAATCGTTCAGGTCTTTTTCGGTGTACTCCCGTGCTGCCAGTTCTGCCGGACCTTTTGCAAAGGTGTCGTAGCTTTCCTTTACATGGGGGTCGCGGTAGGTGTACAGGTATTCCACGCCGTCCGAGGAGAGCATTCCGGTGCCGTAAGCGCCGCCCACCTCGCGGATGTTGTGCCACAGGTATTCGTAGCTCATCACGCGGGCCAGCGCCTTGCGGTCGCTGCGGCGCTCCATGGGCCATACCTGTACATCGTAGTTCACACCGCCGTCAATGATAAACGCTTCGTTCACCGGCAGTGTCAGCGGCTCCACATAGGGCTTTGCCGCAGCGCGGCCCTCGGCAGCAAAGCGGCTGTCCGGCAGCAGAGTGCGCAGCTTTGCAAGGGCATCCTCGCTGCCGTACAGGCTGACCGTCAGCTCCGCGTGCTGCAGCACCTCTGTGCGCAGGGCATCCAGCTTTTCGCCCAGTGCTGCCCAATTGCCGCGCTCCTGCACGCCGCACAAGAACTTGTAATAGCTCACACCGCTGCAGCGTTCACTCACCGCACCGTCCACCGTGTAGTGGGCACTGGCGCGGGTGGCTGCGTATACATTGCCCTGCTGGATGAACTGCTGTTCCATGTTCAACTTCTGCTGGCTCAGCACCCGTGCAAAAGCAGCTTCTGCCGCCGGGCCGGTAAGGATGGTATCATACAGCCATTCGCCGCCCAGCTCCACAGCCTTTTCCAGACTGCGTTCCAGCAGGCTCAGGCACAGGCTCAGCTTGGCATGGCAGGGTGCACCCTCCTGCCGCCCAGTCCAGATGTCCAGCTGGGTGCGGCTGTCGCCCAGCCATGTGCTGCGCAGAGTGTTCAGTTGCTGAGCGGTGTGTTCGGTGCTGTCCAGCTCGTCCAGCACATCGGTCAGCAGGTCCAGATACGGCATGTCCTCAGGCTTCACATTACCAAGGTCATAGTAGAAGTTCAGGTACAGGCTGCCTGCCGAAGGGTGATGCACCAGCTGCGCACCGGCCAGAAGTTCCCGCTCGCCTGGGGCCGTCCTTGCTCCGTCGCCAAGGTCGGCAACGGTCAGCGGGTGCTCCAGCACAAGCTTGCCGTCGGTGCGGATGGGTTCGCCCTCCTCTTTTTTAGGCAGGGTGGGCACCTGCACCACCTGCACCGGAGCCGGTGCAAACAGCTCACGCAGCAGCTCATCGAACCAGCCATCGGCCATCTTTTCCCGCAGGGAAGCAAACAGCTTGTCCGTGTGCAGCAGCAGAGTGGGGTCGCCGGTGTGCAGCCAACCGGTGGAAGCGTTGATGGCATCCAGCACGCCGTCTGGCAGGGTGCCCGGGCGCTCCAGCGATGCAAACTCTGCTGCGTTCAGCGAAGCCAACAGCAGTTCCTGCGGGATGCCCTCGGCCAGAATGCCGTCCACCGCCTTGCGCACAGCGGCAGCGAACTTGCGGGCGCTCTCCTCGGTGGCACCGCGCAGCACCAGTTCCAGCACCGGCTGCAGGGTGCTGTCGTCAAAGCCAATGTCAATATCTGCGCCCAGCTTTTCGGCCAGCAGCGCCGCCTTCAGCGGGGAGTTATTGGTGCCAAGCAGGGCATCCAGCAGGATCTCCACGCCCAGCTGCCGCTCCCGGTCTGCAAAGGCACCGGTGTACCATGCCAGAGCACACTGCACCTCGTCCGGCTCCGGGTTTTCGGTATAGTAGGGCAGTTCCACGCAGGCACCCGCCTGCTCGTGCTGCACGGTCAGCTGCGGACGGCTGGTGCCCTTGGGCATTTTGGAGAGATAATCCCTGTCCAGCAGTTCCAGCTTTTCAGCCATATCCATTTTGCCATAGAGGGTAATGCAGCAGTTGTCGGCGCTGTAGTGGCGGTGATATACCCGCTTATACTTTTCATAGGTCAGCGCCGGGATGCTGGCCGGGTCGCCGCCGGAAACAAAGCCGTAGACCGTATCCGGGAACATGGCCCGTTCCAATGCATTTTCCAACTGAGCATCCGGTGCAGCCAGAGCGCCCTGCATCTCGTTGTACACCACTCCGCTCACGGTGCCGTCGGCACTGCGGTGCCAGCCCTCCTGCTCAAACACGCTCTTGTCCACCATAGCCAGCGGGCAGAACACCGCGTTCAGGTAGACATCCATCAGGTTTTTGAAGTCGGTCTCATTGGGCGTAGCGAACGGGTAGACCGTCTTATCCGGGAAGGTCATCGCATTCAGGAAAGATGCCATGCTGCTTTTGAGCAGCTGCAAGAACGGCGAGGTCACCGGGTATTTTTCGCTGCCTGCCAGCACCGAGTGCTCCAGAATGTGGAACACGCCGGTGTCATCGGACGGGAAGGTGCCAAAGCCGATGCCAAACGCCTTGTTGGTATCCTCATTTTCCACCAGCAGCACCGTGGCACCGCTCACATCGTGGGTAAGCACGGTCAGGGTTCCGTGCTGTTCAGGGCAGTCCTCGGTACGCACGAGGGTATAACCGGGAAATCGTTCCATTTCGTTTTCTCCTTTGTGGTTTTGAAATCGTTTGACACTATTGTATCATTCGAGGGCAAAAAACACAATTACCGGTTTGTTAATAATAACCAGAAGGGCGATTTTCAACCATTTGCTTCCCGTGCAGAGCGTTTTCGCGTAGATTGAGTTTAATGCCTTTTGTAAAAAGCATTACCGCCGGGTACGTTCTCTTTTGCGTGCCAAAAGAGAACCAGAAAGGACGGCGGTGCCCGCAGGGCATGAAAGCCCCAGTGGGGCTTTTAAGCCGCAGACCGGTTTGCGCAGCAAATGCTGTGTGTTCAGCACAGCAAGGTCACAGCGATTTCAACGCGCTGGATCCATGAAAAAGGGGCTGCTCGCCCCTTTTAGACCCCAAAGCAGTTAGGCTCCATACAAAAAATCCAAGTCGCTGCGCTAGAGGATTTTTTGTGTTCCGCCGATTTCGAGTCGCTTACGCGACGAGCTGTACGGGTAAGTTTGTGCTTTATCTGCTGCGCGGCTGACAGCGGCAATATGCCGTTTGCCATTGCGCCCTTCCCGTGAAAAAGCAAACAAGCCGGCCCCGCAGGGCTGGCTTGTTTGCAAAATTATAAAATAATATTTCCTCTGATATTGCCAAAGCGAAAGCGTCGGCAATTTTAAATCGTATTTTTTACACCTGTTTTGCGCCCTCAGTCCGGCAGGACACCCGGAACAGCACAAAGCCCACTGCAAACAGCAGCGCCAGCATCCCAATGCCCACATTGGCGCTGCCGGTCAGCTGGCTGCCCACGCTCACGATCATGGTGCCAAGGAAGGACGCGCCCTTGCCGCAGATGTCGAACAGGCCAAAGTATTCGCCGGATTTTTCAGCCGGGATGATCTTGGCAAAGTGGCTGCGGCTCAGTGCCTGCACGCCGCCCTGGAACATGCCCACCAGCACGGCCAGTATCCAGAACTGCCACTGGCTGGTCAGGAAGAAGGCAAACACCGCAATGCCGGTGTAGGCCGCGATGCAGACCGGGATAAGCTGGCTGGACGGGTATTTTGCACTCAGCCGACCAAAGATCAGCGCCGAAGGGAAGGCCACGATCTGTGTTACCAGCAGGGCCAGCAAAAGGCCGGTGGTCTCCAGCCCCAGTGCCGTGCCGTAGGCGGTGGCCATATCGATGATGGTATACACGCCGTCGATGTAGCAGAAGAAGGCCAGCAGGAACCAGAACACCTGCTTATCCTCGCGCAGATGCTTGAGGGTGTGGCCGATACGCACAAAGCTCTGCCGGATGGCGTGCTGCTCTACCTCCACATAGTTGATCTGCTTATAGCTCCGCAGCAGCGGCAGGGTGGTGCTCAGCCACCACACAGCGGTGATGAGCAGCGCCACGGAAAGGGCGGTCATCTGGCTCAGGCCGATGGCCCCGCTGCCCAGCACCAGCGCCAGACACACCACAAAGGGCACGCAGCTGCCAATGTAGCCCCATGCATAGCCCTGCGAAGACACAACATCCATGCGTTCCGGGGTGGTCACATCGCCCAGCATGGAATCGTAGAACACCAGACTGCCCGAAAAGCCGATCTTTGCAAGGATGAAGATGATCAGGAACGGCATCCATGTAGTAGCAAGGCCCATAGCACAGCAGCCTGCCACGCCCACGAACAGGCAGAGCATGAAGATGGGCTTTTTAAAGCCTCTGGTATCGGCCAGCGTGCCCAAAATCGGCCCCAGCACTGCCGTGATCACCGTGACCACCGAGCTTGCATAGCCCCAGTAGGCCAGATAGTTCACCGGACTCAATCCCCCGGCCTCGGCCAGCGCATTAAAGAAAATGGGCACCAGTGTGGCGATCATCAGCACAAAGGCCGAGTTGCCCACATCGTACAGGATCCATGACCGCTCCAGCGGGGTCACCTTGAATTTTTCGCTTTGCATTTTTACTCTCTCCCTACACCGCCGGGCGGTGCACCCTCATTTTTTGTGCCCGCTCAAAACTCCCCGAAGGTGTGGTCAAAGGCCTTGCTCAGGGGCTGGTCCGTGTCCAACTTTGCCACAAATTCCAGGATCAGCGTTTCTGCCAGCGGAAGCGCCTGCGCATACAGTTCTTCCAGCCGCTTGCCGCTCTCCACGCACTTCGGGTTCGGCTGCGGATCTGCCACAAGGCCGTGCAGCATGTCGTATTTGCCCACCACCTTCATGCCTGTCAGCACCACCCAGCGCTTGACAGGATTGGACGCCTGCAGCAGCCTGTGCACTGAGATCATGCCCTTGAGCGAGTCCAGCGCCACCTGCTCCGAGATGCCCTCGTAAAAGGGCGCGATTGCCTTTGCATTCTGTTCCGACGGGTGGATATGGCTGGCTGTGAAAAACTTCAGCGGGTCGTATCCGTCCCGGCGCAGCAGCATGTTGTCAAACTCGGTCTCGATCTCGCAGTGGGTCACGCCGCTTTCCCGGGTGAACTGCTCCACATACGGGTGGCAGGTGCTGTCCAGCGCAAAGTGGCAGACAAAACCCAGTGCATAGGCCAGCGCGGCATCCCGGTCTGCCTCGCAGTGCACCACCCTGCGCGCCCGGTCAAAAAAGACCCGCCCCGGCTCCTCGTGCATGGCGTTGCCCAATGCACCCACCGGGTTGGACTTGGCAGCATGGTAATAAAACAGCAGGTCCGGCCCGTGCAGGCCGATATCATAAAGCTCACGGTTCTGTTCCAGCTGAGCACGCAGTTCATCCGGCAGATGTTCCAGCACATTGGTGCCAAAGCGGCGGTGCGCATAAGTTGACGGCATGGCAGATTCCTCTCTTTCTCTCCGACAGGGTGCACAAAACGTCCCCCGGTTTTTGCGTTCTGTTTCAGTATAGCAGAAAGTTTCCCGACCTTCTACCCTTTTACGTCTGATTTTGGTAAAAAATTTGAATTATTTTGTGTTTTCGGCCAGTGGGCAGGCCGCGCAGCAAAAAAGGCACAGCCATCTGCAGACAGCTGTGCCTTCTCCCTTAAAATTCAGACTTTTTCGTAGCCCTGCGGCATCTCGTTCTTCCGGTTGCGGTCCATCAGGGTACGCAGCGCGTCGCTGGCGCTCATGCCCTCCTTCACGATGGCGTTCACCGTCTGCACAATGGGCATTTCCACATTGTACTTTGCTGCCAGCTCCATAGCGGCAGGCAGTGCATTGATGCCCTCCACCACCATGCCGACCTCCTTCACGGCCTGCTCCGGGCTTTTGCCCTTGCCGATCAGAATGCCCGCACGATTGTTGCGGCTGTGCATACTGGTCGCCGTCACGATCAGGTCGCCGATGCCGGCCAGACCCGCAAAGGTGTGGATGTTGCAGCCCATGGCCACGCCCAGCCGGGCGATCTCGGCAATGCCGCGGGTGATGAGGGCTGCGCGGGCGTTGTCGCCGTAGCCAAGGCCGGTGGAGATGCCAACACCCAGCGCAATCACATTCTTCAGCGCGCCGCTCAGCTCCACGCCCTTGATGTCGGCGTTGGTGTACACACGCATACAGGTGTTGCTGAACACATCCTGCACATACTCGGCCGCGGCTTCATCCGGGCAGGCCGAAACGATGGTGGTGGGCAGATCCAGCGCCACCTCTTCCGCATGGGTCGGGCCGGAAAGGGCCACCAGCTTTGCGTTTTGGGGGCCACCCTCTTTGTTCAGCTCGTCGGCAATGACCTCAGTCATGGTATATAAGGTTTCCGGCTCCATGCCCTTTGCAACGTCCACAAGGATCTGGCCGTCCGGGATGTAAGGCCGGGCCTTGGCCGTGGTGGAGCGCACAAATACCGACGGCACTGCAAACAGCAGCACATCCTTGCCGGTGCACACTTCCTCAATGCTCTTGGTAAACTGCAGCTCTTCCGGGATCTTCATGCCCGGCAGATTGGGGTGCACCCGCGTAGCGGAAAGGTTCTCCACCTCAGCCGGAAGCGCCGACCACACCTGCACATCATTGCCGCTGACACACAGCATCCGTGCCAGAGCCATGCCCCAGGTACCTGCACCCAGAACGCCAATTTTTTTCTTCGTCACGTTCGTGTCCTCCGTGTCTGCACCGCGCAAAGGGCACTGCACCCTCTGCGGTGAATTTGCGCCTGTGCCGGGCCAAGCCCGGTGCGCGTTGTTATGTTCATTGTACACGAAAGCCGGTGCGCCGTCAACCGCTTGCCGCATTGCACAAAGTTTTCCAGATGGGTCGTCCGTTTTTGTACACATCACGCGTTTTGAGCAAACCGTTTGCACTCCATCCGGATTCATGCTATAGTATTCTGGTAGGTTTTGTAGGAATTTTAGAAAAAGCCCTTGACTTCAAGCGCACTCCAAGCCTTATAATACCTTTGTTCTTACGATTTACAAAGTATTTGAATACCGTTCTGAGGGAACATTTTTCATGTTTGAAGCATTTCTTTCCAACCGTACGGTCAGCGTGCTGGCGGAGGCCCTGCCCCGTATCCTTACGGCAGGCCTTACCATGACCATCCCGCTCACGCTGGTCTCCTTCTTTTTTGCCATGATCATTGCCGTGGCCGTTGCGCTGGTGCAGTACGCCAATGTGCCGGTGCTGCGGCAGATCGCGCGGTTCTACATCTGGGTCATCCGCGGCACACCGCTGCTGGTGCAGCTGTTCATCATCTTTTATGGTCTGCCCAGCGTGGGCATCATGCTGGACGCTTTCCCTGCTGCGGTCATCGCCTTTGCCTTCAACGAGGGTGCCTACTGTGCCGAGACCATGCGCGGCGCACTGGAAAGCGTGCCGCAGGGCCAGCTGGAAGCCGGTTACTGCGTGGGCATGAGCTGGTGGCAGATCATGCGCCGCATCGTGCTGCCGCAGGCCCTGCGCACCGCAGTGCCCGCCCTCTCCAACTCGCTCATCGGCATGATCAAGGACACCTCGCTTGCGTCCAATATCACAGTAGCCGAGCTGTTCATGGCCGGTCAGCGCGTGGCCGCCCGCACCTACATCTTCCTGCCCATCTACTGTGAGGTGGCCGTGGTGTATCTGCTGTTCTGCACGGTCATCACCAAGCTGCAGGCACTGCTGGAGCGTCGGCTCAACGCCCACGGCTTCCAGTAAGAAAGGAGTGTGGCAACCATGTCCATGTTAGAGATCAAAAACGTCCACAAATCCTTTTTCACCTACACAAAGCCCCGCCTGCAGGCAAGCATCTTCCACCGGCCCGGTGCACGCAAAGTGACCAGCGAGCTGCAGGTGCTGCGCGGCGTGGACCTGACCGTGGAAAAGGGCGATGTAGTGGCCATCCTCGGCCCCTCCGGCTCCGGCAAGACCACCCTGCTGCGCTGTCTGAACTTTCTGGAGACTGCCGACGCAGGCCAGCTCACCTTTGACGGTGAGACGTTCGACCTTGCCCAGGCCAGCCGCGCCGACATTGCCCGGCTGCGCAAAAAGACGGCCTTTGTGTTCCAGAGCTACAATCTGTTCCGCAACAAGACTGCCCTGCAGAACGTGACCGAGGGCCTCATCATTGCCCGCAAAATGCCCAAAGAGCAGGCGGATACCGTTGGCATGAAGATGCTGGAAAAGGTGGGCCTTGCCGACCGAGCCGACTACTATCCGCGCCAGCTTTCCGGCGGCCAGCAGCAGCGCGTGGCCATTGCCCGGGCACTGGCCTCCGACCCGGAGATCATCTATTTTGACGAGCCGACTTCGGCCCTTGACCCGGAGCTGACTGGCGAAGTGCTGGCCGTGATGCGGCAGCTGGCCGAAGAGGGCATGACCATGCTGGTTGTCACCCACGAGATGGGCTTTGCCCGCAATGTTTCCTCCAAGACCGTTTTCATGGAGAACGGCGTGGTAGTGGAGCAGGCTCCCTCGCATGAGTTTTTCGCCAACCCCAAAGAGGAGCGTACCCGCGAATTTTTGCGGAAGATCGCTCACACCGAGTGAGGTTTAACCAACTCCCCCAGTCTGCTTCGCAGACAGCCCCCTCCGGGATGGGGCCTTTGGCAAAACCAGAAAGTCTCCCTCTTTGCCTGAAGGAGTTTATTTCACAAATATTTTTATAGAGGAAAGGGAATCCAACTATGAAACGCAGAACCTTTATTTCTCTTATGAGCGTCATGGCCGCTGCCGGCGTGCTGACTCTGTCCGGCTGCTCCAATTCTTCCGGCAGCACCGCTGCTTCCGGCACGGCCGTCTCTGTGGCTCCTGCTGCCGGCGACCAGCTGTCCAACATCCAGTCCAGCGGCAAGCTGATCGTTGCCCTGGAAGGCGCATGGCAGCCCTGGAGCTACCACGACGAATCCGATACTCTGGTGGGCTACGATGTGGAAGTCTCCCGCGCCATTGCCGAAAAGCTGGGCGTGGAGCCGGAGTACGTCGAAAGCGACTGGGACAGCCTGTTTGCCGGTCTGGACGCAGGCCGCTACGACATCGTGTGCAACGGCGTGGAAGTGACCGACGAGCGCGCCAAGACCTATGATTTCACCGAGCCCTACGGCTACATCCACACCGCCCTTGCCGTCCGCAAGGATAACGACGAGATCACCAGCTTTGAGGACCTGAAGGGCAAGACCACCGCCAACAGCCTTGCTTCCACCTACATGGAACTGGCCGAGAGCTATGGTGCCACCGTGCAGGGCATCGACACGCTGGAAGAGACCATCCAGCTGCTCACCGCCGGCCGCATCGACGCCACCCTGAACGCTGATGTCTCCTTCTACGATTACCTGAACGTCCACCCGGATGCAGATTTCAAGCTGGTGGCCCAGACCGAGGACGCCTCCCACGTTGCCATCCCCCTGCGCAAGGGCGATGCCAGCGCCACCCTGCTGGATGCCATCAACACCGCCATCGACGAGCTGCGTGCCGACGGCACCCTGAAGGAGCTGAGCGAAAAGTATTTCGGTCAGGATATTTCTGCGGAGAACTGAATCATTTGAATGCCCTCCGCTTTGCTCTGGGCATTTTCAGCGGAATATTTATTTTAATATTGCAAACCCCGGCAGACTGCGGTCTGCCGGGGTTTGCCTTTTCACGGGAAGGGCCGTAACTGGCAAATGCATCAATCGCATTTTTTCAGCTCTGCACATTCATTGCATCTGAATGCAAAAAGCTCTCCCTTTCGGGAGAGCTGGCATCGCGCAGCGATGACTGAGAGGGTTTTATTCGTGAAAATATGCGTAGATGGTCTGTGCCGTCTGTTTGCCCACGCCGGGGGTGTTTTCCAGCTGGTCAGGCGTGGCTTCCTTCACCGCGGTCACGCTCTTGAACTGGGCCATCAGTGCCTTTGCCGTTTTGGGGCCGATGCCGGGAATCTCGGTCAGGGTGGAGGAATAACTCTTCTGCTTCATCTGCTGCTTGCGGTAGGCATTGGCAAAGCGATGGGTCTCGTCCTGAATGGCCGTGATAAAGGTAAAGGTGCCCCGGTTCATATTGATGGCAATTTCCCGGCCGTCACTGTCCACAATGGCGCGGGTGCGGTGGTGGTCGTCCTTCACCATGCCGTAGAGCGGCACATCCGCAAGGGCAGTCCCTGCCAGTGCATCTTTTGTCGCACTCACCTGCCCCCTGCCGCCGTCCATCAAAAGCAGATCCGGCTTCTGCCCGAACCAGTTGCTGCAGGGTTCTCCTTTTTTTGCAAGCTCTGCGTACTTTTCATACTCTGCCGCCCGCCGGGAGACAGTCTCTGCCAGTGATGCATAGTCGTCAGTGCCCGCAACGGTCTTCATCTTGAACTTGCGGTAGCCCGCCTTGTAGGGCTTGCCGTCCTTGAAGGTGACCATGCCGCACACGCTGGAGCCATCGCCCCAGTTGGAGATATCGTAGCTCTCAATGGCCCGGGGCGGCTTTGCAAGGCCCAGCACCTGCGCCAGCTCGTCCAGCAGTTTTTCTTCCCGGGCGTAACGGCCGCTTTCCCGGGCAAGACGCTCCACCGCGTTGGTGTGGGCCATCTCCACCAGATGGGCCTTATCGCCCCGCTGGGGCACATATAGCTGCACCTCACTGCCGCGCTTTTCGTTCAGCGCCTGCTGCAAAGCGTCGCTGTCCGGCGGCAGCTCGTCCACCGCAATGATCTTTGGGATCTGTTCGTCATCCAGATAATACCGGGGCAGAAATTCCTCCCGCACGGCGGCAATGTCCGAGGTATCGTGGAACAAAAACTCCCGCTTATCGGTCAGCCGTCCGTCCCGGAAGCGCAGCACCGCCGCACACACGCTGTCCGGCGTGCCTGCCAGTGCCACCACATCCATCTCCACATCCGGGTCCACAATGACCTTCTGCCCAGCGCTCACCTTGGTGATGGCTGCGATCTGGTCCCGCAGCAGCGCCGCCGTCTCAAATTCCAGCCGGTCCGAGGCCTCCTGCATCCGCTCGTTGAGGATCTTCAGGATGTCCTTTTTGCCGTAGCGAATCAGGTGCACAGCGCTCTTGACGGCCTGATTGTAGTTTTCGCAGCTGATCCTGCCGCTGCACACTGCCATGCACTTGCCGATGTGCGCATTCAGGCAGGGGCGGCCCCTGCCGATCTCCTGCGGGAAGCGCTTATTGCAGCGCGGCAGCAGAAAGGCATCCATGGCGGTTTCTGCCATCTGCCGCGCCGCAAAGCTGGAGGTATAGGGGCCGATATACTCAGCATCGTCCTCCTCCTTTTGCAGCACGAAGGAGAGCCGGGGCCATGGCTCCTTTGTCACCTTGATATAGCTGTAGCCTTTATCATCCTTGAGCAGGATGTTATACTTCGGCGTGTGGGCCTTGATCTGGCTGGCTTCCAGCACCAGCGCTTCAAACTCGCTCTGGCAGACGATCACGTCAAAGGCATAGGCATGGGCGATCATCTGGCTGACCTTGTTGTCGTGGGGCACGCCCTCGCGGAAATACTGGCTCACCCGGATGCGCAGCCGCTTTGCCTTGCCGATATAAATGATGGTGTCCGTCTTATCCCGGATGATATACACGCCGGGCAGCAGCGGCAGCATACAGGCTTTCTGATACAGTTCAGCTTTGGTCATGGATTCTCCTTGAAAAACAAAAAGCGGCAGGTTCCCCCGCCGCTCCATTTATAGACACAAATTACTCAGCAAAACCGGACTCCACCAGCTTGATCAGGCCGTCAACAGCAGCCTGCTCATCAGCGCCGTCAGCGATGATGCGGATGGTGGTACCGCCCACGATGCCCAGAGACAGAACGCCCAGCAGGCTCTTTGCGTTCACGCGGCGTTCTTCCTTCTCGACCCAGATGGAAGACTTGAACTCGTTAGCCTTCTGGATGAAGAAGGTAGCCGGACGAGCGTGCAGACCAACCTGATTTTCAACGGTAACTTCTTTCACGTACATAGTAAAGCGCT
>ENA-OQJB01000422-OQJB01000422.1-human-gut-metagenome-genome-assembly--contig:-NODE-422-length-21837-cov-3.976693_pt1 | contig 21837 bp, 20 predicted proteins | sample MGYA00242599_ERZ504765 | MGnify/ENA primary metagenome ERZ504765 (study PRJEB26092, sample SAMD00036354) | human gut metagenome | host: Homo sapiens | study: EMG produced TPA metagenomics assembly of...
ATAAAATTAAAATGATTCTCTTTAAAACTTGAAGCGACAAATATATCTGATGCTCTATTGTACGAACAGAAAGATGTAAGGATAATGCAATCTCCTGATTGCTCATATTATTGAAACGGCTCATCTCAAAAATCCTTCTGCGACGTTCAGGAAAGTTTTCAAGAGCCATTCTTATTATTAGTTGCATTTCTTTATAATAAAGCGAATTTAACGGATCTGAGAAGCCTAACAAATCCTTAATTGTACTTTTCTTTATTTGTTCCTCCCGATAATCATTTTCCAGTCTTTTGTGCTTGATAAAATCAAATGCAACATTTTTTGCCATAGCGTATATATACCCTTCTTTTCCATCATTATTTTGCCACGTCTCAAAATTAGTCCATAATTTGGTAAATACATCTTGAGCCAAATCTTCCGCATCTGCTTCCGATTTAAGAAACATATTGATAAAAAACTTCACTGAAGAGAAATGAGCTCTAAATATCATTTCAAACTGTTCTACTAAACAATGGTCTTGATTCATATAAGGTTACACTTTTGTTTGTGTTACCTTACAAAGATAGAGTAACTTATCTAGAATTAAAAGTAATAATGATTTATTTTCAATAAAACATTACCATAACGTTACAATTAAATTCTAATCCCTAAATCTAACTCAAAATAAAATAACTTCTACTTTTTTAGACATTCTTTTGAGAAACAACTTAAAAATTCTAGCATATTTGTCTATTACGAACACTTTTTTCGATTAATAAAAAATACATACGTACCATTATGAGAATGTGCCGTTTGAAATTCCAGATAATTGGGTGTGGACAACATTGGGTGAAGTTGGTACTTGGCAATCAGGCGGAACTCCTAGTCGTTCAAACAAATCATATTATGGTGGAAATATACCTTGGCTTAAAACCGGAGATTTAAATGATGGATTGATTTCGGATATTCCAGAAAGTATAACAGAGGAAGCTGTCGCAAGCTCTTCTGCTAAAATCAATCCTACTGGGAGTGTATTAATTGCGATGTATGGTGCAACAATTGGAAAATTAGGAATACTTACATTTCCTGCTACTACTAATCAAGCATGTTGTGCTTGTATAGAGTTTAATGCCATTACTCAATTATACCTCTTCTATTTCCTATTGTCGCAAAGAAGTACATTTATATCAAAAGGAGGAGGTGGAGCACAACCCAATATATCAAAAGAAATAATTGTAAATACATTTATACCTTTACCTCCTCTTAGTGAGCAACAGCGCATTATAATGGAAATAGAGAAATGGTTTGCTTTGATTGACCAAATTGAGCAAGGAAGAGCCGATTTGCAGACAACTATCAAACAAACCAAGAACAAAATACTTGACCTCGCTATTCATGGTAAGCTCGTACCACAGGATATGAATGATGAACCTGCCATCGAACAGCTAAAACGTATAAATCCCGACTTTATACCTTGTGATAACAGACATTATACGCAGTTGCCTAATGGTTGGGCAGTTTGCAGGCTTGATCAAGTTGCAGACGTATTAGACAATTTACGGAAACCTATTAATTCAAATGAACGTAATTTACGAATAAAGGGTAAACAAATAGATAGGTTGTACCCTTATTATGGTGCAACAGGTCAAGTTGGACTGATAGATGACTATATTGTAGATGGTCATTATTTATTGCTTGGTGAAGATGGCGCACCTTTCCTTGATAAAAATGCGATTAAGGCATATTCTATAAGTGGAAAAAGCTGGGTAAATAATCATGCTCACATCCTATCTCCCAAAATTGATTTTGAATTTCTACAATACTCACTTAATCAAATTGATTATTCTGAGTACGTAAATGGAAGTACACGCTTAAAACTTACTCAAACCGATATGCGTTCTATAAGATTAATGTTACCTCCATTATCTGAACAAAAACTAATTAAGGCTAAAATACAGACTTTATTTTCTCAATTGGACATGATAATGGGGAGCTTATAAACTCTCCATTATCATATCTAAAGTGGTGAAAATCATTTCTATTTTATCGATTATCCGCTTCTGCTCAGAAGACGGTGGTAGGTATATAGGCATTAATAAAAATTATCAAGAATCAGATTGTGTAAACCCGTAGTCTGTGTTTGCATCAATCTCATAGCTCCTGTCTGATATATAGCCAGAATATAATAGTACAAAAATTTGCTTAATATGGTGTTGCTATACTTTATTCTTAATACCATTGTAAAATTACTGAATGAAAAAACGCCACCTTCACCTTCATAGAGTATTGTTCTTCCTACAGGATTATTATCACTACCGCCTGATTTCTCTACAATTAAATCACCATTCATTAAATGGCGTTTAGTAAAAGTTCGTTGTTCAACATCAATATATTCGATATTTGAATAGTCTAACTTAAAGTCTTTTGTAAAATTTGCATTGCGTATAACACCCACATGGACAAATGGTTCTTTCTTCCCTTTCCACAATCCATTGATGTTTTCGCATAAATCTTTAAGTGTAGTAGTACACCAACCATTAGGCAACTGCGTATAATGTCTGATATATTCTATTATATTGTTGCCGTATTCATTATAAATCAATATAATATGGTAACAAAATTCAAAAGCTATCTCGCCAAAACTAATTTGGCAAAAAACACTGTTACATCGTATGTGTGGACAGTACAGTATTTCCTCAATCATTATGGAGAAGTAAACAAAAAGAACCTTTTAACATATAAAGGGTATCTGGTGGAGAACTTTAAACCGCAAACGGTAAACCTACGATTGCAAGGTATCAACAAGTATTTGGAATTTACAAAACAGGAGAAACTGAAGGTAAAGTTCGTCAAAGTACAGCAGAAGAACTTTTTGGAAAATGTCATCAGCGATGCAGACTACAAATTTCTAAAAACACGCTTAAAAGCTGATGGTTATAATGAGTGGTATTTTATCGTATGGTTTATGGCTGCCACAGGCGCACGTGTCAGTGAATTGCTTCACATCAAAGCTGAGCATGTACATGTTGGTCATCTTGATCTTTACAGTAAAGGTGGAAAAATACGTCGTTTATATATTCCGAAAAATTTGCGTACAGAAGCTACGAAATGGCTCAAAGAAAAAGGCCTTATTTCCGGCTATATATTCTTGAACCGATTTGGAGAACGTATTACAACACGTGGCATAGCCCAACAACTGAAACATTTTGCGGAAAAATACGGAATGAATAAGGAAGTGGTTTATCCTCATTCATTCCGTCATCGTTTTGCCAAGAACTTCCTTGACCGATTCAATGACCTTGCCCTACTTGCCGACCTTATGGGACATGAAAGTATTGAAACTACTCGTATCTATCTTCGTCGAACAGCCAGTGAACAGCAAAAAATTGTGGACAAAGTAGTAAATTGGTAAATTTTATCTATTCTTAGAAGTGTAATTAATTACACTTCTAAGTTTTTTTGAATATCATCAAGGGATGAAAAAAGTTTTTCCATCTTTTGAACGATGCGTTGTTGCTCGTTGATAGGGGGGAGTGGAAAATACATATCATTAAAGTCTGTAATATTAAATCCTGTTTGAGCCGTCCTTGAAATTTCTTTTAGTTTTCCTTGATATAGGTCAGATAAATAATAATAGTATGCAAACTCCTTGTATATGAGATTTTCAAATTTAAAGATAACTTTTGCCATTGCCACATTATAAGCCCCTTGTTCAGCATAAAACACTTTTCCTAAAGAACCACCATAACGTGCTAATAATATATCTCCTTTTTTGGTTTGTTTTGAAGCAAGATTAATTGGGATATAAACAGGTACAGGAGACTCTCCATAATCTCTAATCTGATAAAGTCTAATGCAATTTGGTTTAGGTATAGTTTCAAAATAACTCTTCGCAGGTTGTGATCCTCCAGATATATCTAAGATAGAATTATGACTACACCATACCCATGTCTTAGGTATTTTATAAGGTAACTTCCCACTATGTCTGTTATCACAAGGTGTGAAGTCGGGATTTATGCGCTTCAACAGTTCAATGGCAGATTCGTCATTCGGGTCTTGAGGCACGAGTTTGCCGTGAATGGCGAGGTCAAGGATTTTACCCTTAATTTGCTTGATAGTTGTCTGTAAATCGGTTTTTCCTGCTCTATTTGGTCAATCAAAGCAAACCAATGTTCAATCTCTTCTACGATACGGTATTGTTCAGATAATGGAGGTAATGGTACTATCAACTTCTTAAATTTATCAAAATCTATACTATCAACGGTAGTACCATCTTTATGATAATCCTTAAGAATCACCTGCTCTTGAGCTTTTATCACATAATACAAGTATGTGTGAATATGTGATAAAACACATGAAATCGCCTTTACATCTTGATTAACGGTCGCTTCTGTATCTAAAATTGCAATGGGGAATGTATGACGTAATATTCCACTTCTTGTCACTATTAATAATGTGCCTTTACTGTAAATTGTCATTTGATCTAATGCTGCATCGGAAATCTTCAACAAGGAATCTGCTATATGAGCAAACTTCATGTCTTTTGATGTTATCCATAGATGCTTAGCATTATTCCAATACTTTCTGTTATCCATTGAGGGCGTTTTTCCTCCCCCAAAAGTAGCTAAATCATCCAAAGAACAAATAGTCCAACCTTTCGGCAAATATTTGTTCTCATAATGGTACGTATCAGAAGAAGCCATTCTCTTACTTTTCCTTATCTTCCCCTCCTTTATCAAACGTTCTTTCTCTTCCTTAATACGTTCAAGTAAAACAGATGCAGGTTCATCATTTGGATCTTGTGGGACAAGTTTTCCTCTAATAGCGAGGTCTAATATTTTCTGCCGTAGTTTCTTTGTGTCCATTAGTCCTCGATATTTGCCATTAATTTTTGAAGTTCAGCCACCGCTTTACTTATGTTATCACTTTTCTCTTTGAGAATATCAATTAATTCTGATAATGAATAGTCTACTTCATCTCCGCCCTGTTTTATCCAAGATACATCAAGGCTAGTCTTGTCACGAGTTATTATTTCATCACAAGTATATTTACGCCAACGCCCATTCGGATTATCCTCAGCATTATATGTTTCTACACGAGCATTTATATCCTCCGCATGATAACACGAAACGAAATCATCAAGATGATGCCTTTGCATTGGATTAGTAGCCAATGTATGCTTTACATCCGTACGATAATCATAAAACCAAATATCCTTCGTACCACTACCTTTTGTAAAGAATAATACATTAGCTTTTACACCTTGAGCATAAAATATACCTGTTGGTAAACGCAAGATAGTATGCAAATTAAATTCTGAAAGTAGTTTCTTACGAATCACTTCTCCAGCGCCCCCTTCAAACAGTACGTTATCAGGCAAAACAACCGCTGCACGTCCGCCTGTTTTGAGCGAAAGCATTATATGCTGTAAGAAATTCAATTGATTATTTTTCGTTTCAACATAAAAATCACTTCGATTAATGTCGACAGAACCAGAAGGACGGGTTCCAAAAGGCGGATTAGCAAGAATGACATTCACTAGTATATCAGGTTCTTTTTCTAAAGAGTCCTGACATATAATAGGGCTTCGGTCAGTACCAACACCATGAAGATACAAGTTCATCGAAGCTAATGTAACAACCAAAGGAGTATTATCCGAACCATGTAGAGCTTTATTCCGCAAAAAGTCCCGTTTGCCTTTGTCTTGTGATTGTTTTTTCATGTAGTCATAAGCTGCCAAAAGAAAACCACCGGTTCCACAAGCCGGGTCACAAACCGTTTCCCCAATTTGAGGACGAGTTACATCAACCATTGCCGATATAAGAGAACGAGGAGTAAAATACTGACCTGCACCACTCTTTTTATCTTGTCCATTCTTCTCTAAAATACTTTCATAAATAGCCCCCTTAACATCACCATCCATTATCAGCCATTGCTCCTCATTAATCATTGTTATGACCTTCTTCAAATATACAGGCTTATCTATTTTATTTTGAGCTTTCGTGTAGATAGTACCAATTAGATTATCCTGCTCACTCAGTATTTTCAATGTATTTTCATACTGAACTATCAAGTCAAGACCATCCAATTCTATCAGGTTTTCCCAACGATATCCTTCAGGTATGGCTGATTCTTCGTCAAGCAATTTAACGTTTTCATCATCCATTTTCAGAAATAACAAATAAGTCAGTTGGGTTATATAATCGGTAAATCCAATACCTTGCCCCGCTAACGTAGTGGCAAGTGTCCAAACCTTTTTTAGTCAGACCTTGCTCGTTCGAATTTGATTTTGCCATATTAATTTTATGCTACTTTTTCTATTATAAATTAAAAACTGAGATAATGAAACAATAGCCTCATTCACCGCTGCTATAGTACCAAACTTACGTATCATCTGAAGCGCTATTGTTTTATCATCTTCCTTTATTTCTTTTATTGTACAAGAACCATTCGCTACAATATAGTTCACAATCTGACGGATAGTATTCTTTTGAACCTCAGTCATTGTACGCTGTATCTGTCCACACCACAATTCAAAACGTTGGGCAGCCATTGATGACAGGCTACGAAGTTCTGTCACCTGATGATAAGCATATCTGACTAACTGAATAATATTAGTCAAAGCTTCTTTTTCTTCTTTCGTCCCAAAATGTACTACACTGGAAGGGTTAATAATAGAATATGTATTCCATAATTGGGAAGGATTAAACTTGTAATTCTCCATTTTCATCCGATTCTCCAAATCCTTAAGCATTGCATAAGTGATAGGTTCTCCGTTATTGTTATAAATAATACGTAAAGCCTCTATCTCATCCCTGTGTTCATTTACATATTGTTCAAACGCCTGAGTCGTGTCATAAGCTTCCTCTATGGAAAATCCTTTCTCAATCAATGTATCTTCACCAGGCATTAAAATTGTGACAAATCCGGCGTTCAGAATACACAGATATTCACGGGCATCGGGATGAATAGCGAGAGGACGTACCAAGCCTTTCCGTTCGTAATTCGGTTCGTTTATATTCACATATTCCGGCAATAGATTATTATCCAAAGCTTCATATATATGAGATGCCATATCCCGCATATCTGTACCAGCCAATCTTATAAACTCATTCCTCTGTTCTTCATTTGCCTTATTATGTATTCTTGACAGACGGCTAGCCAACAATCGCAGATGTTCATCCGGCAGTTCACCATGAGAGATACGCTCTAAAAGTTGCCTTAAAGACAACAATGTTTCAGTATTGCTTCCCGCTCCAGAAGTTGTTATATAATGCTCATGTTCTGTTACTCCCACCGCATCGACTAAGAAAACAAATCTTTACTATGAGCATTTGGAGTAACATTACGAAGTTGCTCATCACCAATTGTACGTACTCCCCTACCTTTCATCTGAGTATAAAGAGAGTCAGACTCTACATCACGCATAAACATCACCACTTCCAAAGGCTTCACATCTGTTCCAGTAGCAACCAAAGTCACAGTTACAGCAATACGGAAGTCCTTATCATTACGAAAATGACGTATCAATTCATTACTATCTCCAGCCGAATAAGTGATTTTCTGTACAAACGTATCATCTTCACGTCCAAAGACTTCCTTCGCTATTTTAACAATATTACTTGCATGAGCATCATTCAAAGCAAATATTAATGTCTTAGGTAAATAGTCAAAATTAGGTTCTCTTTGGGGATCATTAAACATTTCTGTATAAACCGCATCTCTATATGTCTCTAAAATCAACTTTATTTGAGCAGGATTAATAATACTCCTATTCAGTTCTTGTCTTGTATAAGTAGTCGTTTCCTGTGTTTCGATATTTTCAGTTTTACCTGTATAGCGGGTTATTTTACGTACTTTATCCCCCTCGCGAATTGCACCGCCATCTTCGGTTACTTGTGTTTTAATACGAAACACCCTATAATCAACATTGACACCATCAACTATTGACTTTTCAAGAGTGTAGTTCACTATTAAGTTGTTATTAAAGAAAGCTAATGTTTCAACAGCAGGAGTAGCTGTTAACCCAATCATTTTTGCAGAACTAAAATATTCAAGTACACTTCGCCAACTACCATAAATAGAGCGATGGCACTCATCAATAATTATCAAGTCAAAGTAATCCGGGGGCAAGTTAGGATGAACCGGCAAATTCATATTTCTAGTACCGTCGACAACATAATCCGCTTCATTATCATCATCTATAAAATCGTCTCCGGACAATAAAGAAAATAAACGCTGTATAGTAGCGATAACAACATTGGCATCATTTGGGATTTTCGCGGTTTTCAATCTTTCTACCCCAAATATGGTATTAAACGGATCACCATTTTCTGTCAAACGGAATGTTCCAAATTCTCCTTCTGCCTGTTTTCCAAGATTATTACGGTCAACAAGAAACAAAACCCTCTTCATTGAAGTGAAAGCCAACAAACGATAGGCAGCCAAACATGCGGTATAAGTCTTTCCCGCTCCCGTAGCCAAAACCATCAATGCACGATCATGCCCGCTACGAAAACTATTTTCTAATTTTGTTATTGCTTCATACTGGCAATCCCTTAATCCTTTCCTTTTAAAGTTGGAAGTCCTGCAAAATCATCTTTAAGTCCTAATAGTTTTACTATTTCTTTAGGAGAATGAATTTTATTCAAAGAAATATATTCAGAATCAACTTCACGGGTATCTCTGAATAACAGTTCCCTTCCATTTGACAAATAAACTAAAGGTAAAGGATTCATCCAAGCCTGACACCAATGAGGTACACCTCTAGTATATTTTTCAGCCTGGTCTGCCACAATTTCAGAATAAATTGACACAGATTCTTTCTTTGCTTCCAATACGCCAACAGCTTTACCATTTAAAAAAAGTAAATAGTCAGCTTCACGATTACCTTTCAGCAAGCCTTCTTCGACTGCTATAGCAGATACTTCAGGAGAATAATGATTTCTATCAACTACTTCCCAACCCGCATCATTAAGCATACGGTCAATTATTATTCGAGCCTTTTCTTCCGGTTTCATGTGTGTGTCTTTTTTGTAACTTCCGATAAGGCTATATTATCGGAAGTTACAAAAATAGGTAAAAATATAGAATATGAGAAAGAAATAGAGATTTTTTGATACATCACAACACAATTTCTCTATAAAAGATTCTTTGCATATTAGTAATATTTGTCCAAACACTTCCCATTCCCAAAATAAAGCCCTACTTTTGCGAAGAATATTTTCCCGTATATTAACATATTAACAACAGTATCTCACAAATAAAATAAACCCTACAAGATGAAAGAAGAATCCGACAGCCCGTCTGTCCCCTACAATTTCTCCCGGTGTTTCAACGACCAATGTCCACAAGCCTCGAAATGCTTGCGCCACGTAGTTACGCAAGATAAAATAGCCGACTATCTTTATATCTCCATCGTTAATCCGGCACGTTATCCTGCGGATGGAAACCAATGCGAATGTTTCAAGACTGCTGTCAAAGTTCATGTGGCGTGGGGACTAAAACGGTTGCTCGACAGAATCCCTTATGAGGATGCAGTCAGTATCAGAATACAATTAGTGGGACACTACGGGAAAACGGGATATTATCGGTTCTATCGTGGAGAACGGGGGCTTATGCCTAAAGACCAAGCCTATATAAAACAACTGTTCCGTAATAAAGGGATAAAAGAAGAACCAACTTACCAACGTTACACAGAAGAATATATTTGGTAAGTTGCTGTCATCTGTCACAGTTTAGGAGTTAATAGTTTAGTAATAAACCGAAAAGACTGTGACAGCAAGAGGTGACGGCAGGATGATGGCATTTTTGCCGTCACCTGATTATTAGTCTTACAACATGATAGAGTGTACCGCTACGCGTATGTTTGGAAGGTATTTCTTGCTTTTTCAGTATTCTTCCGAAGGAATTAACCCTCTTGACAGACATCGGGATTGAACTGCCTTTTTGAATATCTTCCATAATCTCCGCTGGAGACAACCACTCCCCTTCTTCAGGCTGTGCGGCACGAAAATAACGGAAGAAAAGTTACTCTTCCGGCGGGACTTGTTCAAATTCACGGTTGTTTTCCACCATGATCTTTTCTTCCTCCTGGTCGAACCAGTAACGTTCGCCATGTTCCAATTCGTACATAGCTTGTGCGTAAAGCTGCTCATAGTCTATCGGACGGTTGGTGTCAATCACTCCGGTCACTTCGATACAAATAAAACGACGGCTGCCAGAAGGGTCGGTCAACAAGTCTTTCTGATTACTTGTGGCTATGAATGAGGCGTACCGACGCATTTCAAGCACGGCACTGCCATGAGGTTTCTTCACATTCAGTACAGGCTTTTGCAGAATATGTTTCAGAAAGCCTTGTTGTATCGAACTCACCTGGTCAAATTCATCGATATTGATAAGCGCAAAACGATTGAGGTAAAGTTCGGCATCTTTCTTTCGGGAGAAATCAATGCTGTCAGTATAGTAGGAACGCTCGGAAGGGGGCATTATGCTCCGGCAAAAGGTGGATTTACGTGTCCCTTGCGGTCCGACAAGTAAGGGCGAAACACTGTTTGCATACTTTTTATTGCTTCCTTTCCAATGAGAAACCATATTGAGGAACCAACGGTGGAACAAATCCATCCAATACGGATTCTTACAAGGGACGGTGGCTGCCAATGCACGAATACGGTCTTTACCGTCCCATGCGGGAAGCCGGTAGAGGAAATCTTCCAACGGGTTGAATACAGGGACGCGGTTGGAGTAAATATAACGACTAATATCCCTATCCCACAACGGGATACCTTCCATCTGTGCATCCAAAGCAATGCTGTTCAGCGCACGTTTATCGAGAGGATTGAAACGGAAACGAAAAGAAAGCCTTTCACGATATTCCACCTCACCAATTTGGGTATTATGACGGAATTCATAGCGGCGTTTCATAAATTCTTCAGTCTGCAAGGCGAGTTGCTGCTCTTTGCTTAGACTGATATTCTTGCCGAAGCCTTTGCACTCGGTATATATATTGCCAATCATTTGCCGGATAAGCTCTTCTTGTTTATACATATAGAAGTGGAAAACAGTACGTTTCACAACTTCTTCTTGTGGAAGTCCCGAAGCAAAACAGTTTTTAGCCAGTTGGACAACTAAAGGATGCCATGTGTCTTCGCTCAATTCGAGCCCCGCTTCCCGGAGATCGGCATAAGCTTTCCGAAAAGCGGCTTCAAAAAGCATCAGGAAGGCATTTTCCGCATCATATCCCGGTACGGCACGGGTCAATGGAGATTTCTCCGCCTGAACCGCTTCCCGGAAAGTGGTTTCTTCGGGCATTGATGATGGTTGAGAGAGATAAAATTGGACTGAATTCGGACGATATATGATGTCCGGATCGTGGGATAATCGCGAATATTGTTCCAGAGTCGGTTCTTTGGGAAGTATATCGAACGGGATTTGGGGCTGATAACATTTCACAGCCAGTCGATAAGCATGGGCATGGAATAGTTCCGCTTCTTCCCGTGTTTTGGGAAGGGAGTTGTCCGGTCGGGTAAAGGTAGTCCATATTTTCACGGTTTTGCCACTTGAACCCATAAAAACACAACGGGTTTGTGGTTGCTCACAGGCTTTTTGTTTCACTAAAGCGATTTCCGACTTATTGGATAAGGGACCGACAGTTAGTTCTACAATACCGTTGTAGGTTTTCATCTGTTTCTGACCGTTTACTTTTCGGAATTCGGCGGCAGGAATTATTTGGGGAAGTTTATCGGCAAACATACACCGTTCATCGGAAAGGGTATATCGCAGATGCTCTCTGAATGTAGAAACAGGACGGGATTTTATTTCTGTCTTTATCTTATTTACCAGTATATCAAGATCCATTACGCTAAGCGCTATCGTATCTTCGTTCTTACGAAATTGAGTAATTTTCATTAATTTGATAATAATTTGTTTTGTCAGCGTCTTTGTGATCGTTGAGACTGCTAAATTAGTCATAATATCCGAAACCGGCAAAGAAAACAAGTTTTTAATACAGAAAATTATTGATATATCAAGCATCTCTTTAGCTGAAAGAAACGGGATTGTCACCACCTAATTACGGGGCAAATTAGTTTTCTCCGCTTGAAACTACAGTTCCAGCTAAAGGAAACTATAGTTTCATCGGTGAGAAACCAATGGTTTCAAGTAATTGGAACTAGAGTTTCAAGCGTATGAAACTAAAGTTTCAAACCGCAGAACCAACAGTTTCGCACCTTGAAACTGTTGGTTTCAAAGTAGGACACAATTCATAAGTACGGGGGGAATAAAATGAACGACTTATCCATTTATGGCTAATACTAATCATTTTCGAACAGCGTTTTTATTTTGTTTTTTAGGTGACAGCATTATTGCTATCACACTGCTGTCACCTTGTGCTGTCACAGCATTAAGTACTTATACTCTGCAAGTTAGATTATAATCTGTGACAGATGACAGATATATTTTGTTTTTCATTTCATAGAGAGCTGAACCTAAGTTCAAGTTATAAATGCGACACCGACTTATTTCACAGGGAGCAATTATTCAGGCATTGTATCATATTCCGCAATCTTCTCCTTACACAAGCGTTCAGTAATATCTTTCAGAATATCTATGCGGGCAATAAGGTATTCCAGTTGTTCTTGTGAGATACTGAAATCTTTGTTATAACGAGCCTCGATATACGAACGGCATAATAAATCAAAACATTCTTTCTCTTCATCCGTATTTTGAGGAAAGACTGTGGTCAATTCCTGTGAGAAACGTTTTACCATCCCACTAAGCTCTTTAATTTTATGAGTTTTTGGAAGATAATTCGTAAAAACCATCAGGATAGTATAGTATAATTTTTCACAAGTCTGATGAAGCATGAAAGCTGATAAGTTATATTGTTCTTTAGGCATGAAATATTCCTTCACAACACCCAAAAAGTCACACGCATAAGGATACAACCTATCAAATTCACTCTGCGCAATATCCCGAATCTCTCTAAAACTCAACTTTCGCGGTTTTGCCAATTCGTGTTTGCCACTATTATAAAGCATAACACCCTCCTTTACTATATCCGTAAAGAAATATTGGCTGATTTCCAGATTACGGTTTACGGTATTAATATGTTCTACAACAAATTGTGGAAAAGCATGACGACGACCAGCAAACAAATCATGATATTGATTCGTAATACGGTGCAATTTTCTTTCCACATATTTAGTCTGTCCGGTCACGACGACAAGAATATCGTAATCACTCTGATAGGAAGTATGAACACCAAATTCGATATTACTGTCCCATAAAACATAGTTTCCCCTTGCATAACTTCCGAACAGGATAACCATCTGACAATTCTCGATGTTTTTACACACTAAATCCAGCAAGACTGTCAATTCTTCCTGTGTACGTTTGGGTAAACGTTTTATAGACTTCTTCATTATCATTCTTATTTGTAACTTTACAAAGGTACGAACTTTGTCATCCCCAAACAACAGAGATACAAAAAAACTTATAACTAAGTATTTTAAAACCTCGTCAATACTTCCATCATTGCCGGACGACGTTTATATTTTATCCGGAACTCTGCAACCAACGTTTTCACTGCCGCCTGTCCCCCATTAAGTTTCTTTGCACACAACAACGCTTGTGCTATCAATTCATAATGAGTCCGCCCCACATTTTGTTCTGCGTAATCATTCAACAAAGAGGTATATATAGCAATCAATTGCTCCGAATGAGTGTCTTTCAAATAATAAGAATACTTCATCAATGCTTCCAGTTGATGATACCTAGTTGATGATAGCAATTTGAACAAACGCTCATTATCCCTTTCATTCACATAAATTTCAGCCTCATCATTCGCACCAAAAGAAAAATATTCACTAAAATGAGTTTCTTCCATCATTGCATCCAGAAAGCTCTTCCATTCTTCTTTCGGAACAAGAGTTTTAAGTTTCCTATAATATTCTAACTTATCCCCACCTGACACAAACAATAAACGACATGTATCGATGACATCGGAAGTTCGATGAGTCATCTCGTAAATCCTCAATTTAGTTTTCAACCATTCCTCTATGGTTCCGATATGTTCTTCTTTTTCCGCAATCTCTATTCCTTCATTCAGCAAACGGATAGCTTCATCATATTGACAACTGGCAATCAATTTATCCACCTCCATTTCTCGAATTTCAGTTAAATAAAGGTATTGACGAATCGTATCAGCTGCTTTTTGCTCTTCATGCAGTTCGGTTAACAGATTGACTTTCCGAAGAACGATTTGATATAAGTCGTAAGTATCTTTTCTTTCTTCCAAGAGTTTGTCAATCAATTCCAACGCTTTTTCTGCCGGTTGAATGGAAAGATTTATTTGCATCAGCAATTCGTCTATATCATAAAGGTCATAATCACGATAAGTAGATAGTTTAGCCAGCTGACCTAGTTCCTGAAGAATCGCTGTCTTTTGCTTTTGGGTGGTCTTAGGGTGCTCAATTACTTTTATCAGCAAATCTCCTGCCTGCTCACAATAATCAGAAGGATAGAGATCATCATTATACAAAAGTTCATCCTCATAATTCTCACCGATTGAACGAAGAGTTTGAAGAGCTATATCAATAGCAGTATCTATGTTTCCCACATTCAAAAAGAAGTCTGCTTTCTCCAAAAAAGTGTCCATCCGATTGAAAACAGTTTCCCAATCACAGTCAAAATCATCATAACGATTATGATAACGAGGCTTTTTGTTATAATAAGAGTCATTAAACACTTTCTGAATCTCTACTCTGTAATCCTTTTCTTTTGATGTTGCAGACAACTCTTTAGCCATAAAACGATTCAAAAGGGCTGTTTTAAACTCAAGATGCATAGTGGCATATTCATATATAAATTGTGAAAGTTCTTGTGGGTTAACGAATGACAGCAATTGTTGTATGTCCACAGTTTCATCTATAACGACGGCTTCCTCTACCTCTACTTTCATCTTGGAAAAGGCACTGCGATTCACCTTTTTCTCATTATCACGAATTGCCAGTAAGGTGGCTATTACATGTTTACAAATCTCCCCATCATACGGACAATCACAGTACCAAGACTCTATTTCTTTTCCGTCCATAGATATCTCTACGTTATAATTCTCCGTACCCTCTACTGTCGCAGTCCATTCACCGGGCGAATCTTCTTCCAATTCAGAAACAGCCCCTGTTTCATAATACTCTTCTCCGCGCACTAATATTCTATATGGCACACAGCTCTCAAAATTATCTAATGTAATCATAATGAATATTTACTCTTTTATATAACCCTCTTATTCATATCTCCTTCTGTATTTATGTTACATGCTGAAACAATGCCGACTGACATCTTATCATAACATCTATTCACTTATCAATTTATTCACAAAAGTAGGAATTTCTTATCCGACATCACTATTTTGGGATGAGAATTTGCAAAGGCAATTACTATTTATACCTTTGTGACTTCAATAGAGAATGTGATTTCAATAGAGAATTAGTAACCCGTTAAAAGAGGAAATTGATTATGCGTTCATTCATAGTGCTTCTTTGTTTAGTACCCACCCTCCTGCTTGCCCAACAAAGCAAACTTGAAACACAGTTGAAACAGGCAATCAAAGATAAGAAAGCTGAAATAGGGATTGCCGTTATTATTAACGGAAAAGATACGGTAACTGTCAATAATGACATTCACTACCCGTTGATGAGCGTATTCAAGTTTCATCAGGCGTTGGCATTGGCCGATTATATGGGAAAGAAAAACAATCACTGGACACCCGGTTGCCAATCAAAAAATCAGATTTAAAGCCGGATACTTACAGTCCGCTACGGGATAAATATCCGCAGGGCGGAATTGAAATGAGTATTGCCGACCTGCTAAAATATACACTCCAACAGAGTGACAACAATGCCTGCGATATTCTTTTTGATTATCAGGGAGGTCCGGATGCCGTAAACAAGTATATCCATTCACTGGGAATTCGGGAATGTGCCATTGCCGGTACGGAAACTGCCATGCACGAAGACTTGAACCTATGTTATGAAAACTGGACTACTCCGTTAGCCGCAGCCGAATTAGTGGAAATATTCCGTAAGAAGCCATTGTTTCCCAAAGTGTACAAAGACTTCATATTTCAAACAATGGTGGAGTGTCAAACCGGACAAGACCGTCTGGTTGCTCCGTTGCTCGACAAAAAAGTAACCGTAGGCCATAAAACCGGAACGGGAGATCTTAATGCGAAAGGACAACAAATCGGTTGTAATGACATCGGTTTCGTTCTTTTGCCCGGTGGACGTACTTATAGTATAGCTGTCTTCATGAAGGATTCTGAAGAAAATAATCAAGCGAACAGTAAAATTATCGCTGATATTTCCCGTATCGTTTACGAATATGTAATGCAGCATTAAGATGGAGACAAAGACATTCGGTACGAATGAAGATTGAAACAAAGTAATAGAAATTAGAAAATTCATTTATATGAAACTACATCATATCGCTATCTGGACTTTTCGTCTGGAAGAACTAAAAGAGTTCTATGTCCGCTTCTTCGGAGGAAAAAGCAACGAAAAATATATCAATCCCAAGAAAGGATTCGAGTCCTATTTTATCTCTTTTGGAGAGGGAACAGACTTGGAACTGATGAGCCGTACAGATGTACAGAACACTCCCATTGAAGAAAACAGGGTTGGACTGACACACTTTGCTTTCACCTTCCCCAGCCAGGAAGAAGTATTACGCTTCACCGAACAAATGCGTTCGGAAGGATATACCATCGCCGGCGAACCGCGCACTTCGGGAGACGGATACTTTGAAAGTGTAGTCCTCGATCCTGACGGAAACCGGATTGAGTGCGTATATCGGAAAACAGCAAACGAATCGAAAAACAAAGCAAGACAGGAAACTGACATAGAAAATATTCCCCCCGTGACGCTCCATACAGAACGTTTATTTCTCCGCCCTTTCGAAGAAAGAGATGCAGAAACGTTTTTCGCTTGCTGCCAGAACCCGAATTTGGGAAACAATGCCGGATGGCCACCCCATCGTACGTTGGATGAATCCCGCCGGATACTTCATTCCACATTTATCAACCAAGAGGGAATATGGGCAGTGATACTAAAAGATACAAAACAGCTAATCGGTTCCGTAGGAATTATCCCCGACCCTAAACGCGAAAATCCGCAAGTGAGAATGTTGGGTTACTGGCTCGACGAATCTTATTGGGGCAAAGGATACATGACCGAAGCAGTGCAGGGTGTCCTCAACTATGGCTTTGAAGAATTGCGGCTTAGCCTCATCACAGCTACCTGTTATCCGCACAACAAACGTTCGCAGAAAGTACTGAAAAAGAACGGTTTCATCTATGAAGGTACACTTCATCAGGCAGAACTGACTTACAACGGAAACATCTACGACCACCAGTGCTACTACCTGCCCGGCATCTCCCAACCTACTCCGGAAGACTATGATGAAATCCTCCATGTATGGGAAATGTCCGTTCGCCACACGCATGATTTCCTGACGGAAGAACATATCCAGTTCTATAAACCACTGGTGCGGAAGCATTATCTACCCGCTGTTGAACTTTTTGTTATCCGGAATGCCAACGGAAAGATTGCCGCCTTCATGGGATTGAGCGACGAACTGATCGAAATGTTATTCGTACACCCCGACGAACAGGGAAAAGGATATGGCAAACGATTAATGGAATATGCAAGAGACAAAAAACATATGGATAAGGTGGACGTAAACGAGCAGAATGAAAAAGCACTCCAGTTCTATCTCCATTTGGGATTCCAAGTCATCGGCAGAGATGAAACGGACAGCATGGGTAAACCTTTCCCTATTCTTCATTTGCAACTGCCGGAAGCTGATTCCACTAATAGAGATTAATTTCCCAAAAACGAAAGAAACATGAACTTACGTGCCAGATTATCCGAACGTGTACACATTGAAGATATCAGAGAAGTACTCCATTTCATACAGGACGACGAGCGTCTTAGAGAAGAAGTCTACCAGCTGATATTCGACAAAGACCACATTGTTTCCTATCAGGCATTGTGGGTATGTACTCATTTCTCCAAGGCAGATGTAGAATGGTTGAGCCGGAAACAAGAAGAATTGATTGACGCTGCCATGACCTGCCCACACTCGGGAAAACGGAGAATGATCCTGAACCTGATATGCCAGCAACCTGCCGCCGATCCGCCACGAGTGGATTTCCTTGATTTCTGCATGGAACGCATGATATCCCGCGAGGAACCACCGGGCGTGCAATCGCTCTGCATGAAACTGGCTTATCAACTGACACGCTCCATCCCGGAACTGCAACAGGAATTACGCACAATACTGGAAATCATGGAGCCCGACTTACTGGTTCCCGCTATCCGTTCCGTACGAAAAAACACCCTGAAAGCCATGAAAGCAAAGAAAAACAGATAATTTCTATCGCTTTTATCTCACCGTTCAATTAGAGTATATTCAGATGGAATATCTGGGATATACCCGTCACCGAAATCTGAATACCGATGCAGAAAGTGAAAAAAGCAACAAGCTTATTAATAATTTGATTTCCCACCGGTCCCAACCTCTGAATAAACCTCTGCCCTTGTGAAAGGAATACATAAAAGATGGCCGCCATACAAATAATAACAAGCGCAATGACCAAATAATTAATCCCAGTTTGCAACAATTTGCCTTTAACACTGGCAGACGCCATCAAAGTAAAGATAACCGATATACTGCCCGGTCCGATACTGATAGGAAACGTGATGGGATAAAATATCTTCTGCTCGATGTTTTTCCATCTGAAACCGTCTACATTCTTGCTGGCTTCTTCTTTATCAGACGAACCTGAATCGCCCAACAGCTCCATTGCCGTCTTACAAATCAATATTCCACCTCCTAACTGAATAACAGGAATAGCCAAACCGAAAATCAATAGAAACAGATGTCCTATCACCAATGTCCCTACACCGATCATTATAAAATTGAGCGTCAGCTTCTGAATGGCTGCTTTCCGTTGTTGAGGATCGAGGTCTGTAAAGAATCCATTGACGACAAAACCATTCCCCAAAGGGTTTATCACCGGAAACAGCGCCATAAACGATGACGAAAATATGATGAGAAGATTACTTAATGACATAATACCTGTTTTTTGATACTTTATTAATATCTGATATGTATCTAAAACATAAATGAAACGTTATTGTTTTGAGAATATGCTTTTGCGAGATGAATCCGCATCGGTTGAATACCTTGTGAAAGCAGCTTATAATAAACCTTTAACTAGAAATTAAAATTATGTGTACAAGAGTCGTTTATTCGGGAAAAAATGGAATGGTGGTAACCGGCCGGTCTATGGACTGGAAAACAGAAATGCACAGCAATCTTTGGGTATTTCCCAAAGGTATGGAAAGAAATGGAGAAACGGGAGCTAACTCCCTGCAATGGACGTCCAAGTATGGCAGCGTGGTGACTTCAGCTTTCGAGATTGCCAGTACAGACGGGATGAATGAAAAAGGGTTGGTTGCCAATCTGTTATGGTTGCCCGAAACGGAGTATCCGGTTAGAGATCAAAGTAAACCGGGACTTGCCATTACTGCATGGGTGCAATATATGCTGGATAACTTCGCCACCGTAGACGAGGCTGTCGCTTTCATTGATGAAAACACTTTCCAAGTGGTATCGGACCTGATGCCGGATGGTTCCCGCCTGGCAACCTTGCATTTATCTATTTCCGACGCAACGGGCGATTGTGCGATATTCGAATATACGAGTGGAAAGCTGACTGTTTACCACAGCAAGGAGTACAAAGTAATGACCAACTCCCCTACCTACAACAAGCAACTGGCACTAAACGAATACTGGAAATCAATAGGAGGATTGAGCTTCCTGCCCGGAACCAACCGTCCGTCCGACCGTTTTGCAAGAGCCAGTTTTTATATCAATGCCCTGCCCCAAACAGATGATGTGAGAATAGCCATAGCAAGCGTATTCAGCGTTATCCGTAATACTTCTGTTCCTTATGGCATATCCACTCCCGAATTTCCAGAAATTTCCACCACACAATGGAGAACGGTATCGGATAGTAAGAATTTGCTCTACTTCTTCGAATCAAGTCTGACACCTAATACATTCTGGGTAAACTTACGGGAAACAGACTTGTCGGAAGGAGCTCCGGTACTCAAATTATCTATCGCCAACGGTGAAACTTATCATGGAAATGCAACGAAAGAGTTTAAACCGGCACAGCCGTTCAGATTTATGGGAGTAAAAGGATAAAATTATCCCCGGAAACGTTCCATCTGAAGCACATCCCAAAAGTTTTTGTATCTAACTTTTGAGACGTATTTCGATCATTTCCGGGGATAAAATCTGTTTCTTTAACAGCTTGCCATTAATTGAAATAATAAAGGAATACAGCAATTCCTTCCAGCGCCTTCTTTGGTTGGTCTTTTATTTCGATAGCAAACTTGATTTCCGCTTTTGCCACACCACGCAGATTAGTCAGCGAGTGCAAAGTAGTCACCAGACGGATGCTCTGTCCTGACAATACAGCCTGACCGAATTTCATTTTGTCCATGCCGTAGTTAATCATCATTTTCAGGTTATTCACCTGGATAATCTGATTCCACAAATAAGGAAGCATGGATAATGTCAGGTAGCCGTGAGCAATCGTGCTATGATAAGGGCTGTCTACTTTAGCACGTTCCGTATCTACATGAATCCATTGATGATCCAGCGTTGCATCAGCAAAAAGATTGATACGTTCCTGCGAGAGTTCCACATAATCGGAAACACCTATCTGTTGGCCTACTAGTTTTTCGAATTCTTCGTACGAATTGATAATTACTTTTTCCATAAGTCTTATCGTTTTTATGGGGGTTATTTACTATTAAATTGGGGACAAAAATAGGAAAAATAAACTGATATGCCACCAAATTTATAAATAAAAGCAAGGAATGAAGTATTTAGGTATGTTTTACAAACCGGAAGCCTGTTTCAGTGCTTCTGTCAGAATACTGTACCCCTTACCATTCAAATGTAAATCGTCGAGAGTCAACTCCGGATTCAGCCTGCCATCCTGCAATAAACGATTGAATACGTCCAGATAAACAATATCTGTTCCCTGCAATTTTTCGTGTATCTTCCGGTTAAGGATCTGGATAAATTTATTCACAGCCGTACTGTAATCATCGTAATCATTACGCGGAAAAATACAGAAAAGATATGTTTTCAGTGAAGGGACGGCAAGAACCGCTTTTACATAACGCTCTACATATTCATCTATATTTTCATCGTTCAACTGATAAATATCATTGGTTCCGAATTGAACAACGACCTGGCAATCGGAAGTGTCTACCGCAAAAGACTCCACATAGGCCAGCCCTTCACCGGGAGCACCATAGTTCAGACATTCCCATTGTGGGAAATAGATATCCAGTGCCCAAAAAGCCATGTGACTGTTGCCAAGAAAGGCAAATTTGGTTTTTCTTCTATCCTATCCATACAATTTCATTCAAACGTCCACGTTATCTCACTCAAACTCTCAAACAAATATAGAATAAAATTCGCGGATTTACGTTACTTTTGCAAAGGTAATCACATTCATTCATATATATAAACCAATGATACATTTTTTCAAGAAACCCGTTTCTCACCTTGCGTTGCCGGAGAAATTCACTTATCCTTTCCATTATACCCCTCATCCATTGTGTGTGTTGGCTGCGGAAGAAGTGAAAGAATATATTGCAAGCCGGAAAGAATGGCAAGAAGAATTGGCTTCCGGAAAGATGTTTGGAGTGTTGATTGTGCAAACGGACAACGGAATAACAAACAACGAAGAAAATCAGATTGGTTATCTTGCAGCTT
>ENA-OQJB01000424-OQJB01000424.1-human-gut-metagenome-genome-assembly--contig:-NODE-424-length-21744-cov-4.488088_pt1 | contig 21744 bp, 9 predicted proteins | sample MGYA00242599_ERZ504765 | MGnify/ENA primary metagenome ERZ504765 (study PRJEB26092, sample SAMD00036354) | human gut metagenome | host: Homo sapiens | study: EMG produced TPA metagenomics assembly of...
GTGCTCAAACGCTATTACCGGATGGAAATGCCGGAGATCTTGTACGATGAGGAAGCAATGCGTAAGGTGGTCACCAATCTGTTGAGTAACGCTATCAAGTTTACTCCTAACGGGGGAACTGTGTCTCTCTACCTATCTGCTCTTTTCGCCAAAGACTGTGAAAAAGAGACTCTGTATATTTGCGTCAAGGACAGTGGTTCGGGCATCCCTGAGGAAGACCTCAATCGGATTTTCAACCGCTTCTACCAGTCGCAGAATCAAGTGAAATATCCGGTATACGGACAAGCAGGAACAGGCATCGGTTTATACCTCTGCAAACGGATTGTTCAAATGCACGGCGGAGAGATCAAAGCATTCAATAACCGTCATGCGGGATGCTCTTTCCGCATCCTCCTCCCCTTGCAACGAAATGAAAGGAAAGACGAAAAGACAATCATTATTGATCACAACGATTCGTCCGCAACTCCTGTTCAGGATTCCGGCTCTCCAAAAGAGAAAGAGGCTTTAAGTATACTGGTTGTGGAGGATAATGCTGATATGCGGGGATATATCCGGTCTATTCTTCGTGAACAGTATCATGTACTGGAAGCTGCAAATGGCGAAGAAGCACTACATATACTTAATAGTAATCCAATAGACTTTATTATCAGTGATTTGATGATGCCCGTCATGGACGGGAATGAATTATCCCGCCAGGTAAAAGCTAATCTGGCTACTTCCCACATCCCCTTTCTCATGCTCACTGCCCTCCGGTCTGAAGCCCAAGAAAGAATCAGCTACGAAATAGGAGTAGATGAATATCTGTGCAAACCATTTGATGAGGTTATTCTAAAATTACGTATCCGAAATATACTTGCCTTACGCCAGAAATACAAATCCATGTTCTCCACTAGTATGAATTGTGAAACATTGAATATAAACGCTAGTTCCAAAGACAACACATTTATGACATCGGCAATCAATTTAATGAAAGAACATTATGCCGACTCGGATTATAACTTAGAGCGCTTTATCCGCGATATGGGATACAGCAAAACATTAGTCAATCAGAAATTACAATCCTTAACAGGGCAATCCATTGGCCAATTTATGAGAAACTACCGATTAAATGTGGCAAAAGAGACTTTAACCAAAGTCGAATGCAACATTTCTATTGCAGAAATCGCATATGCTGTAGGTTTTAACGACCCCAAATATTTCACAAAATGCTTCAAAGAGCTGTTTGGAGTACTTCCAAGCGAATATTTTGGAAGAAAATAGTTCACTTTACTATTTTACTCCATTTGTGCACCATATTCTCCTATAGAAAGCTTTGTTTCCCTTACATTTGTAAAAAACAGAAATGCAAATGTATATGAAAAACATATTCTTATTATTGAGCTGGCTGATACTACTCCCCTCCGGTATACTGGCAAACCCTATCAAGGGAATGCTGGAAAGGATAGACAAGGGAGCATCGAACAAGTTCGTAGTCGAACTACACAAAAGCCCGAACGACTTTTTCGAGTTAGACCGGAAAGGCGACAAGGTAGTGATACGAGGTAACACCTATATTAATATAGCAACCGGCATCAACTGGTACTTAAAGTATCATGCCGGAATCCATCTGTCATGGAACGGTATGTATGCCTCACTACCCGATGTTCTTCCTCCCGTCCTCCGTAAGGAACGCCACGAAACAAACCTAGCCCTGCGTTATGACTTCAATTACTGCACCTACTCTTACTCCATGGCATTCTGGGACTGGAAACGTTGGGAAAAGGAACTGGACTGGATGGCACTACACGGAATCAACCTGCCGCTCGCTGCCGTAGGACATGAATGTGTATGGCGTAACCTATTACTCCGGCTGGGGTTTTCCAAACAGCAAATCAATAATTTTATTGCCGGTCCGGCATTCCTTGCCTGGTGGGAAATGAACAATCTGGAAGGATGGGGAGGCCCTAATCCCGACAGTTGGTATGAACAACAAGAAGCCTTGCAAAAAAAGATATTGCAACGAATGAAAGAATGGGGAATGCACCCCGTACTGCCCGGTTATTCAGGTATGATCCCCTCCAAGCTGGATTTGGGAAAGCGTATTGATAGTGGGAAAGAAGAGAAAACGGCAAGCGACACTTCCTCGGAATCCGCCCAAAGCACCCTCAACAAATGGAACGGATTCGACCGACCGGGAATCTTACTGCCCGACGACCCTAAGTTTACCCGGATTGCCAATCTATTTTACGAAGAACCGAAAAACTGTATGGAACAAGTGACTACTACTCCATCGACCCTTTTCATGAAGCCAAAACTTACCTGCCGAACTAGACTTCGGCAAAGCCGGCAGGGCTATTATGGACGCTATGAAAAAGGCCAATCCGAAAGCTGTGTGGGTGGTGCAGGGATGGACAGAAAACCCACGTCCGGAAATGATGAAAGCGCTGAATCCCGGCGATCTGCTTATCCTTGATTTATTTAGCGAATGTCGTCCCATGTGGGGCATTCCCTCTATATGGAAACGAGACAAAGGATACGAAGAACACAACTGGTTGTTCTGCCTGTTGGAGAATTTCGGGGGGAACGTGGGCTTGCATGGAAGGATGGACCAGCTTCTTCACAATTTCTACCTGACCAAGAACAATCCACTGGCCGCTCAGCTAAAAGGCATCGGTCTGACGATGGAAGGCATTGAAAATAATCCCGTTATGTTCGAACTGATGTGCGAACTTCCTTGGCGTGCAGAAAAGTTTACCAAAGAAGAATGGATCAAACAATACATCCGCGCACGCTATGGCACAGACGATGAATCTATCCGGCAAGCTTGGCAGATCCTGGCAAACGGTATCTATAACTGTCCGGCAGGAAACAACCAACAAGGTCCTCACGAAAGTATCTTTTGTGGGCGTCCATCGCTGAATAATTTCCAAGCATCCAGCTGGAGCAAAATGTGCAACTATTACGATCCCACTACCACAACAGAAGCTGCACGGTTGATGGTGAGCGTGGCAGACAAATATCGCGGTAATAACAACTTTGAATATGACCTGGTGGACATCACCCGACAAGCCATTGCCGACCGTGCCCGAATAGTGTACAATTACGCTGTTGCCGACTTTAAAAGCTTCGACAAAAAAATTATGCCACACACACCCGACAGTTCCTGGAACTGTTAATGATGCAAGACAAGCTGCTGGGCACACGCAAGGAATTCAAAGTCGGAAACTGGATTCAACAAGCGCGCAATCTGGGAATCACATCTGAAGAGAAAGACCTCTACGAATGGAACGCCCGCGTACAAATCACCACATGGGGAAACCGCTACTGCGCCGACATCGGCAAATTACGAGATTATGCCCATAAGGAGTGGAACGGGCTGCTGCGCGACTTTTATTACAAACGTTGGGAAAAATACTGGCAAGTACTGCAAGACCAACTGGATGGCAAACTTCCTGTACTGCCAGTAGGTAATTCATCAACCCCCACTGCCGATAATCCAGCCATGACCATAGATTGGTATGCCCTGGAAGAACCATGGACACTGGCAAAGAACACCTATGCGGCATCTGCCGAAGGTGATTGTATAGAAGTAGCGAAAGAGGCTATAACATTGATAAACAATTGATAGTAAGATGAAAAAGGAAGAGCTCAATACAGAAACCGCACAGCAGGCACCGCCCATTAAAAAGAGGCTTTTGTCACTCGATGCACTCAGGGGCATCACTGTAGCAGGGATGATTCTGGTCAACAATGCAGGAGGCAAAGTGTCGTATGCACCTTTGCAACATTCTGTATGGAACGGACTGACACCTTGTGACTTTGGTTTTTCCTTTCTTTCTGTTCATCATGGGTATTTCAACATATATTTCATTAAACAAATTCAATTTCAACGTTTCCCTACAAGTGGTAACCAAGATATTGAAACGCACATTTCTTATTCTATGCATCGGATGGGCAATCGGTTGGTTTGACCATGTATGTGAAGGTGACTTCCTGCCTTTTGTCCATCTGCGCATTCCCGGGGTACTGCAACGCATTGCTTTATGTTACTGTGTTATTTCTTTTACAGCCCTATTTATGAATCATAAGTTCATCCCCGCATTAACCTTTATCTTACTAGTAAGTTACACTGTCATATTATGCATGGGGAACGGTTATGCCTGCGATGAAAGCAATATTTTATCCATTATTGACAGGCAACTTTTCGGCGAAGCGCATCTCTATCAAAAGAGCCCGATTGATCCGGAAGGATTTGTAAGCACTCTCTCTGCTATCGCCCACACTTGTATCGGTTTTTCATATGGAAAATGGATAATACAAAGCCATCAGACAGAAAACAAAGTACTCCGTTTGTTCTTGACCGGATTCATTCTGATAAGTATCGGCTATTTATTGGCAGATGCGCTGCCTTTAAATAAAAGAATATGGTCTCCTACTTTTGTTTTGGTGACCTGCGGAGCGGCTTCCATGTCACTTGCCACACTAATGTATTATATAGACATAAGGAATAAACAAAAATGGTGCCGCTTCTTCATCATCTTCGGCGTCAACCCCCTATTCCTCTATGTATTGAGCGAAGTACTTGCCATTATGATGGGAAGTACCGGATGGAAAGCGGCAGCCTATGCAGCCATTCATTCAGGAATAACCGACGCCTACCTTGCCTCAGCCGTCTACGCCCTCGTTTTCACTCTGTTTTTGGGGGGTATCGGTTATCCACTATATCTTAAGAAAATATACATCAAACTGTAACAACAGATTCACAATATATAGAGAACTATACAGTATTAAACAAGAACATATTAATCAAAACCAAAATTAAATTCTATGCTAAACGTACAATCTCTAACCCAAAGGACATTTGCACAGATAGTAGTCTTTGCATTACTCCTATTAAACAGTACACTGGCATTTGCTCAAAATCAAGTTAACGGTATTGTCACAGACAAAACCGGAGAACCCCTTATCGGAGTGAATGTAGTCGAAAAAGGTACTACCAACGGTGTTATCACTGACTTTAACGGACAGTTTACACTGAATGTAGCACAAGGAAAGACACTCGTATTCTCTTACGTGGGTTACACTACCCAGGAAATTACAGTAAAAGGATCTTCTTTGAAGATTATTATGGAAGAAGATTCTAAAACATTAGATGAAGTTGTGGTAGTAGGTTATGGCAGCATGAGTCGTAAGGATGTAACCAGCTCCATTACCACTGTGAAAGCAGACAAACTGAATGTAGGAGTTTATTCTGACCCTGGACAGTTGCTGCAAGGTAAAGTCCCTGGTTTGACGGTAGTACAAAGCAGCGATCCGACTTCTGGTACTGCTTCTATCTCTTTACGTGGGGCTTCTTCTCTGCGTACCGGTGCGGCAATGGAACCTTATTATGTTATTGACGGTATTCCCGGTATGTCATTAAGTCTGATTGCTCCCGAAGATATTGAAAGCATTGACGTACTTCGTGACGCTTCTGCAACGGCTATTTATGGCTCCAAGGCTGCTAACGGTGTAATCTTGATTACCACCAAAAAAGGTAGTAAAAGTGAGCACACTTCTGTAAACTACAGCGCATATCTTGCATTTGACAACATTGCCAAGCGTTTAGATATGATGACTGCCGACGAACTCCGCACCTATGCCAAGGAAAATAACATCACTCTTCCGAATGACAAAGGAGCAAACACCAATTGGAACGATGAAGTACTGCGCACAGCAATCAGTCATAACCATAACGTTTCTATCAATGGCGGTTCAGAAAAGACTCAATACAGTGCCAGCATGAGTTATCAAAACAAACAAGGTATCGTACGTGGTACAGATTTCGAGCGTTTCGGCGGCCGCGCATTTTTGCAAACCAAAGCACTGAATGATCGGCTCACCTTAGCCTTTAACGTGAATGCCGCACAATCAAAAGGTACCACCGTTGATTCCGCCAAAGATGGCCAATCCGTATTCGACGCCATGAATTATTATTCTCCACTAGTTCCTGTCACCAACGCAGACGGTTCTTGGTATAGCGACAAAACTATCTCCCAAAACTTCAATCCTGTATCCATGATCAATGAAGATACTTTTGAAAACAACAAGAAACTCCTTCAAGGAACAGCCAAAGGTACTTTAGATATCACTAAGGACTTAAAATGGAACTTAAGTCTTTCCTATCAAGACGAACAATATATATGGAACGAATACCATACCAGCAAATCCCAATATAACACCCGAAATGGCGAAGCTAAACGTATTGCAACAGAAAACAAGAAAAAAATTCTTGAAACATACATAAACTATGATCATACATTCGCCAATATCCACAAACTGGGCCTGATGGCCGGTTATTCATGGGAACAGAATGATGACAATGACAGTTTCGGTCTGGATGTCTACGACTTTTACAATGATAACACCACTTTTTATAATCTGAACCTTGCCAATAAAATGGATTGGCAGAATGGCGGTATCACCAGCAATAATAACGGTCATTTGGAAACTTTACGTATGATCTCATTTTATGGACGTATCAACTACTCCTTCAACAGCAAATACCTGCTTCAAGCAACAATTCGCCGTGACGGCTCCTCTGCCTTTGGAAAGAACAACCGTTGGGGAACTTTTCCATCTGCATCGTTGGCATGGCGTATGAGCGAAGAAAAGTTCATCAAAGATTTAAATGTTTTCGATGACTTGAAGTTCCGTGTTGGTTATGGTGTTAGTGGTAACTCACTCGGATTCGGAGCTTATTCGGCTATCCAGACTTACAGTACTTCAGGTTGGTTCAACTATACAAACGCCAATGGCACACAGAATAGTTACCATACCCTGGCAGCCGCCTCAAATGCCAATCCAGACCTAAAATGGGAACGTACAGCCATGTTGAACATCGGGCTGGACTTCAGCTTCTTTGGAGGCAGATTAGGAGGAACCATCGAATACTATGACAAGCGTACCAGCGACCTGATATACACTTACGAGGTTTCCACAAACCGCTATCCTTTCGGAACCATGCCGGCCAATGTGGGAGATATCAGCAATAAAGGTATTGAATTTACCATTAATGCCACTCCCATACAAACAAAAAATTTCTCTTGGCAAACCAGTTTGAACTTATCTCATAATAAAAATAACGTAGAAAGTATATCCAACAGCGAATATTCCGTAGATTATATCCGTGCAGCCGATCCTGAAATCGCAGGTTATTCTTCAAATGCAGACGTACAGCGCATCATGGAAGGACATCCTATCGGCACCTTCTACACCTACGAATGGGCCGGCTACAATAACCAAGGAGTATCCATCTTTTATGTACACGATCCTGAAACGGGTGAACGTACAGGCGAAACGACCACAGATCCTGAAACAGACAGAGACCGTACTATTATCGGTTGCGCACAACCTGACTTAAATTTAGGCTGGAGCAATAACTTCCAATACAAGAACTGGAATCTCGATTTATTCTTTACTGGTGTTTTTGGACAAGATATCTACAACGCCACTGCAGAACAATACTCTAATGTTTCTTTTGTGAAAGAAGGCCGCAATGTATTAAAAAGCGTAGCTACCAAACACCGTGCTACTGACACACAATCTCAAGCACCATCCAATCGCTGGATAGAGAACGGTAGTTATTTCCGTCTGTCCTCAGTCTCATTGGGATATACTTTCGGCAAAATTGGTAACTGGATAAACTCGCTCAAGCTATACGCCACTTGTAATAATGTATTCACCATTACCGGTTACTCCGGCCGTGATCCGGAAATCAACCTTGGAGGCTTGGAACCGGGCATGGACAGACGTACCAATTACTATCCGCGTACCCGTTCATTTATGATCGGTCTAAACGTGAACTTCTAACCATATAATTGAAAACTGATATGAAAAATAACATAAAATTAACAACCTGGCTGGTAGGTAGTCTGCTTACCTTCTCCGCCTGCACAGATCTAAATGTGGATCTTAAGTCCACTTATACCGAATACCCGGATTCCGAAATTGCCAAGGAAGCTAAAATGGCAGGTTTGTATTATGGATTCGGCGGAGCATTAGGACGTCGTTATATGGAAGCTGCCCTGCTGTCTTCCGATGAGTTCATGGCAGTAACATTTGGTGGTAACTGGTATGATGGCGGCAACTATATCCATTCCTCTCTTCACGCCAGCCTTCCAGGCGACGCACACGTGGACTGGGCTGGTGATATTCCGGCTGCAATCACAAAATGCAACCAAGCAATTTTTGACTTGGGTGGAGAAGATGAAAACAATGCCGAACAGGAAGCCTTGATTGCTCCGGCACTTGCCATGCGTGCTTTCTATCATTTTATTTTTATGGATACATTCGGAGCAACTCCCAAATTAGACCACTTGATCGGCGATTCTGAAGCTATCGACCGTTCTCCCCGTTCCGAAATTACAAAATTTATCGAAAGCGACCTGCTCCGTGCTTTGGCTTCTGGCGGTTTAAAAGAAGATGTTGATGCTTCCACTTATGGCAAACCAACCAAATGGATGGCTGAGGCTCTCCTTGCCAAACTCTATATAAACTGGGCTGTTTATACCTGTGATGATGTAGCTACTTATGATCCAAGCATGACTAATTCCAAATTGAATGATGTCATAAAATATTGCGATGATATCATCGCCTCCGGTCATTTCGATCTCAGTGATGGTTATCGCAAGAAATTCATGCCAGACAACGGCTATCAGATTAAGGATTTCATCTATGCAATGCCATACCAAAATAATGAAACATCAACCAGAGCCAATACTTACGCCCGTTTCCAATTCTGGCCTAAATTCAACAATGATGGTGCGGACGGTAAAGGACTGTTCGGCATAACACTATCCCAAAATGCCGGAGGCATTTTCATCGTTACTCCCGAGGCGGCAGACCGTTTTTGCCTGGAAGGAGATGAACGCAATGAGATCATCATGAAAGGTGCGATCAACTATTATGACATCAGCACACATACAATGGGAACAGAACCTTATATATACAACGGACAACAAGTTGTCCTCACCAAGAACATCACCATCTTGAATGACCAAATGGATCTTGGAAATGACTTGAACGCATGGTGCCAGGGATACCGATGCATCAAATGGGCTATTCAAGCAGACGATTATAACCTCTATAACCGCAATCAAAGCAATGATGTACCTATCTTCCGTTATGCAGATATTCTGCTGATGAAAGCAGAAGCTATTCTACGGGGGGCAACAGCCACTAACGGCGACACGCCACAATCCCTATTCAACCAAATACGCAGCTATTGTAACGCTCCATTATTAGAGCATACTCCTTCATTAAACGAGTTACTTGAAGAGCGTGGCCGTGAATTTTATGCAGAGACATGGCGACGTAATGATCTAATCCGTTTTGGAAAGTTCGAAGACGACTGGGGATATAAAAATCAATATCATCCGGAAGCTCAAACCGAAAAATGGCGTAGGATCTTCCCTGTATCTGTCGGCTTGATGAATTCAAACACCAACTGGAAGCAAATTACGGTTATTAATAATTAATAAGTTTTATAAGGGCTTGTTACAGCAAGCTCTTATAAAACCTTTAAAGCAAAAATAATTCATGAAACTTCATCAAATCTTATTGCTTCATATTGCGACATCTATCTTGGCATTATTCCCATCTCCTATATATGCCCAAAAATGATGTACCAGGACTCTATCGAAATCGTAGTACACAGAGGAGCGAACCATATAGCGCCGGAAAACACCATTCCATCAGCTCTAGCTGCATTGGAACATGGAGCCGGCTGGATAGAAGTGGATGTGCGCAAAAGTAAAGACAATATACTTTATAATCTGCACGATGAAACTTTGGACCGTACTACCAACGGTAAAGGTCCCATTCAAGATATGCTATCCAAAGATATTGAAAAATTAGACGCCGGCAGTTGGTTCAGTTCTCGATTTACCGGCATTCACGTACCCCGTATAGCCGAAATGCTAGACACCCTACAAGGAAAGGCACACATTTTTTTTGATGTAAAACGAGGAACTCCGATAAAAGATTTGGTTATATTAGTACGCCAAAAAGGATATGAAAATAAAAGCTTCTTCTGGTTTGCAGACTCTGAAATGCTGAAAGAATTTATCAGAATCGCTCCGGAAATGAAGATTAAAGTAAATGCCTCCAATATAGTGGCTCTGAAGAAATGGATGAAAATATGCACCCCGGCCTATGTAGAAACAGATATCCTCAATATCACCCCTCAATTCAAAGAATTCTGCAAAAGCAATCATATCAAGATAATGGCTGCTATTCAGAATGCGAGTGAAAAAGAATATAAAAAAGCGATTGAAGCCCATCCCGATTTAGTCAATCTGGACCGGCCGGAACTCTTTATAAAAATGCTCCGTCAGGAGATTAAAAAATAACCCTTTTCCAAGAAGAGCCATGAAAAGTACCCTATCTTATCTGCTGATTCTATGTAGCCTGTTCATGTCTTGCACCGGACATCAGGAAGAATCCCTATTGTCCTATGTAGATACCCGTACGGGAACTGCACCGAGCATAACCCATACCGCAGGACTTTTCGGCAAAAATACCGAAGAGTACGGACAGACGCTGCCTGCCGTCCTAGAGCCCAACGGAATGAACTTTTGGACTCCCCAGACACAAGATACAGAAATAAAATGCAAGGCTCCCTATTATTACAAAGATAAGAAGATACAGGGGTTCCGCAATTCACATTGGATTGTCGGAGGGTGTACACAAGATTACGGTTCCATGACCTTGATGCCTGTATCGGGTACACTGAAATATCTCCCCCAAGACCGAGGAAGCCTGTTCTCTCACCAAGAAGAAACAGCAACGCCTGCCTATTACTCCGTCCTTCTCAAAGATTATTCCATTTTTGCAGAAATGACCGGACGTTCCCGTTCAGCCATTTTCCGATTCACTTATAACCAACCGGAAGATGCTTATCTCATAGTCAATCCTAACAGCGATGAAGGAGAAGGATATATTGAAATCGATACTATAAAAAAACAAGATACGCGGATACAATCCCGTACACCGTATCTATCAAGGCTGGGGAGCCCCGCCGGATACAACGGGTACTTTGTCATTGAATATCAAAATGAAATAGAGGAATATGGTACATTCCGGCATGACAGTCTCTTCGCCGGACAACGACAGATAGCCGATGGAACAGGTATAGGTGCATATCTCCGGTTCAAAATACACCCAGAAGAACCCGTATTAATCAAAGCCGCTTCCTCTTTTACTGACATGGAAGGCGCTCAAAAGAATCTGGACACCGAGATACCTCATTGGGATTTTGACCGCACCCGGCAGGAACTGAACTCCATCTGGGAACAAAGGCTTTCACAAGTTACAGTACAGACAAACAACCGAAACGATAAAGAGAAATTTTACGGAGCACTCTACCGTGCCTCATTCCTGCCACGTACATTCAATGATGTAGACGGGCGCTACCCTTCTTTCTCCACAGGACACCCGTTCAGACAATCAGCCAACGGTAGAAATTACTATGAAGATTACAGTATGTGGGATACTTACCGTGCTCTCCATCCGTTAATCAATATCCTGACCCCAAAGAAAGCCGGAGACATGATGCAATCATTGGTGGACAAATATGAACAAAGTGGCTGGCTGCCTATATTCCCTTGTTGGAACAGTTATACCGCAGCCATGATAGGCGATCATTGCATCTCCGCACTGGGAGATGCCTATATCAAAGGAATCCGTAATTTTGATATCAACAAAGCTTGCGAAGGAATGCTCCGGAACGCATTCAAGACCCCCTCCACCTATGAAGAATACAAAAACGGAATGGGACGACGCGCCTTGAATTCTTATCTGAAATATGGATACATTCCTTTGGAAGACAGCGTACCGGAAGCCTTTCACACCTGCGAACAAGTATCACGTACTTTAGAATATGCATACGATGATTTCGTATTGGCCCAAGTTCTGCAAAAGTTGGAAACATCAGATGATAACTTTCCTGATCCACAAAAAACAGAACTTTATGATACACTAATGATACGTGCACGATATTACCGTAACGTAATAAACCCTGGCACCGGATATGCCCAAGGCAGATACGCTGACGGCAGTTTCCTCAGCGATACCGGTAACGCTTTTTCCTTCACTCGCTTCATCACCGAAGGAGCTCCCTGCCATTATACTTGGTATGCCCCCCATGATGTATACGGACTGATGGAATGTATGGGTGGAAAAGAAAATACATCGCCAAACTGGACTCCATGTTCAGCGAACACCGCTACTGGCACGGCAACGAACCTTGCCACCAGATAGCCTACCTCTTCAACTATGCCGGACAGCCTTGGAAAACCCAACGCGAGGTGCGTCATATTATGGAAACAGAATATCTGAATGCTCCCGGTGGACTGTCAGGTAATGATGACGCAGGGCAAATGTCTGCCTGGTATGTATTTTCTGCTATGGGATTCTATCCGGTATGTCCCGGTACACCTTATTATATAATAGGAAGTCCTTCTTTTCCCCGGATGAGCATCTGTTTGGAAAATGGAAAGACGTTCACCATACTGGCCCACAACGCTAATGAAAAGAATGTATACATCCAGTCGGCGCGCCTGAACGGAAAAGAGTATGACAAGAATTACTTTACACATCAGGATATAGTACAGGGAGGAACGTTAGAGTTCCAGATGGGACCGAATCCGAACCCGAACTGGGGAGCATCTACCCTCAGCCTACCTCCAGAGACAATGAAATAAACGTCAAAAATAAAAAAACATAGATATGAAGAAACAACCTATTATCAGCCTCTTATGCTGCTTTCTGTTATTCGTAGCAGGATGCAGCACCCCCCATCAGGGAAATACGTATGACATTATAGCCTTTGGAGCCAAAGGAGATGGCAAAACAGATGATGCCGCCGCTATACAACGCGCCATCAATGCCTGTTCCGCTGCCGGTGGAGGAACCGTAATCATTCCTGCCGGACACACCTTTCTATGTGGCCCACTGCAACTGGCATCCTATGTGAATCTCCATTTGGAACCCAACTCCCGATTGCTGGCCAACCCCGATGAAAGCATCTATACAGAAAGCGCATTCCGCGAAAACCGTGGCGAAGGAATGATGTGGATCAGTGGAAAAGACTTAAAACAAATATCCATTACCGGTACAGGAGAAATAGACGGAAACGGAATCGCCTTCATGGGCAAAGAGCTGGATGATTCCTACGAGCTGAAGCCCGTCACTGATTTTGACCCACGCCCACATGTGCTTACCCTTATCAATGTAGAGAAGACCGTTATCCGTGACATCACGATCCGGAACAGCGCCTATTGGACAATACACCTGATAGGCTGTTACGATGCCTTGATTGACGGCATCTCTTTATTGAATAATCTAAAAATACGCAACGGTGACGGTATTGATGTGGATCACTCCAAAAAAGTACGTATAGCGAACTGCTTCATTGAATCGGGCGATGACTGCATTTGCCTGAAGAATCGTCGGGAATTTGAAGAATATGGCTCTTGCGAAGATATTGTAGTGACTAATTGTGTCATGACTTCACGCTCATGCGCTATTAAGATAGGCTCGGAAAATATGGACAAGATTGATAATGTATTATTCAATAATTGCATTATCAAAAACAGCAACCGGGGCATCGGCATACAAAACCGGGATGAAGGTACTGTGAGCAATGTCATTTTCTCCAATATATTAGTAGACTGTATGTTCTATTCTGATGTATGGTGGGGTAAAGCGGAACCTATCTATGTCACCTCATACCCTCGTGCCGTAGGCAATCATAAAGATGCAGGCTGGCGTTTCCCCAAAGGTGCAACGAAAGGACACTCGGGAGAAGTCAGCAACATTTTCTTCAATCAGATTAAATGCACTAGTGAAAACGGCATTTTCGTAGGGGGAGACACTCCGGAGAAGGTGCACCATATCTATTTTGATGAAATAGATGTCAAGTTGTTAAAACGTACCGGTTATGAAGGCGGTGTGTATGACAAACGTCCTTGTAACGGAGATGGTTTTGTATATGACAAGACTTATGCTTTCTATCTGGACACCGCTTCGGATATTCGGATTACCGGCTGTAACATTTATTGGGCCTTCCCTCAATTGACACAAGCCGGAGGAGATATCAAAGAGAAGAATACAATACGTGTAAAAATAAACAAGAAATAATTATGACCCACATTCCATTCAAAGTTTCTTTGTTAAGACTGGTCTTCCTGCTGCTGCCCGTGACGGTCGCGGCACAGGAAGCCAGACTTTCTGATTACGTAGATCCCAGAATCGGTTCGGAAGGACTGGGACGGGTATTTATCGGCCCCTCCTGCCCTTATGGTATGGTGAAACCATCGCCCGATTGCACTGTCCATCCCAATAGTGGTTGGCTGCCTATGCCCGAACAAGTTAACGGGTTCTCCCAAGTACACGTCAGCGGGACAGGAGGAGGTCCTAAATATGGCAACATACTTGTCATGCCTTTTGGCAAAGGTATGGATCAGCTCAATCATATAGACTATCGCAAAGATGAAACAATCCGCTTGGGCTATTATGCTACCGAATTCCAGAGAACAGGCATATATACTGAAATAACAACTGCTCCACGCGCCTCATTCTACCGATTCACCTATCCCGAAGATTCCTTAAAATCCCTGTTGGTTGACGCCGGCTTCTTCCTGGGTGAACAACCGACCCCCGATGCCCGCGAAGCACAACAATTTGTAGGTTCGGAAATTCAAATCATATCCGATCACGAAGTAATGGGATATACCCGTATTCGCGGAGGTTGGAATAACGGACGTGCCTACACCGTTTATTTTTATGCAGTAACCGACCATCCCTTTGTACAAACGGCCACATGGAAAGGAAGCCAGATCAGCAATGAACGATACCAGCCAGACTCCCAACAAAAAACCGGAGCTTTGTTGCGTTTCCCTTCTTCTGCAAATACCATTCAACTGAAAGTCGGAATTTCATTTATCAGTTCTCTCAAAGCCAGAGAGAATGTATGGAACGAAATACCTCATTGGTCATTTGAGGACACCCGGCAAGCCTTATTGGCACAATGGGAAAACTTATTGCAACGCATTGATATAGCCTCAAATACACCCGAAAAATATAAGCGTATGTTTTATACCGGTATCTATCATACCATGTTAATGCCTGTAGACCGTACCGGTGAAAATCCATTATGGAGTGATCCGGAACCTTATTATGATGATTTTTATGCTATCTGGGACACCTACCGCACCTCAACTCCACTTATCACACTGATTGACCCTCAAAGAGAAACAGACATTGTACGTTCACTGATCAATATCTATAAACGGGACGGCTACATGCCTGATGCACGAAGCGGAAATTGTAACGGACGGACACAAGGCGGCTCCAACGCCGAAATTGTTATAGCCGATGCATTTGTAAAAGGACTACCAAACATAGATTACCATCTGGCTTTGGAAGCTATGCTGAAAGATGCGACCATACCGCCCGGAGGTAACGAAGAAGCGGAGGGAAGAGGCGGACTGATTCCTTATCTGGAATTGGGATATATTCCATACGGTATTCCCCGAGCCGGAAACCGCACAATAGAATACTCCTATTGTGATTATACCATAGCCTTAGTAGCAAAAGGACTAGGCAAGACAGACTTGTACCAGCAATACTTGAAACAATCTTCCAACTGGAAGAACTTGTGGCGGGCCGATTATGAACATGCAGGAGTCAAAGGATTCATACTTCCCCGGGATAAAGAAGGAAACTGGTTAGACAAAATACCTTTCGGAAACTCCCATATCCAGAAACCCACCTTCACATATACTCCCGTTACCTTTGAAGGTCCTTGGTATACTCCTTGGTGGAACATGTTCTTTTATGAAGCCTCCTCCTGGGAATATTCACTCAGCATTCCGCATGACGTACCCGGACTCATTGAACAATGTGGCGGAAAAGAGAAGTTTGACGAACGGCTGGATATTTTCTTTGACAAGGGTTTCTTCAATGTGAATAATGAACCCTCCTTCCTCACTCCCTGCCTATACCACTGGGTAGGGCGTCCGGATAAAAGCGGCGACCGCATCCATGAAATTATCCAGAAGAACTATAATGACGGTTCTGCCGGTCTTCCCGGAAATGATGACTCCGGAGCCATGTCATCGTGGTTGGTATTCCACATGATGGGGTTGTACCCCAATGCCGGACAAGACTATTATTTAATCCATACCCCTCTACTGACAGAGAGTCGTTTCCATTTACAGGAAGGCAAAACATTCACGATCAAAGCCGAAGGGCTTTCCGAAAAGAACAAGTATATCCGGTCGATATTATTAAATGGAAAGAATTATCCATATTCCGCCATCCGCCATAATGATATCATCAAAGGAGGCGAGTTGGTTTTAAAAATGGGCCCCAGTCCCGGTAACTGGGGGAGCAAGCTATTTCCTGAACCTAAAGAGTAACATACGATGAAGAAAAAACTTTTTATATGCTTTCTGCTTATCGGCAACCTGATGGGAAATGTAATGGCACAAGATATCATTACCAACCCTCTGTTATTTGTATTCAAACTGCATGGACAAACCCGAAAGTACCAATTTACTTTCAATCAGTCCAACGACACCCTTTATCTGCATTGGGGAATTGAAAGAAACACCCGATGGCAATCAGGCAGCTACGCCATGCCCCAAGAAGCTTTAAAAACGGCGGTCAGACTAAGCTTCTTACAGCCGGAAGACGGACAGCATATCTGTCTCCCCATTCAAGAAACCTTTGCCCTACTTTCAGCAACCGCTTTTCAGGAATTGAAAAGCCAAAAGGCATTTCATTATAATCAGACAGAATACCAACTGGCTGATACCAAGTCACAAGCTATGGGCTATTCCTTACTGCATGTAAACGACTCAGTAGACGGATGCGAAATGTGGATTATGGATAATCCGGATTTCCCTCTGATATGGGAAATACAAAATAATCCGCTCGGCATCAATTGGAAAGTAGCTCCCATAGATCTCCCCGCACACAATCTGAAAGAAGAAATCATCCAAAGCCCGGAAAAAATGGGTAGCATCTATTATGCTTATCCCACACCAAACGGCATACAAACTCCGGTACCCGAAGGTTACAGTCCTTTCTACATCAGCCATTACGGACGCCATGGGTCCCGCTGGATGACTTCGGACGAACGTTATCTAGAAGTCATTCGTGTCTTTGATACGTTTCACAATAAATCAGGACTTACCGATTTAGGTGAAGATGTGAGGTTCAGACTCCAGAAAGTATGGGAAAATGCCCGTGGGCGCGGAGGAAACCTGACCCCATTAGGAGAACGACAACATAAAGCCATTGCCAAACGGCTTTATCAACAATATCCCCATATATTCCGGGACAGCGCCAACATATCAGCGCGTTCGAGCGTTTCCGTACGTTGTATCATGAGCATGTCCGCATTCACAGAACAACTGAAAGAACTAAACCCCTCCCTCCAGATCACCCGCGAAGCCAACCAAAGACACATGGACTACATTGCCTATACTTCACCCGAAGCCGAAAAGCTGGGTTCGGCAAGTGCGCCATGGAGAACAGCTTTCCATACATTCGAAGAAAATCATATTCATCCGGAACGTTTAATCGCTTCACTTTTCAAAAATCCCAAAGAAGTCAGGAATCCCCGCGAGCTCATGATGGGACTTTATTGGATTGCTTCCGACATGCAAGATGTAGAGTTGCCTCTATCCTTTTATGATTTGTTTGAAAAAGAAGAATTATTCGGTATCTGGCAGTCTGTGAATTATCGGATGTATATTTGCAATGCCAATGCTCCCGTCAATCAGGGAGCAGCCCCCGAGAGTGCAAAATCTTTATTGAAGAATATTATAGAAAGTGCCGACCGCGCCATCCGTGAAGGAACTCCTTGCGCCACCCTCCGTTTCGGACATGATACCAACCTGATCCGTCTGTTGGCACTCATGCAAGTAGAAGGATGCTCCAATCAAGAAACAGATCCCGACCGATATTACCTGGCCTGGCAAGATTTCCGTGTTTCACCTATGGGAGCCAACCTTCAATTAATCTTTTTCAAGAATAAACAAGGAGAAGTTATTGTAAAATTGCTACATAATGAAAATGAAGTCAAATTACCCATTGACAGCCCTATTGCTCCTTATTATAAATGGGAAACGGTGAAAGCATTCTACAATCATTTATAAACATACAAATTGAGAAACAGCAACTTTCCTTCAAAGTCCAATCTCCCTATTAACTAAGGCTTTTCTTGCCTACAATTAAGCCTTTTCTTACGGTTACCTACTACAGACTCCCTCAATGGACCGTAGAGTCCATTGCAGCAGACTGTATAGTCCACCCAAGCAGACCTTACAGTCCACTGGCGGAGTCTGTAGCAGATGACTGTAAAAAAAAGCTTAACTATATGGAAGAAACGGCTTACACAACCACTCTATTCCGGTTTTATCTTTTTCAGATAATCAGAAGGAGCCATACCGAATTCATCTTTAAAACACTGACGAAAATAGACCGTACTGTTAATTCCCACCTTGAATGCAACCTCTGAAATATTGTATTTCCCTTCTAATAACAGACGTTCCGCATATTGCATCTTTATTTTGCGGATATATTCATTGGTGGAAAGTCCGGTCAATGCCTTCATCTTCCGATATAGGGTAGAATTACTCATACACATGGCGTCCGACAAATAACCGATATCAATTTTCTCAGAAGAAAGACGATCTTCAATCAGCTTGTTAATCTTCTCAAGGAACTCATTATCCAATTTATTCATAGACTCAGTTACTGCCGCACGTTTGTCAATGAGTATGGAATTCGTATTAAAACGCTCTGCCAACAACTTGCGGGATTCAAGCAAATTATGGATACGGCTATGCAACAAAGTAGCACTGAAAGGCTTTGTCAGATAAGAGTCAGCACCTACTTGATACCCTTCTTCCTTATCTTGCAAAGAATCCTTTGCCGTCAGCAAAATAATGGGAATATGGCTGGTACGCAAGTCTTCTTTCAATTTCCGGCACATCACGATACCGTTCATCACCGGCATCATGATATCACTGACTATAATATCAGGAATGCAGCCCAACGCTTGTTCCAAACCTTGTTCACCATTGGCGGCAGTCCTCACTTCAAAATCGTCCGAGAAAGATTCTACAATATAATCACAGATGTCCCTATTATCTTCCACTATCAGCAGAATACGCTTACCACTATGCACAGGTTCTATATTTTCTTCTTTTTCGTCCTTTTCATCGGAAGTTTTCTCCGTCGAGTCAGCATGCAGCACATGAGGATACGTGTTATCCGTCAGCAGACTGACATAAAAAGTACTTCCCACATTCAAAGAACTTTCAACCCTGATCTCCCCCTCATGCAAAACTACCAGGTTCTTTACCAGAGCCAGACCAATACCTGTTCCTGAAGCCTGATGTTCGCTTCCCTCTTGATAATAACGGTCAAAAATATGAGGCAATGCATCGGGAGCAATACCGAAACCGGTGTCACTCACACTGATTTCCGTATGGTGTATATTATTCCGGACCACCTGATGTAATCCTAAAGTTATAGTTCCTTTCTCTGTATATTTTATAGCATTGGAGATCAAATTATCCAGTATAATCGTTACTACCTCCTTATCAAAAAACAAAGACATATCTTCCTGCTCAATCTCAAGACAGAAATCAATCTCAGGTTTCCGGTTCAATTCCTTATACTTCAGTCCGATCTCGTGTACAAGGGCTGCCAGATTGTCACGACTTACACATAATTTCTTGTTTTGGGTTTCCGTTTTTCTAAACTCCAGTATCTGATTAATCAGGTTCAACAACCGGATGGCGCTTTGATGGATAACCGATATTTTCTGTGAATCTTTCCCTGATAAAGAATTACTTTTCTGCATATCTTCCAACGGTCCCAGAATCAACGTCAAAGGAGTACGCAACTCATGTGTGATATTGGTATAGAAACGTAAACGCTCATTATTCAGCTCCTGTTCCTGCTCATGATTTTTCTTCTCCAACTCATAGAGAGACTCCATATCCAGTTTCTTTTTATAGGCATGAAGAATAAAATACAGGACAGAAACACCCGAAAGAATATAAAATAACTTGGCCCACCACGTAAGCCATACAGGCGGGTCAATACGGATATCCAGAGAAGCTATCTCATCCGCCCATTCCTGATTCCGTATTCTTGTCTTTACCTGAAAACAATAATTTCCCGGAGGTATATTACGGAAAGTCACATTATTAGGATCGGTTACTGTATACCATGAATTTTCCAACCCTTTCAACATATAAGCATATTCCACTTGATCGGCCAAGGCATAATTCTGTATATTGAAGGTGACGCTGAAGTTATTTTGCATATAGCTTAAACGTACTTCCGACTGGCCTTCAAGCGCCATCACCTTTTCATTACTGTCCGTATCACGCAACGGGCCGAATATACGCATCTCCGTAATAATTGCAGCAGGTGACTCTCGTTTTTCCAATACCTGATCTGGATTAAAACGGCATAAGCCATTGATTGAGCCAAAATAAAGTGTTCCATCCTTAGCTTCCGCCACACTTCCACTCATGAAATTGCCCATAGGCACATTATCCCAATGATCGTAATTATAGAAAACCTCCTTGTCTTTCAACAAGCAGCTGATACCTTTATTGGTGCTCACCCATATATTTCCATGATTATCTTCCGTAATGGCACGTATATGGACATTGGACAAACCCTCCTCACTGCGATATACTTTATAGTCCCAACTCTGAGAGGATGGAAAACAAACCAGACCTTCTCCCGTTCCTATCCACATTCTGTTCTGACTATCCATATAAACAGTATTGATAGTATTAGAGGGAAAAAGAGAAGTCACGTTAAAAAGTTTAACGCACTGAAAATGTTCATCAAAAACCCCTAATCCTCCTCCGAAAGTACCAATCCATAAACGATTAAGATTATCTTTCGAGATACATCTCACCAGATTATTCTCTACTGTATAATGATCTGCAATGCCTTTATCATGCAAGCGTACCTTATAGATGCCATTACTAGTTCCTATCCATACATATTCTGCATCTTCATACAGTGCACGCACATCTTCCCCTGTTTTATCTTTAGGAAAAATCTGGTGAAAACTTTTCTTTTTCACATCATAAAAATCCACTCCTCCCATAAACGATCCAAACCAAAGGTTTCCTTCCGAATCACAAAGTGCAGCCTGTATGGAATTATCAGTCAAATCACCGGTTTCTTCTTTATAAACCGCCACCCGCTTGCCTTTATCAAATACATTGATGCCTCCCCCATCGGTTCCGATCCATAACTTTCCATCCCTTGCTACGCATACACTACTTGCTGTCTTATTATTCAGGCTACTACCCGAATGCTGGATAGGAGAATAACTATAAACATTAAAATAGGAAGATTCATGGCTAAGAAAATTAATTCCACCTCCCCACATACCAGCCCATACATTTTTAAAGGAGTCCTGAAACAAACAACGTACAGTAGAATTAGAGAGACTGTATTCATCATCCCCTTCCTTTATATATTGAAAACGCACTTGGTCAGGAGAAAGAAACATACGTTGCGTTAAATCCAAAATGGCTATTCCTCCAAATTCCATGGCAATCCAAAGTTTATTCCCATCAAATTGTCTGATATCAAATACGGTATGAGGAACCCCGTCCTCACTATGATGAAAATGGATAAAATTTTCGGCTTCCGGATTGAACAGTGCCA
>ENA-OQJB01000428-OQJB01000428.1-human-gut-metagenome-genome-assembly--contig:-NODE-428-length-21710-cov-4.332067_pt1 | contig 21710 bp, 24 predicted proteins | sample MGYA00242599_ERZ504765 | MGnify/ENA primary metagenome ERZ504765 (study PRJEB26092, sample SAMD00036354) | human gut metagenome | host: Homo sapiens | study: EMG produced TPA metagenomics assembly of...
TTGCATCCATCTTCTTGCTGAACCCAAAAACGTTCAAAATGGGTATCTTCCTGATTTATAATATCAATAGAGGGAAAAAGGAAAACTCCGGGAAGCAGCTCGGTCTGCTCTGTAATAAAGCGGAAACGGGAACGATCGAGGTTTTGTGTATGCATCATCCCGTTCTCACGTTCATCCTTGAATTTAGGAGAAAAAACCTCACACTTACAAACAACGGTTGCCTGCGTATTCAATTCCAAAAAATAACGTAGTCCACCCGTATGATCGCTATGACCATGAGATAATATCAAATAATCGACTTTTTGCAAGTCAATATGCAACAAGCGGGCGTTACGGATAAACAAGTCGGATGCTCCCGTATCGAAAAGTAATCTATGTTCTTGAGTCTCGATATATAGAGAAAGACCATGTTCTGCCTGCAATTTACGTCCATAGACACAATTCTCCACAAGAGTCGTTATTTTATAGCCCATGATACTTAGTTAGTTATCAAACGAATTATACAAAATAAAAAGTTCTGCCACAAAATTATAATAATTCTGTGGCAGAACAAGCAATCCAGTCAATTAAGTAATCGTAAAAAGGGAAAATCTGGAAAACATAACCGTCTTTTCCAGATTTCCCGTCAGGTTTTAAAAGTTAAGTTCAAAACTATATCTCAAATATTCGAACAAATCCATTTATCATATTCTTTATGAATATCTTTAATATGGAAAACAAACAGTTACACCATCTTTCCCATATTATATGCTTCCTGCATGTAGGGAGTATCTTTAATCTCTCCTACTTTCTATGCACCGATTCCATAGACCGTCCCTTTTTCCTGTGGTCCTTCCAAGCAATCGAGGAAGCCACGGAAGCCGTCGATAGTACGCTCCATCATTGCTTTATCGTTTTCTGCTGCCGCAATAATGAAATAAAATTCCTTATTAGTTATTTCCGTATAACGTGCGCAACAGCGGTCAATCATAATCTTCATCTGCCCGGACATAGTATAGAAATAAACCGGGGTTGCCATTACAATCACATCGGCAGCAATCATCTTCTCCACGATTTCCGCTGCATCATCTTTCTGTGGACAGGGTTTACCGTACATACTGCAAACACTGCATCCCGTACAAGGATGAACCGTTTTGTCTTTCAGAAAAATCTTCTCTACTTCATTGCCCGCCTCGATAGCACCTTTCATAAATTCATCACAAAGCAAATCCGAATTACCACCTTTACGTGGACTGGACGAAATTATCAAAACTTTTTTAGCCATAACTTTCTTTTATTACTTTTTATTTTCAGAATTCTTTTTATCAATGATTCATGTTGCAAAAATAGACAAATAAAGGTATCCTGCATGTAGATAAATTACAGAGAAAGATACCATAATTACAGATTCTATATTTTGCATTCGTTTTAACAACTTTCTTGTATATAGTTATTCTACAAATAGTTCTGAAAGTTTCTTTCACTAATATATAATTTATATCTTTGCCCGTGATACAGACAACATGATACAATGAAAAAATACAACTGACCGACTCACATAAAGAAAAGCTGTTTCAAATCCCCTTATTCAGGGATTTACCTTTAAACATCAAAGAGTCCTTATTGGAAAAGCTGGATTTTGTAATCTATGCGGCTAATAAAAAAGAGATAGTCGTTACACAAGGAACACCCTGCAACAAGTTATTTGTACTTTTGGAAGGAAAACTACGTACAGATATTATTGACGGATTAGGTAATGAGGTGATGATTGAATACATTATCGCTCCACGTACCTTCGCCACTCCTCATCTTTTTAATTCGAACAATACTTTGCCGGCTACTTTCACTGCTCTTGAGGACAGTGTGATACTTATGGCAACCAAAGATTCAACCTTCAAAGTAATTAGTCAGGACCCACAAGTTCTTCATAATTTTCTTTGTATCGCAGGTAATTGTAACATCTGTACCGTATCCCGTCTGAAACCTCTTTCACGCAAAACCGTACGGGAAAGGTTCATTGTCTATCTATACGAACATAAGAAAAAGATGCGTTAGTAGTAGATATCATGCACACCCAATCCCAGCTCGCCGAATATTTAAATGTGTCACGCCCTGCTCTATCTAAAGAAATCAATAAGATGATGAAAGAAGGACTCGTCATCATGGAAGGAAAACGAATCGAGATTTTAGATAAAACAACTTTGGAAAAGTATCTGTAACGACGTATTTAGAAAAATATCCGTAACAACAGACGTAACAATAAGAGTGTACTATCAAGAAGTGGTTAAAACAAAAAATCATCCTCACTTCAGATATACTGTAGTAAGGATGATTTTATAAATTCAAAAACTTTCAAAAACTCTCTCTTTATTTAAATTCTATCTATTCCCTTGGATTTACCACTTCACAAACAATATCTTCGGATTAATATTCAACGATAGCCAACCCCAATCCTGCCAGCTTTTATGATTGCCGGTTTTCACAGCGTCCATCGTCTTCGTGCCACGCATAAAAGAATATCCGGCAGAGAGTTTCACATCTTTCATGATCGACCAGTTTATCTGATAATCGACTTCCGAACCTAAATATTTCTTCAAGTCCTGAACCTTTACGGCTGTGCTAAAGTAGTGATAATTAAGTTCCATATCCACTTTGTCAGAAGCACGGAAACGGCCTCCGATACGGGCATCCATCAATCCAGGGGCATAACCGTTCGCAAAGGTAGAAGCATAAAAATAATCCATTGCTCCATAGAATTTATGATGAGTTCCATAAAGAGGATCGAAAGCTTTGTACTTACCGCCATTTCCCTTATCACCACTTAGATAATCAAAGCTAGCCACAGCTCCCCATGTATGGTCAAACGTATAAGCAGCCTGTATGCTTCCCATCAAAGCTGAAACTTTATCAGCAGTTTTATTCTTACCCATCTGATAGTAGAAAGCACCATCCAGATTCCAGTTACTGTTCTTATAAGTGAGGTAGGTTCCCATTGTTTGTAAGTAACGGGTGTGAGAATCATCCGTAGCTTTATCGCCCGTTTCCAATCCCAAGTTCATAAACAATAAAGAAGCCCCGAACGGAACATTGTCCGCCTTATAGTGATACCAAACGGTTTGCATATTCTTATAAGGCTGTCCCGTAGAAGAATCATAGTAAGTGCCTCCGCTTGTTCTATTGTCATTATTCTGATTAAAAGCAAGAATCAAATGCACTTCATTATTTTTGTTGGCATACCCCAGCTTCAACGCATCGTGGTAACGACCCGCTACATTCCAGTCCAATCCTCCCAAAATACGTTCATCATCATAAATCAACGACTGACGTCCCAGTTGGGCAAAGAATCCTTCGCCAAAGTTCATCTTTGCCCAAGCCTCATTCAGCATAAAACGCCCGTTCTTTTCAATCTGCGGGTCCTGTCCCCAGACACCTACATGCTGTGCCGACATCTTCAGTTCCAGATCCGAACGTTTATAATCCATCGACAAACGCGCGCGGTTATTGATGAAGGACGTAGGAGCCACCCCTTCATCCCGTGGAGTCAAGGCACCGTTCCGATACTCTGCACGAGGTCTGATTTGCATAGACATCGTAAATTCATTCTCTTTCTCAGTGTTTTGTGTGTATGCCATGCTTGGCAATAGCATAAGCAAGAATGACCAATAAAATGTTTTCATTGATAGTGCAGTTTAAATGATTCGATATTTCAATTCAAATTATACGTATGTACACTGACTCCTTGTGCGGACGGAAGATAATTGATTCCATACCAACACATTTGTAATAAGACAAAAGAGACCAATAAAATAACCAATGCCGGACGTGCCTTCAATGGCTTTCCCAATCTGAAATGGATATATGCCAGATAAGCAAACCAAGTCGCCGCTGCCCAGGTTTCTTTCGGGTCCCAAGCCCAGTAGTGTCCCCAGGCTTCTTTCGCCCAGATAGCTCCTGTAAGCATACCTAATGTCATAAATGCCAGACCTACATAAGTGAGGTTATCACACAAATCCATTTCTTTCCGTTCAATCTCTTTCTTCTTGAACCAAAGCAAATAGACAGCCATCACCGTCGCCGCTCCCAACATAGCGTAAGCAAACATATACACAATGACATGAGGAGCAAACCACGGACTTTGCAAAGCGGGCATCAACGTTTTATTGTGAATCTCCGGTTTGAAGATATTGATACAGATAAAGACGAACGAAAGGATGCAACTGAAACTAAGAATCCATTTGTACTTCCAACGTATGTATGTTATCAATCCCGCCAACGGAAGGAAGAAAGAATACCACAGCCGGGTCTCCCCCATGGTCCGCATCGGAGGGCGTTCCAATGAAATCCACATTCCGATAATGAAGCTGAAAAAAATAGCCAACCCTAAGAAAGTAAATCCGTAAGCCCATCCCGGTTTTGTTCCTTTCCAGGCAGCAAAAGCTCCTAAAGCCCAACAAACCAGTGCAGCTATTGCAAATAATATAAAGTACTCCCAATTCATGCTTTGTCCTCCTCTTTTCTCTTTTGTGCACTGACGAACAAGCAGACAGCTCCTGCCATCATCATTATAATTCCTGCGTAAACGACCGGTAGCCACGGATCGCGAACCAGTTCGAAGACACTGACATCGCTCCATCGTCCTTTTGTCTCGTCGTAGCTAAGTTGATAGATTTTCCATCCTTCTATCTCCATCGGACGGTTCACTTCAATGGTACCTTCCGTTATCGTTCCTTCTTGTGTGTAAATTTTCACTTCCGACGCAAATCGCTGCGGTTCCCGTTCCGGCATCACAAGACTGGTTAAAGAATCCAGCCGGATTGCCTTATAAGGAAAAGAAAACTGCCACAGCTTACCCAACCTTCTTTGGTTGTTTGATTCTCCTGATTGAAAGCTTTCAGGTAAACAGCATAAGTTGCTCCCATCGAATGAAATTCTATAAACTTCACAGTATCTTCAGTAGCTACAGAAGCTGCCATCGGGATAGATTGTTCAATTGTCAATTGCCAGTCCTGCAATGTTCCCTTTATCACTCCCTCTTCCAGCAATACATGTTCAGGAGATTTTTCGGGAAGCGTACGCCCGGTTTCGTTGTCAATCAGCATCAGTTTTGGAGGATATTCGTCGATAGTAAAATCCTTGAGTTCGATAGCCAATGGAAGTTCAATCAGTTGACTTTTATCGTCAGTAGCCCGCCATTCGGCATTGCCCATGCGGGTTGTCATTTTCAACCGTTGCATATCGGCGTTTCCTAAAGTGGCCGCTATCAACGCGACGAATAATCCGATATGATTGAGAAGGAACGAAAGTCGTCTCCACTTAAAAGGAAAGCTGGCACGAAGTATCGTCAGTCCCAATGCAGTGACCATCCAAAAGTAAAGCAGAACGAAAGGCCAGGATGCAATCATCTGTGAGAATCCCAGCAAATCCGTTGAAGCATTTGGAGCATGACCGGAAGGAGCTTGCCGGATAAGTCCCATAACTACCGTCATGCCGACCACCCACAACAAAGCGGAGACGGCAGCGGAATAATGGCTTAACCAGCTGAATAAATACACACGTTTACGAAGAAGGTGCATGACTATCAAGGCAATGATATAAACCACCAGCACAATCACGTTGACCGGACAGGCAAACAAATCCCAGTTGATAGCACCCACTGTCATTTGCAGCAATATGCCTATTATCAGTAATCCTGTGCCAATCGTCAGCCCTTCTTTATAACTCCACGGTTTGCTCCACATATATATCTATGCTTATATTTGTTTTATATCTGCGCCAAACGTCCATTTTCTTTCGCTTTCTCCAACCAGGCGGGAACGGTTATTTTCAGGAATTTCTCTTTCGCTGCTCTTTCAGCGTCCATATCCAAGCCGATGTATTCCTGTGCTTTTGCTTTCGTCGAGATGTCCGGCATCGGAACATCACCAGTGTATCCGTTCTTCGCCAATACTTTGGATACGGCAAGACGGGCTTGCATAGCACGGTCGAGTCCGTGAGAAAGGATCCTCTGAATTTCCTGCGGTGCATGGAAAGAGCCGCCGTGTGAAGCCACTCCGAAATCCCAACGCCATTGTGCCTGACGAATCAATGCGAGAACATCTTTCATTTGAGCTTCTGTCGCTCCATTATCCCAAGCAAATTTAGCTTCGATATGCGCTTTCGCCAATTCCTGTTCCAAGCGGTTGCGGATTTCGTTCGCTTTGCGTTGTCGTTCGTAAACGTTATTGCGCAAAGTCTCTTCGCTCTCACGATGGCAAACCTGGCAAGTACGATCAATCATAGCCAACGGACTCTGAATGTGGTGATCGCTGAATTTCACACCGCCTTCACTCTTATACGGCATGTGACAATCGGCACAAGAGACACCTCTTTGCCCATGAATACCCATTTGAGCAATCTCATAATCAGGATGCTGTGCTTTCAGAATCGGAGTACGACTCAATTTATGGATATAATCATAGAACCCGGCCTCATCATAATAAGCCTCCATATCTTCTACCGTGAAACCTTTATCCCAAGGGAAAGTCAGGTATTTGCCATCACCTTTGAAGAAATATTCAACGTGACATTGCGCACAGACCAATGAACGCATTTCTTGCGGAGTAGCTTTGGTGATGTCTTTACCTTGGCGTTGGAAAGCTTCAATCAAAGCCGGACGGCTGATATGAAGATTCATTATTTCCGGGTCGTGGCAATCAGAGCAGCCAATCGGATTTACGATTTCGGCCCCCATAGCTCCCCATTTATTATTATAAAAAGAATCAACACCCAATGCTTCCATCATACGGGGAACATCCGGACTTTTACAAGTCCAGCAAGTAGACGGTTGAGGACCATCTGTCGGGTTCACAGGTGCACCGGTACGTAACGATGCCGTAATATCCTCAATAGCATGCATGTGCCCCCGTGGAGTAGAATAATCTTTAGAGAAAGCGTATCCCGCCCATAGAATCACCATTTCAGGACGTTTTTCCAAGGCATCCACAGCTATATTCCCATTAAATTCGCTTTCAAAGTCAGTCTTTGCAGTTTCCGTCCAAGTTTGATATTCACGGGGGAAATCATCCTTGAATAGTTCATTTCGCGCTTCAATCCCCTTGATGACGTTTTTACGGTTGTTGAAAATGCTGGCAACTTCCGCCCTCCGTTCCATCAACGCAGAAACGCATAATCCCAAAACAAATACAACGACCATTGAACCTCCGAACAACAGCCATCCTTGCCATGATTTTAATTTCTTTTCCATTGTATATCGGTTTTATTATTTTATTACGTATTTCATTTCCTATTTATCTTTCTGATTCACCATCTTCCGGAGCCATTCGGGAACGGGCGATTCCGGAAGAGGAACAATAGCTCCCGGAGTGCCGGACAGAGAGTTTTTTCCACCATGAGGAACATCACGATGGCAATCCCAGCAAGCCTTCCCCTCTCCTACTTGTGACATCATATAATCAATCTTCCCCGTCTTCACAAATTCCGTATTGAGTTGCGTATGACAGCGAATACAATTATTCATTATCACTTCGGAACTGGCTTCATGAGCCTGAATCACCTGCGGCTCGCTTTTGGTAAGAAATGCAGCTACGTGTTTCATTCCGTCCATCCCTTTAAAGGTCCATTTTTTCACAGCATTTTCATGCGGCACATGACAATCATTGCAGGTGGCATTCCGGGCATGTGAGCTATGAAACCAAGTTGCATAGTAAGGAGTCATAATGTGACAGTTCACACAGGCAGCTGGGTCATCTCCAAGATAGGTATGCGCCCGGAGCATGTACATAAACAATGCCCCTCCACCCACAATAACACCGCCAATGATGACAGCCGCTACTTTCCATTTAAAAGAAGGAAAGAATCGATTTATTATTGGAAACTTCATCATACGAAATAGAATTTTTCACAAAAGTAAAGGATTGGAAACAAAAAAGGTGTAATATCTATTACACCTTTCGAAAGAAAAAATACTCTTTATACAAAAAACAGCCTATCTATCGTCCTGTAGCCAACAGATATTCCAGTTCCTTTATATAGTTGTCTATTCATTATGATGGTGGTCTTCATCTTCCACCTCATTGCTCAATTTAATATTGCGCGCGATATAAGATTCGTTGCCTGCGGCATCTGTGCAATAAACCATCAAATGATAATCCCCTGCAGTCGCATTGGCTGGTATTACAATATCGTGATGATGAATATGTGCTGTTTTCTGTCCTGACACATCATACGATCTGTTAAACTAAAATCTACTGTTTCCTGCACAGCCCTACTATTACCGCCGTGTGAATGATGGTCGAAATTGCTATGAATTTCGATCTTATAGGATTTCAGCATAACATCATCCGACAAATCCATTTCAAAATGAACTCCATGTTCGTTTCCGATCTCCAATGCCTGACCTTCTTCCGGTTCATGAAGTTCAATCAAAGGTTTGATCGTATCGCTGGAGTCATCATTATCACAAGAGGAAAACATGAAAGTAACTGTTGCCAAAAGGCTAACCATTGGGAGATAAAATTTATTTTTCATTTCAGTAATTTTTTAAATGGAACTTTGATTAATATCTGGAAGTTACGTCCCGGTTCGGGAATCTCAACTTTCCTGTAAAAACTAAGATGATTGTAATATCGGGTATTGAATATATTCCGGGCGGTCAGGGTAATTTCAATTTCATTATTTCCACCTATCGGAATGTTTAAAGATCCGCCCAAATGGAAGAGATTTGCTCCGGCTGTACGGTCTTCGTTACGGTCCACTCTATTTTGCCGAGCAATGCTCTGCCATTCTGCATACAACATATACCGGTTCTTTTGCCAGGTTAATGTATTGCGCATAACAGGTGGCGGCGAGAAACTCAATGGAATATGTTCATCACAATTATAGGTGTAAACGTATTCAGCGGAAATCCGATAATTGAAGTTACGCAGAAAATCAACATCTACGGTAGCTTCAGTTCCTGCGAACAGTGCTTCCGCTCCGGTATAGCGATAGATTTGTCCGGCATGAGGCAATACAGACCACTCTCCGGTAGGACGCAGAAAGATGTAATTGCTGAACCAACTGACAAATGGAGAGACGGAGAAAGAAATTCTCCGGTACTTCAGATGATAAGAAGCGTCCAGTTGCCAGCCCTGTTCCGATTTTAAATTGGCATCTCCCTGTTCATGGCGGAAAGTGCCGTGATGTACTCCGTTGGCAGCCAACTCATTCGCACCGGGCAGGCGGAAACTACGCCCGATATTCACCTTTACCAGATGCTTGTCGGAGGGAGTCCATACCAATCCCAGAGAAAGAGAATAATCACCATAGTGTTTTTTCACCTGGTGACTGTTCCACTTATAAAGGTCTATCTGTTCCTGGGTATATCCCTGTTTTTGAAGATAATCGGCAAGGTAAACATCTTCATGCGAAGAAATATTTATGTATCCGTAGTCATACCGAGCTCCTCCGCTGACGGAGAGCACATTGTTAGGTCTGTACGTTGTAAGCCAGAGCATTCCGGTGGTGGAACGGTGATATTCGGGCAATAAAAACGAATAGCCGGCAATGTCATTCCGTTGATGCTGTCCATCCCACCCCAATGTATGTTCCCATGAAGAAGATCCGATAAAACGAGCTTTCACTGAAGCACTGAAGGTGTTCAGATTAAATGCGAGTTCTTTGTCGGGGTCTTTCTCTGGTGCGGGTTGCGAGCCATAGTGAGTATGGAAAGCACTCCATTCTTCACGGTGATTGTTCTGGAAACCCAAATCACCTGACAAGATCAGTTTCTCCCACGCATATTGCTGATGGATGGTCACCTTCAGGTGATTCACTTTGCTATAAGGCAATTCGATATTACGGCTATCTCCATCATCTTCCACACGGGACGCATCGGGTATGCCATGCGCTCCGGGGAAGAAACCTGTCTTTTGATAGACATTACTCACGGAGAAATTCGCTCTATATGCCCTTCGCTGATATTGGGTAAAGAGTCCGATATTGCGTTCAATGCCTGCTGTATTCTTCAGTTTACGCCCATAGATGGGGATTCTCTGTGTCAGGTAGACAATAGAATCCGTAGGAATATGATAGTCGCCGAAGTGCTGTTCCGAATAACGAATGTGAGAGTACCAGGCATTTTTTTTGTATTCCCAGCATCAGTGATCCTCCGACGGTTCCATTGACTGATTTACCAAGCAGTGTGACATCTCCAAACACCCGATTATCCATAGGCACGGCCGGTGGAACGACATCTATCACTCCTCCCATCGCATCACTACCATAAAGCAATGAGGAAGGGCCTTTCAAAACATTGACCGCTCCTATATTGAAGGCATCCAATTCCAAACCGTGATCGGCTCCCCATTGTTGTCCTTCCTGCTTGATTCCGTTTTCCAATACGGCAATCCGGTTGAATCCCATTCCGCGAATCATCGGTTTGGAGAATCCCGAACCGATATCCATTGCTTGCACTCCGGGAATGTTCTCCATCGCTTGCATGAAGTTTCCTGTAAAATGTTTGCGCAGAAAATCCTGATCGGCTACATCAACCGTAAGGGCAGACTTTTTGGCTTGACGTTGCTGGTACGTTTCGGTCACCACAACATCAGGCAAAAGCATACTCTTGATTGAATCGGATTTCTGTGCATGGACGGATAAGGTTATAAATACCCCTATTACGCCCGAAATAATTCCGATACGCATCAATTACAATCTTTTATATAATGTGTAAAATGAATAGGAGAACAGATTGAAGGTCAATCTATCTCCTTTGAAAATATGATTATGTAATCAAGCAACGGGAGGTCCGCGTAAATGATGCGAATAAGTTCGTTTACAAACAACCTTATCCTGATAAATAACCGGCTCGTATGGGACGAGCGTCAACGTACAATGAAATTCTACCGGTTGAGGTTCCGTAAAAAGAGAAAGGGAGTATTTACATATCGCACAATCATCAGAAGGATTATGGGAATGTTGTGCATGGGAACATGATGTCTCATCTTCACTTCCATGATAGTGAAAGGTTTTCACCACAAAGAAGGGAATGAATGTCATCAACAACACCCACGCTATATATACCTTTATGTTTCTCTTATGATACATTCTCCCTCTATTGATAATATAGAATAGCGAGGACAAATATAGGCGTATGAAAGAGAACGGACAAATTATCAAGCTTAATATGTGTTATATACCATATAATCACTATACATGACTGCAATCAATAAAACATTCCTTAACGAGTAATATAAAATAAGTTCTTTCCTTAAAGTAGAGATACACTGTTTCATCAAAAAAATTATCCGAGATATACATAATCCCTGCTACATACTCAAAACATCCATTATGCTACAAACACAACTACACTTCCCAACATTTCCATCCTTTATTGGCACAAATGTATACTACATACGTGCGTACATTATAATATGGAAACTTTCTTTTCGTATCTTCACCATATCTTTTCACCTGCTCCACATGTTCGGGAAGGGGTTCGGTAAGTGCAAGCATCTTTTCCGCTTCTTTTGCACGATAATATTTGAATTCTACGACACGGTCATCTGTATAATAATCCGTACCGGGAATACCTGTCATTTCAAAATCCGAGCGTCCTACGGAGTTATTCTGTTCAATAGCAAATGTATAGCAACTACTCAAATACCGCGATACAAGCTCATAGAATGAACATCGGATGAAGTTCTCATTGATTTTATCAAATACCTGTGCAGGGAATTGTCCCAAATATTGTTCAAAATAGTTTTGTACCAGAGGTTCCAGACTTCGGTTGGAATCATAATACCGATACACTGGCACATAACGCTGCGCATTACCTTCTATCTTGTTCAACTGATTATAGTAGTCCATGTACACACTACGCATCGTCATATTAGGTAATGTTGTTACAAATTTGTCTTTCAATGTCGTCATTCCCAAATAGAACAAGCTAATGGGATAAAACTCTTTATCAAAGAACTTTTTCTTATTAAATTTACTAGCAAGATCAGCCACATTATAAGGCAACTCATCATCAATAATCAGTGCATCCAACATCGCTTTCGCGTTATCCAGTGAAAGGGTAAGCCGACAAATCCAATTAATATCGGTACGTAGATTTTCATCTACCAGTTCGTCGGGAATACTACCAGCATTGGCCGCAAACTTCTTGAAGAAATAAGTCAGGATAGTAGCATTGAACAACCGATCACCATTGGGACGGAAACGATAACCATCGTAGTTGCTCACAATTAGCTGCCAGATTTCATCGAAACGTTCCTGTCCTGTGGAGTATTTGTCAAGTACATAACGCAAGTATGTCTCTGTCTCTTCGTATGTAAACCCGAGCATATTCAGAAAATTAGGTTCAAGAGTCAATATCTCTGCTATATTATATCCACTGGTCAAATCATCCATCGTAACAGGTAATACACCTGTACAGAAACAGGTACGGATACTCCCCTCACCTATTCCGGCTTTTATCACTTTAAAGAAAGTACGCAAAAAACTGTCATTCGTCGTCACTTCCTCATAAAGCGGATCGTTGTATGCTGTAAGCAACTGATTAGTGAAGTTATCATATTCATCAATCAATAGATAAACTTTTGGAAATTCATGAGAACGGGCATAATTAAGAACTTCTTCCAACATTTTGGAAGCGTCTCCCCGAGTAGTAAACTGAAAATCACCGAACAAATCTCTGTTATGCTCTACCATCACATCTACCGGGCCACAGTTCAAATCATTAAAGTTTTGAGCCAATCCTTCAATAGTATCCGCCATTACCATTTTCGAAAAATCGTAGCGAATAATCATATAACTGTTATGCTCTTTTGTCGGATGGTTACCTATCCAGGTTCCCCCAAACAGTTCTTCAAACCGATGCGCTTTTGTACGGTCATAATAGCAAGCTAATGTAGAAACCAACAAACTTTTTCCAAAACGACGGGGACGGAGAAATACAGGAGCATTATAATCCTCTAATTTAGGAATATAATCAGTCTTATCAACATAATAAAAACCACGTTCACGCAAATCTATGAAATCCGCTACTGCATAAGGAATAGTTATTCTTGCCATAATCTTACTATTTTCTCTATATACAAACAAAGGTACAAAATTGTTAGCAAAAAGAAGGACAATTACTTATTATAATATTATTCTTCCTGTTTCCATACATAAAACACATTCCTTCCCGCCCCTCTCTTACGCAGTTTTCCCTCCTGAATAAAAGTATTCAAATCATCAACAGCTTTCAGCCGGGCTACTCCTGTCAGTCTGCTGTATTCTATGCGGGTGATTCCTCCATTCTTCTTCAAAAACTCCTGTAACATTTGAAGACGTTGTTCAATAGGTATCTCCGTTTTACTGACAGTACGTCCCGATTTGGGAACACGTTCAAGTCTCATTTCCCGTCTTACCTTCAATTTAAAATTTTTGGAAGTACGCAGGTGTACATTGTCAAAACAGATAGATTCAGAACGGATTTCTTTTTTAGTCATTACCTTCTGAGTGCATTTCAAAGAGACACTAAGATGTCCCAGCTCTCCAAGCTCCACAATATAGCCACGCGCCAAGAGACTACCAAGTTCATCTATTACAGCCCCCAACACCCCGTCAACCATATTCTGGGGAAAATGTTGATAACGTGACACACGTTCTATAAACTCTTTTTGGGAATAAGTCCCGCTCGGAACTATCCGCGCATGAAGGGGTTGCTTCTCGCCGGTATTCTGAACGTCCGGTGTCTCATACAAATCATAATACGCACTCATAAGCAGCTATATTTTATTGATTATCATTTATCATTTTCTTGCCTGATATTTAATCTCTCTTATACCAATCATTAGTTCTTGGCTAGCATATATTTATTCGTCTGACTATAGTGTAACTTGCATCTAACTATAGTTATTCTTTCGTCTGACTATAGTTAGACGAAAAAGTAACTATAGTCAGACGATTAGTTTATTGCATACAAAGATATACTTTATCGCAATACAACTTATAAATATTAGGAAGAAAAGATTCAGTTAACCGCTAGAAATTAATCACCCAACAGCAACTTAGTCACAGCAGCCGTATTCAATGCCCATTCACGGGTATATACTTCATCGGCTTCCGGTGTATCAGCCAACTTCAAACCCTGTGCTTGTGCTTTGATTGCCAACAGTTCGCCCACAGTGGTTTTGGCTTCCAGTTTATCCAGATACTTTTCAATAGTCTGTGTATCCAAAGAAAGAACCGTCTGTCCGCCGAAAGGAATTTCCAACCATACCACTTCCCGTTCCTTCACTTTCAGGACTCCGAAAACAAGTCCTTTCTGCACGCTTTGAGAAACTCGCACCTGATGCTGAACACAAGAAGGGTCATAAGCCACTCCGTTTCTCTCCGATATTTTCATCGGGTAAGCGGAGTTCATCCAACCTACCACCAGATTAGGAGAGATAGCCCCATTACTATACGCATTGCAGGTGAAAGCAACATATTGCGCACCTACACGGTCCAACTCATTCAAATCCAATTCGATATACTCGGCAGTACCTTTCTTGTCGGGGATGCTTCGGATATCTCCGCTATGTTTAGCACCAATAGCTTTCAGATTGAAGTAGGAACACACTTCTGTCGTTGAAGGCAAAGTGATATGACAACTCAAGTCCATATCCAAATGCTGTGCCGGAAGTCCCTTTCCCCATTGCATAAACAATCGAACCTTATCTCCTTCCACCGGGAAACGTGTACCCTGCAAGGCACAGGAAGTATCCTGAACCGCTTCGCTACGATCACCGATAGACAATGGAATATGAAACAACATAGGATCAATATACATACTTGCGCTTCCACTTCCGGCACCCGCATTGGCAAAGCGGGTAGCAACAACCTCTTTACACAAATCCTGTACCTCTTTCACCATTTCTTTAAGCTGGTCTTCCATATAAAGACTCACCAAATAGTGAGGCTCTATCAAAAGCGCATTACCACCTAAAGGTTTCACCATTCTCTTATGTCCTTGCTCAAAGTAACTCTCCGCATACATACCCAAAGTGACCACCAAACGAGCCGGCAACAAATGAACGACTTCTTTAAATGCCGCCAACGTCTCTTCCGGACCGAACCAAAGCATATTGGCAAACAAGGAACGTGCAAACATACCCGGACGTTGCTTCAACAAAGCGAATGTCTGTGCCGCATCTGCTTTCAAACGGCTACGTTCCACTTCTCCCTGCCAAACTGTATATGCCTGACAGTAGAATACGTCCATCAACTCTTTCAAATTTTCGAATCCCGGTTTACGAGCATATTCCGCCAAACGCAATGCACGTATCATACGTACCCACATTTCCCTTTTCGAATGCATCATTTCACAAGACTTCTCCGGTGTCATCGCCAAATTGTTCAACCAAAGAGCCACCATTTTACACTCGCGACGGGTATATTTCAGTTTTAATTCTTCCCGCTTTGCCTGGGCAGCCGAACGGCTTTTATCCAAAGCATTGCACAGATGTGCATTGTTTCTACCCGCTTTACGAATGAGGGTCTTTGGCTCTATGATTTGCAAGAATCCGGTTTTCTTATACCACAAATAACGCAATATATCATTCGGAGCAGAGAAATAAATCTGCGCTTCCTGTGCCCTATCCTGCTCTACCAGTGTGTCGATCACCAGCATCAGAGTTTCTTTCATCTTGATTCCGACTGCCGGCAACGGAAGTTCAGCCAACAAGATTTTCAAGCTGTCCGCTTGTGTTGCATCAAGGGCCGTACGTGATTCCAGCAAGTCACCAAAGAAAACATTCAGCTCTTTTTCCTGCCAAAGTTCCAACATTTTCAGTTTACTGGCTTGTCCGAAATATTCTGTAGATGCCGTTTCAAACGGAGTTCCGCAGAACGGACAACCGTTGTATCGTTCCAAGGGGAATGTATTATCCGGAATCACGTGTCCGCAAGATAGTTTCACACCTTTCTTACTATTGAACATATTAGCAAGCCATGTAATCCAATGATCCAAACGTGTTTCTCCGGTAGGTGTATCCCAGCCTTTCACCAATGGAGCCCAGTTGAGTGACACACCCAATACTTCTTTCATCACCTGGAGAATCTCCACCTGTTGTGCCGGATACAACTGATTGACAGCATGCAGCAACTCTTCGGATAAGCTATATCCCACTTTTCGAAGTTGAGCAACCAATGTTACAGTAGTCGAAGTCAATGCTTCGCGCTTTTCAGTTCCTTCTATCGCTGGCAAATAAATTGCATGTTGCCTGATAGATACTTTCAACAAATCTTTTTTCATACGTTGTGTTTTTTAAGTAAGGTAATCGGAAGAGTGTGAATAAATGGTGCATTCCTGCGGTTTTGAAGTAAGTCTTCCTTGACCTTAGTTTATAAAAAAGAGGTAGAACAGGCCGGAGTCGAACCGACGACCGTAACTACCCACTGAGCTACTGCCCCTTTGCGAAACTGGAAAAACGGATAATCGTACTGGTATGTTCTACCTAAAAAAGTGTGTTGAAGTAACCCGTACTTGACCTGTTTTCTTGTTTCTTCGACAAAGATAGATGCAGTGATGCGCAATCTTTTTGCGTAACTCAAACTTTTTTTTCGGAAAAGGGGACACTCTCTATATGATTTAAAATATAAAGTATCTTGTTTTATATTTCTTGTTAATAAACGCTGGCCGATTGAATAACAATCTTTTCCAGCAACTTCTGCATCTTTCCAATCACCGATTCTTTATCAAGCCCATATTCTGTCGCCATCACATCTTGAGCATTCTTGCCGTGGTCGAATTTCGCAAATACTGGGATTCCCATATTTTTCAATGTTTATTCGATACGCGCCATTGTCTCTACTACACCGAACTGGCTTTCATAAGTGTAAAGCAAGTTATTGGCTGCCAAAGGATGAAATTGTATAGGATAGAGGAAAAAACTAACAGATTCCTTTGTGAATAATTAGATAAAACCGTATTTTTAGAGGCATAATTATATACAGCAAAACAATATGAATATAATTTACTGATAAACAAAACATTAAAAGTCAGAATAAGAAATTATAGCATATAGTGTAAATTTATCAAATATTGTAATTGGATAGACAAGGAGACAACTTATAGGTAGTCATATAATATAGATAATATGCCTGATGAAATAAAGAATATAAAAACAACAGCGAAACATTAAATGACCGCTGTTAGCATAACGTTACAAGCAAATTAATAAATATGGAATATTTGAAATTAATAGAAGATAAAGAAGGCTTTGTTCATTGGGATGGTGCAACAGAACAAGAAATAGAATATGCAGAACAGGAATTAGGCATATCTTTCCCATTGCAATACAAAACTTTTTTATCTCAATGCGGAATGTGTAACTGGAGTGATGTTTGCATTTCGGGAATAGCGAAAGATTCAGAAATTATTTCATATCCTATAATTGAATTAACCAAGGAAATTCAAAAACAATTTCAATTATCTATGGATTGGATCGTTTTAAGTTATGAGGTAGGAGAATATCTCATTTTATATAAAATTCCAGTTGGTAATAATCTGAAAGATTCTTCTATTTGGGGAGCTGATGTATATTGGGAAGATGATACCCCCCATATGAGTAAACCTGTAAAATTATATGATTCATTTATGGATTACTTTAAGGAATTTCTTAAATATTCAGAAACTGAAAGCTAATCACGCTTGTAACAATCACCTTAACTGCTAAACGCAGTTAGTTGAACCCCATTATTCACCAAGAATAAAAAATAAAATGGTTAAATTAATTAATTATACAGAATATCTTTCAAGAGGAGCAATCCTAAAATGTAAGGGTAAATACCCTTATGAAGATACCTTATATTTTATGGTAGCGGAGCAAATAGGCGTGCAAGCATATCAATTATGGACTATATCAGGATATTATGCAGGTATGATATTGCACAAATTACCTTCAGATGCTAATTATGAAACTTATGCAGTGAGCACTAAATGGCTTGTAGGAAATTGGCATGAGTGGGGATATATTGATTGTCCTCTTGAAGATGTTTGGGTAGTTGAAATGAAGAACTATTTTCCAATTCTTAATATACAAAATGTTAAATAGCTTCTTATTAAATAGTGGTGGATAACAAGCGGATTAATCTCCATAAGGGTTGATTATCCGCCGGACATTATAAGCAACAGAAAAACGGAAACAATATGATAAAATACATTTCGGGAGATATATTACAGAGTAAAGATGAGTACATAGCACAAGGTGTAGCTGTTGGCTCACAAGAAGGATTAGGAACTGGGCTTGCCTTTAAGCTATCAAGTCAATCCCCTGAAATCCAAAAACTCTTTAAGAAGTACACACGAAACACTAAATTTCAAGCTGGCGATGTGTTTATAGGAGAAATCAAAGGTTTCTCTCCAGGTATAATTTACATCGCTACACAACCCGATATGTATCATGCGGAACTCACATATCTGAATAAAGGTTTGAAACGCTTGAAAAAAGTGTGCGAAAGCAGAGGTATCAAAACTGTGTCGCTCCCGAAAATAGGTGCAGGTTTGGGTAAGTTGGATTGGAATAGTGAGGTCAAACCTTTGTTTGAAAGTATTTTATCTGATTGTGAAACGGTATTCAATGTATATGAAGATTACAAGATTGAATACGAAATTTAGCTTATAACATGCACCTGCTCCGCCTAACGGCGGCAAGCTGCAACCCATTACCAATAATGCCATAAAATAATAAAAATGAATTTGAAAGATAAAACGTTAGATATTACAATTAAAGACTACTTGTTGTCAGGTGGCATTAAACATATTAATCCATATGCCGATTTTAAAATAAATGAATTTAAAAAGATGGCAACAGAAATATGGACAACGCCTGAGTCTGATTCAATAATTATTTCGATAAACATAAACAAAGTGACAACTTTTGAGATTGTATATGATAATAAAGATCATTATTATGTACACGATTCTTTAAATTTCAATATCGGGTTATTAAGAAATTTCCCCAAGTATGTACATAGATTAGGATTGTTTTACGCTAAAGAGCTTGAAAAATCAGAATACATGAATAGCCTAAAAATTGTCGGTGAAGTATCAGACCAAGAGGAAAAGGTTTTATTCTTGAGCAATGGAGTTAATTTGCATTTTCTAAAAAGTGATAAAACAGATGATTATTTAATCATAAAAATCGTCCCTGATGGAGAAGAATACAGGAGTTCTATCAGGAAAATTTTTAGGGAAGTTAATCTATCGGTAACAAACAGATGAATTGCCCTAATGATCAATTATCCGCCAAACATTATCGGTTTAATAAAATGGAAAAGGAAGGAGTAATATATTGGCTCAAACCAGAAGAAGGCGGATTGAAAAATCTGCCGACTTATGAGTTGTGTTATGCTGTTACAGTTTTACCGCAAGTGGAGCCTTCAGCATGGAGCATTAAAATGTTTATTCTTGAGCCTGATAAATATGTAAGTGATTGCTTGGTCGCTTTTCTGGTTGATCATGCACCTCATGAAGTTTTAAATACCATAGAATCCGTAGATGTATATGCAGGCAATAAAAAGTAGCCACTATAATATTAAAACCGATAACAAACAGCAGACCGACTGAATAAGCGGAACGCTGCCAAACATTAATCGCTAAAAACAATGGCAAGTATAGAAGAATATAAAAACGAATACAAGAATTTATATATTGTTTAGTCCGTAAAGACTATCAAGCCGTAAATAATCTAATGTTGGCTAATAGTGTGCCTATTCAAGATATACGGCGAGTTATAGAGGAATACGGTTGTACAATTATACCTCTACCTGTAAAAGCGTTTGATTTGGCATTGTCCTATCAAATTTCCGATAAACAGGTAGATATATACATTCCTCTATGGAGTGAAGAAGAAGGTCAAAGCGACCTCACTCTTTCGCTTTCTTGTTTCAAAAATGAGAATAAGATAAAAATAAATGACTTAGAGGTTTTGTAAAACGATTAACAAATGGCTTAACCGCCCCAAAAAGTCGGTTAGCCACTGACATTAGCAATAAAGTAAAACAAATAAAATATCATCAAATCATGCTAAGTAATAAAGTGATAGACTATTTGAATAAACAAGGTGTATATTCAGAAAAAGAAGATAAAGCATATAAAAAGGCTTTTGATTGATTTAGGAATTGATTTAAATAGTGATTTTGCACTGTTTAATCTAAATACTACCGAAATAACATTTCGAGGACAATGTGGCGAAATCTATAATGTGTGTTGGTTTAAAATTTACTCTAATGATTTAAGTTATGGTATAGAAAGGCAAGCAGTGTTAGGCATTCCCTCCGAATACTTACCTCTTGATAGCTTTGAAGGTGAAGGCGGTTTTTTCTATAACCGTAATACAGGAGAAGTTCTTGAAATTGAATTGGGAGAGAAACTAATCAATTTTCAGAATGGAAAGTTGTCTCCACAATGGAAAGACTTCAATTCTTTTTTGGAATGGTATTTTGGATTATAATAAGTTATTGCTAACAAGCGAATGAACTGCCCTAACAATCAGTTATTCGCCAGCCATTATCGGTATTAAAATAATGAGAATAATCCAATTTCATATTATAGATGAAGAACTATGATAAAATGACTAAAAGAGCAGTAACTTTAAAAAGTAGTTATATGAGCAATGCCAAATGGTCTAAGTTACTAAAAGCTATTGCAGAATCAGATATTAAGTACATTGCAAGTGAAGTCCTTGCAAAAGATCTTGTGTGTGATACTCTTTGGCATATACTTCTTGCAGATTATCTTGGGAATGGGAAATACACAGCAGATGGCATAGCTGGGGCAATAAGGACTAAGAATATAGAATATGTCATTATCCCCTTTGAATCAATAAACGAATTATCCAGAATGAAAGATTTAATTGAAAAGATTGGGAAATTTGAATATGATATTGATAATGAAAAACTAATTATAAAAATATTTGGATACCGATAACACATAGCTAACCGACTGAATAAGCGGAACGCTGCCGGACATTAGTAACCATAAAAATAGCGAAGAATATGAAACAAAAACTTATAGAACGATTGAGTACATTTCTCAATAAACATAAAATGCGTGGTACTCCCGCTACGGACGAACAAATAGAACAAGCCGAAAAAGTGTTGAATGTAAAGTTTAGTTCTGACTATATTGATTTTATCAAACACTTTGGTCGTGCTTGGGCAGACATTGAAATTTTTGCTTTTGAAGGTAATGAAACTGTTGTAGGTTATACTCAATCTTTGAGAGAAGTTCATGCGGAAACTTCAGAAAACTATGCTGTTGCAGATGATGGAGCAGGAAATCCAATTATGATTAATCCTAAAGGAGAAGTGCTAATATTTTATCATGATAATGGAGAGAATGAAATTTTAGCTTCATCACTTGAAGTTTTTATAGAAGAGAACTTTGAAGAATGGTGAAATGGGTTACTAACAAACAGCATACCGCTTAAAGCGGCACGCTGTCAAGCATTAGCATATCACTAATCAAATTAAGAATGAAAGTAAAACAACAGATAATAAACTTCTATCAGATACTTAAAGAGTTACCTGATAACGAAGAATATAATGTAGAAGGCATTAGAAATAGAGTTTCGATGAAAGCTGATAATCTATTATTTACTTTGGACAACAAGGGTAATCAAGGTATAGATATAGATGCAAAAATATTCTCTTTCTTATTCTTTTGTAAAGGCTATGATATGCCAAGATTTGAGGATAACTATTACCTATTACAC
>ENA-OQJB01000430-OQJB01000430.1-human-gut-metagenome-genome-assembly--contig:-NODE-430-length-21634-cov-4.301297_pt1 | contig 21634 bp, 18 predicted proteins | sample MGYA00242599_ERZ504765 | MGnify/ENA primary metagenome ERZ504765 (study PRJEB26092, sample SAMD00036354) | human gut metagenome | host: Homo sapiens | study: EMG produced TPA metagenomics assembly of...
GCCGTACATTCCCAACAACGGCACGCTGGACGATGCCCTGCATGCCGCCATGGAGGCACTGGATGAAATTTTTGATTCTTAACGGCCCGAACCTCAACATCATGCGCTGGTCGGAGCCGGGCGTACCCGGTGAGCTGGATTATAACGCCATCATGGACTATGTGCAGGCAGGCTGCGAACAGCTGGGCATTGAGACCGACTGCTGCCAGTCCAACCACGAGGGCGACCTCGTGGACGAAATTCAGGCCGCAGCGGGCCGGGTGGACGGCATCGTGCTGAACCCTGGTGCCTACGCCCACTACAGCGTGGCCATTCTGGATGCGCTGCGCCTGTGCGGCGTACCCGCCGTGGAAGTGATGCTGCACGCCCCGGACGAGCGGGAGCCTTTCCGCAAGACGGACGTGGTGTCCTTTGGCTGTCAGGGCCACTTCATCGGGGAAGGCCCGCAGGGCTACCTGCACGCCTGCATTTATCTGGCCCAGTTGCTGCGCACCGACGGCTCCAGCAAGGCGCATATCGTGATGTAAAAACGAAAGGAAATTATCACTATGATCATCTCCACCAAAAAAGGGACTCCGAAGGACGAACTGGAAAAGATCGTTGACAAATTCGAGAAGCAGGGTCTGGACGTGACCCTGATCACCGGCAAGAACTACAACGTGTTCGGCCTTGTGGGCGACACCACCAAGATCGACGAACGGGATGTGCTGGCAAACCCGTGGATCGACAACGTCACCCGCGTGTCCGCGCCCTATAAGCGTGCAAACCGCCTGTTCCACCCGGCAGATTCCGTGATCGACTGCGGCGGCGTGAAAATCGGCGGCAAGGAAAAGATCGCCGTCATGGCAGGCCCCTGCAGCATCGAGGGTGCAGAGCAGGCTCTGCGCATTGCACAGGGCGTGAAGGCCGGCGGTGCACCCTGTTCCGCGGCGGTGCCTACAAGCCCCGCACCTCTCCCTACTCCTTCCAGGGGCCTTGAGACCGAGGGCATTCTGGATATGGTAAAGGCCCGCGAGGCCACCGGCATGCCCATCGTCTCCGAGCTGATGAGCGAGGACCGTATCCCGGAGTTTGAGGAGTACGTGGACGTGGTGCAGATCGGTGCCCGCAACATGCAGAACTTCCAGCTGCTCAAGGCCGTTGGCAAGATGCACAAGCCGGTGCTGCTCAAGCGCGGCCTGTGCAACACCATTGAGGAGTGGATCATGAGCGCCGAGTATATCATGGCCGGCGGCAACGAGCAGGTCATCCTGTGCGAGCGCGGCATCCGTACCTTCGAGAAGTACACCCGCAACACCCTCGATCTCTCTGCAGTGCCCATCATCCACGAAAAGACCCACCTGCCCATCATCGTGGATCCCAGCCACGCCACCGGCAAGGCCAATCTGGTCGAGCCTATGATGATCGCTGCCGTGGCCGCCGGTGCCGACGGTCTGGAAGTGGAGGTCCACTACGACCCTCAGCACGCATGGAGCGACGGCGCCCAGTGCCTGACCCCGGATTCCTTCGCACAGGCCATGGCAAAGTGCCGTCAGGTGGCATGGGCCATTGGCCGGGATATGTAACGGCCTATGCTGGTAACGATTCAGAACGCGCGTCCCGTGGGCGGCACCATCACTGCCCCGCCCAGCAAGAGCATGGCCCACCGTGCTGTGCTCTGCGCGGCACTGGCCGAGGGCCGCAGCCACATCACCAATCTGGAGTTCAGCAAGGACATCTCTGCCACGCTGGGCGCAGCGGCACAGCTGTGCGCCCGTGTGCGCACCGGCGCAGACGATGCTGTGGTGGAAGGGCTGGGGCATTTTGTGCCTCTTGCTGCGCCGGTGGACTGCTGCGAGAGCGGCAGCACCCTGCGCTTTCTCATCCCCATCGCCAGCCTGACCGGACAGGCAGTTTCCTTCACCGGCCGCGGGCGGCTGATGGAGCGGCCTCAGTCGGTGTATGAAGCTCTGTACCGGGAGCAGGGCCTGCGGTTTGAGCAGAGCGCTGCCGGGCTGACCGTGGAAGGGGCACTGACCCCCGGCGAATACCGCCTTGCAGGCAATGTATCCAGCCAGTTCATCAGCGGGCTGCTGTTTGCTCTGCCGCTGCTTTCCGGCAACAGCACGCTGCACCTCATCCCGCCGGTGGAGAGCCGCAGCTACATCGATATGACCCGCTCTGTGCAGGCAGCCTTCGGTGTGCAGAGCCATTGGCTGGACGAAAACACTCTTGCCATCCCGGGCGGGCAGCACTATCACCCCTGCGATTACACCGTGGAGGGCGATTACAGTCAGGCCGCGTTCCCGGCGGTGCTGGGGGCCGCGTGCGGCGGCGTGACCATCACCGGCCTTGCCCCGGAGACGCTGCAGGGCGATGCCGCCATTCTGGACATCCTGCGCCGGTGCGGCGCGGTGTTTACCCGCACGGCAGAGGGCATCTCTTTTGAAAAGGCCCCCCTGCACGGGGTGGACATCGACCTTGCGGACTGCCCGGACCTTGGCCCTGTGCTTATGGTGCTGGGCCTGCTGTGCGAAGGCACTACAGTCATCCGCAACGCAGAGCGTTTACGCCTGAAGGAGAGTGACCGCATCGCTGCCATGGAGGCCGAGCTGCGTGCCTGCGGCGGCGTGCTGGAAAGCGAGGGCGGCACCATTACGGTGCACGGCTGCGCGAACAGGCTGCACGCTCCGGCGGGTGCTCTGCATGGGCACAATGACCACCGTGTGGTCATGAGCCTTTCGGTGCTGGCCCTGAGTACGGGCATCCCCCTGACCGTGGACGATGCCGAAGCCATTACAAAAAGCTGGCCGAATTTCTTTGAAGCCATCAAGCCCTTGGGCGCGGAGGTGGAATATGCTTGATAAAACAAAACGTTATCTCGTGGTGGGCCTTGGCCTGCTGGGCGGCAAATACGCGCTGGAACTGACGAAAGCCGGTTTCCATGTGGACGGCATCAACCGCAGCGAAGGGCATTTGCAGTACGCGCTAGAGCACGGCTATATCGCCAGCGGCAAGACCCACGATTTTGAGGACCTTGTGAGCAGCGCCGACCACATCATCTTTGGTCTGTACCCCACGGCCCTCATCGAGTGGTTCCGCACCTACGGCCATCTGCTCAAGCCCGGCTGCATCTTTACCGATGTTTCCGGCGTAAAGACCGGCCTTGTGGAGCCGGTGCAGGCCATGTGCCCGGCGGGCGTGGAGTTCATTGCCAGCCACCCGATGGCAGGCCGTGAGACTTCCAGCGTGGAGCACGCCGCCGAGGTGAACTTTGCCCCGGCCAACTTCATCATCACCCCCACGGAAAAGAACACGCCAGAGGCCATTCAGTGGGCAAAGGACCTGGCCGAAGTGCTGGGCTTCCACCACATCTGCACCCTGACGGTGCAGGAGCACGACAAGATGATCGGCTATGTGAGCCAGCTGTGCCACGCCATCGCCGTGAGCCTGATGTGCGCCAACGATAACTCTTCGCTGTGCGAGTACACCGGCGACTCCTTCCGTGACCTGACCCGCATTGCACGCATCAACGATAAAATGTGGGCAGAGCTGTTTTTGTGGAACAAGGAAAACCTCATCAGCGAGATCGACCAGTTCGATGCTGCGCTGCAGCAGATGCGCGCTGCCCTTGTGGCCGACGACCGGAACAAGCTGGAAGAGATGTTCCGTCTTTCCACCCAGCGCCGCGCGGCGTTCGACAAAAAACTGCCCGAATAAACCGGAGGTGCTCCCATGCCCAAGCAGGAAGGCCAGAAATCCAAGCTTTTGACCCTTTTGCGCATTCTGGAACAAAAGACCGACGAAGAACACCTGCTCAATGTACCGCAGCTGGTAGAGCTGCTGGAACAGCAGGACATTCTTGCCGAGCGCAAAAGCATCTACAGCGATATCGACACCCTGCGCAGTCTGGGGTATGACATCCAGCTGCGGCGCGGGCGCGGCGGCGGCTACTGGCTGGCCAGCCGCACCTTTGAGCTTTCTGAGCTGAAGCTGCTGGTGGATGCCGTACAGGCCAGCAAAGTTGTGTCGGCACGCACCAGCAGTAAACTCATCCATAAACTGGAAGCCCTCTGCTCCGACTACGAGGGCACCCAGCTGCAGCGTCAGGTGTACGTGGATGGCCGCCCCAAAAGCGACAGCCACACCCTGCTTTACAGCATCGATGCGCTGCACAGCGCCATCAATGCGGGCAGAATGGTGCGGTTCCGCTACAAGGACAGCGGCACCCGCACCGTCAGCCCGTGGCAGCTGGCATGGGAAAACGGCTGCTACTACCTTATCGCTTATCAGGACGAGAAAGAGCCTGCGGGCATCCGCAACTACCGCGTGGACCGCATGTCTTCCGTGACGGTGCTGGGCGATGCCCGCCGGGGCAAGGCCGAGTTCCGCCAGTTCGACCTGCCCGCCTATCTGCGCAAGCACTTCAACATGTTCGGCGGGCCGGAGTACCGGGTCACCCTGCGCTGCACCGCCGACCTGGAAAGCGCCATGCGCGACCGCTTTGGCAGAACGCCGCTGTTCGTGCCGGAGGAAGACGGTGCATATTTTCACTTTGATGTGCCGGTATGCGTCAGCCCCCAGTTCTACGGCTGGGTGTGCGGCTTTGACGGCAAGGTGGAAGTGACCGCCCCCGCCGAGGTGCGCAAGGGGATACACGATATGGTGCAGGCCCTTGCGAAGCAGCACGATTAAAATGGCCTCCGCTTCGCTCTGGCCATCATCAGATGAAATGATATTTATAATCAGGTTCCGGAAAAATCTGCGGATTTTTCCGGAACCTGTTTTCACAGGGAAGGCCCGGACCGGGAGATGCAGCGTTTCCGGCAGGAAATAATTTCACGGCACCGTCCTGCCCTGTGGAGCCAGAGCGCCAGATGCTGCTTTCCGGTACGACTCCATCCGTGAAAAATGCAAACCCCGGCAGGCCGCAGCCTGCCGGGGTTTGCTGTTCCTATAAATAATTCTTCCGCTGAGCATGGCCAGAGCGAAGCGGAGGCCATTCTGAATCTCTCACTCCTCAAATTCCAAATCGCTGGGCAGGATCAGATCCAGCTCGGCGGCAGGTTCTGCCACAAGGCGGCGGCTCTGGTGGAAGATGGCCTTTTCCAGCGTGTTGCGGGCAAGACGGCCGTTGCCGGCGGTGCGGCTGTCCAGCGCCTGACGGCGCTTGTAGTAGCCCAAAAGCGGGAAGGTACAGCCCTCGGCAAGGCGGTAGCCCTTGCCCTTTGCCAGCACGTTGGTGATGTCCAGCAGCTCGTCTGCCGTGTAGTCCGGGAACTCGATCTTGTTGGGAAAACGGCTGGCAAGGCCGCTGTTGGCGGTGAGGAAGGTCTCCATCTCCTTGGTGTAACCCGCCAGAATGACCACCAGCTCATCCCGGTGATCCTCCATTCCCTTTACAAGAGTGTCGATGGCTTCCAGCCCGAAGCTGTCCTGCTCGCCGCGGTAGAGGCTGTATGCTTCGTCAATGAAGAGCACGCCGCCCAGAGCGCTCTCGATGACGCTGTTGGTCAGGGGAGCGGTGTGGCCGGTGTAGCGGCCCACAAGGTCGGCGCGGGTCACTTCCACCAGCTGACCGCCCTTCAGCGCGCCGATGGCCTTGAGGTACTTTGCCACCAGCCGGGCAATGGTGGTCTTACCGGTGCCCGGGTTGCCGGTGAAGATCATGTGCATGGAAAGGCTGGCGGTCTTGAAGCCTGCCGCCGCGCGGCGCTGCTGCACCTGCAGGTTATCCGCCAGACCGAACACATACTCCTTGACCGCCCCAAGGCCCACAAGGCCGTTGAGTTCGGCGCGGATTTCATCTACAGCGCCCGTGTACTCGGCAGGCAGCAGGGCAGACAGCTCCTGCTCGGGCTGGTCGTTCAGGCTGAACCACACACCCTCCGGCTTTGCAGTCAGGGTGACGGTGCCGGTAAGCTTTGCATCAGTCTGCAGGCAGTATTCACTCAGGGCACGGAACATTTTATCGCAGCATTCCGCAAGGCCCGCCGCACCCTTTTCCTTAGAGCACTGGGCGGCTACATAGTCCCGCACATCGGCCCCGGCACAGAGGGTCAGCCCAAGGCGGGTGCTCACCTTCTGGGCCAGCGCATTCAGCCGCTGCGCCGCCAGCGCTGCAAGGTCCTCGCGGGCAAAGGCGCTGGTCTCGCACACATCGCCCACCGCCGCCACAAAGGGCGCACCGAACTTATCTGCCAGCGCGTCCCGGCCCTTGCGGGAAAAGAAGATGAGGTACTTGCCGCAGGGCGTGATACTGCTCACCGCGCCCGGTGCCAGCGCCGTGCCTGCATCCACAAGGATGCCCTCCTTGTTCACAAGATACCGGCTGGAAAGCGGTGCGCTGCCCTTCACAGCAAGGTCTGCAAGGGTCTTGAGGAAGGCCGCATGGCAGCTCTCGTAATGCTCAAAGATCACGATCTCCCCGGGGGCGTGCAGGGCCGCATACAGATCCTGCAAAAACAGCTTTTCCGCACCGGAATTGGGGTAGAGGGCAAGGTCCACCACCGCGGTTTTGTCGCTCTGCAAAAGGCCCCGCGCCGCCATGATGCGGGCGGTCTCTGCCAGCGCAAAGTGCCGCCCCGTACCGGCTCCGCCGCACAGCAGGATCACATTGCGTGCCGCCGGGCGCTCGGTGCCCAGCACAAAGGGCCGGCGCATGGCGCGCACCACGCTGTCCACAAAGGCATCCTGCCCGAGGACGGTCTTTTTCACCTCGGCGGCAAGGCCCTCAAAGCTGCCAAGGTGCTCTGCGGTCACATCGGCAGTGCCCTTGGCAAGCAGGCCGTCCGCTTCCATATCCCGCAGCATCTGGCGGCTGTCCTCCAGAGCAGACTGCACCGCAGTGTCCTGCGTTTTCAGCTGGGCGTTCTGTTTTTTGAGCAGGGCATCCAGCTGCTTCTGGTTTTCCAGCAGGGCAGCATTCAGGTCCGGCACTGCGGGCGCTTTGGCCTTTGGCGTTTTGCTTTCCGGCTGAGCCGTGCCGCCAAAGCGCGGCTTTCCCCCTGCGCCGAACACACCGTTCATAAGGTTTTCCCAATCGTCGGTATATGCCATGGGTTTGCCCTCCGTTTTTGTCGTTTTCTTCCAGTATAGTGTACCCGGACAGCTTTTGCAATTCCCTCTTGCAAAAAAGACCGCCGGTGTTTACACTTATATCTGATAGGAAATCTGCAAGAAGGAATGAAGAAACTATGACCGTCAAAACGCCCGCCGAACTGAAAACGCTGTACGAGAGCATCTCCTTTGACCTTCAAACCACCTACACCGGCCCGCTGGGGCAGGAATATGCTGTTTCCGGCACCCATCTGCGCCTGTGGGCACCCACGGCGCAGAGGGTGGAGGTCAGCCTTTACCGCAAAGGCAGCGGCGGTGAGCCCATAGGCACTCTGCCGCTGGAGCGGGGGCAGCAGGGGGTGTGGAGCATCTATCTGCCCGGCGACCAGCACGGACGATACTATACCTATACGGTCACAGTGGATGGCATTTCGCGCCAGACCGGCGACCCCTATGCCCGTGCGGCAGGCGTGAACGGCACCCGCAGCATGATCGTAGATCTTGCCCGCACCGCCCCCTCCGGGTGGGAGCGGGATGTGCGTCCGGTCATCCCGCCGGAGCAGCGCGCGGTGTGGGAGGTGAGCGTGCGCGACTTCTCGCAGGACGCTGCCAGCGGCGTGCGCCCGGCATGGCGGGGCAAGTTCATGGCCTTTACCCAGCAGGGCACCACCCTGCATGGGGACGGCATCCACCCCACCTGCCTGAATTATTTAAAGCGGCTTGGCGTGAAGTATGTGCAGCTGATGCCCATTTTTGATTTTGGCAGCGTGGACGAGGCAAAGCCGCTGCTACGGCAGTACAACTGGGGCTATGACCCCACCAACTACAATGTGCCCGAAGGCAGCTATTCCACCGACCCCACCCGCGGCGAGGTGCGCATCCGGGAGTGCAGGGAGATGATCGCGGCGCTGCACGCGGCAGGCATCGGCGTGGTGATGGACGTGGTGTATAACCACATGTACCGCAGCGAGAACCCGCTGAACGACACCGTGCCCTGCTACTTTTTCCGCCAGAACGAGGACGGCAGCTTTTCCAACGGCAGCGGCTGCGGCAACGAATTTGCCAGCGAGCGGCCCATGGCCCGGCGGTATATGATCGATTCCATCCTCTACTGGGCGCAGGAATACCACATCGACGGCTTCCGGTTCGACCTGATGGGTCTGTACGACGTGGAGACCATCAACGCGGTGCGCGCCGCGCTGGATACGCTGCCCGGCGGGCGGGATATCCTGATGTACGGCGAGCCGTGGCAGGGCGGCGGCAGCCAGCTGCACCGGTACGAGGCCAACAAGGCGAATCTTGCCATGCTGAACGAGCGCATCGGCATCTTCTGCGACGACACCCGCGACACCATCAAGGGCGGCTGCTTCAACGCCCGGGAGCCGGGCTATGTGGAGGGCAGGCCCGGCAGCTTCTGGGACATCGGTGGCGCAGTGGCGGCATGGTGCCGCAGCGACCGTCTGCCGCCCCACGCGCCCAGCCAGATCGTGAGCTATGTTTCCGCCCACGACAACTTCACCCTGTGGGACAAGCTGCTGCTGGTGCGGTACGAAAAGCCGGAGTTCACGGCGGCAGACAGCACCGCCCTTGCCCAGAACCGGCTGGCGGCGGGCATTTACCTGACCAGCTTCGGCCTGCCTTTCCTGCAGGCGGGCGAGGAGTTTGCCCGCACCAAAAAAGGGAAGGGCAACAGCTACCGCTCTTCGCCTGCGCTGAACCGGCTGGACTGGGAGCGGGCCGAAAAATATCATGCACTGGTGGACTACTACCGCGGCCTGCTGGCTCTGCGGGCAAGGTTTCCGCGGCTTTCCAGCACCGACCCCCACGCGCCGGATGCCCTGTACTTTTTCTCACTGGAGCAGCCGCTGGTGGGCTGGCAGCTGCCCGCCCAGTGGGGCGACGGCGCAGCATGGCAGGCGCTGTGCGTGTTCTATAACCCCACCGAGACCAGCAAGGTCGTGCCGCTGCCGGTTGGGCGCTGGCAGATGCTGAGCGACGGCATCTCGTCCAGCCTGTGGCGCGGCCCGGCAAGGGTGTACGAGCACGAGACCGTGCTGATGCCTTACAGTGCCACCATCTTTGGACAGATATAAAAACAGGAGCGGATGGAAAACTCTCATCCGCTCCTGTTTTCTATTTTGCTCAGCTGTTGGAAGCCGTCTTTTCGCCCAGTGTCACATTGACCGTCTGCATCTGGCCGTCGCGTGCAATGGTGATGGAAAGCGTATCGCCTGCTGTGTGCTTCTGCATCAGGGTGCCAAGGTCGTCCTTGGAGGCGATCTCGGTGCCGTCCACGCTCACGATGCGGTCACCGGCCTGCAGGCCTGCCTTTTCGGCAGGGCCGCCCTTGACCACCTCCACAACGTAAACGCCGTAGGCATTCACGCCCAGTTGAGAAGCAGTCTGTGCGTCGGTCACGGCCAGATAGGTGATGCCCAAATAAGGCCGTCCGGTCACATAGCCGTTCTCCAGCAGTTCCTGTGCCACCTTGATGGCATCGTTGATGGGGATGGCAAAGCCCAGGCCCTCGGCGTCGCTGGAAGAGGATTTTGCATTCACAATGCCGACCAGCTCACCGTTCATATTGAACAGGCCGCCGCCGGAGTTGCCGGGGCTGACCGAAGCATCCATCTGGATCAGGGACATGGTGTTCACAGAGCTGCTGCCCTGAATGGTGACGCTGCGGTTCAAAGCGCTGATCATGCCGCCGGTCACGGTGCCGCCCAGCTCACCCAGCGGGTTGCCCACAGCCATCACGCTCTGGCCCACCTTCAGGCTGTCGCTGTTGCCCACGGTGGCGGGGGTCAGGCCGTCAGCATCGATCTTGATGACCGCGATATCGCTGGTGGTATCTTCGCCCACGAGGGTGGCGGTGTAGTCCTTGTCACCAATGGTAACGGTGATGGTGGAAGCCCCGTCCACCACATGTGCACAGGTGAGGATGTAGCCGTCCGAGCTGATGATCACGCCGCTGCCGGCACCGCTCTCCACCTGATTCTGGCCGTACCACGACCACTGAGAGTAGACCACCTGCTCCGTAGTGATGACCACCACGCTGGGGCTGACCAGATCAGCCACCTGTTCAGTGGTCAGGCTGCTGCCGCTGCTGGATGCTGCGGTGATGGAACTATCCGAACCGGATGCACTGTCGGCCGTAGAGGAAGGTGCCACCTGCTGAATGACCACCTTGCCGCTGCCGCCAAACTTTGCCCCCACAAAGCCGCCCGCAAAGCCCATGGCTGCGGCCAGCACCAGCGCCACGGCGCTGCGTGCAACGCGCTTGCCGTTGAACTTTTTCTTCTTTTTAGGGGGCTGCGCGTCCTGCGGCTGTACCGGATGTACCGGCGGCGTTGCACCGCCTGCGCCGTTGTCTGTCTGCGGGGCGGTGTAAGCGGTCTCCGGTTCCGGCTGCGGGTCGTTGTACTGGTTGGCGGTGTTCATGCCGCTGCTGCCCACATTGGGATAACCGGTATCTCCGCTTTCGTTTTTATCCTGAGAGGAATAATCATATTCCCATTTGTTCTCATTGTCCATGCTGATACTTCCTTTCCGTAAGGGATACGTCCACAGGAGCCCTGTTCCTTTGAACTGCTCCTATTGTAACCGTCAATTGTGAAAATCAATCGCGCGCGCCGTGAAGAAACTGTGAAAAAAAGACGCACTTTCCGCCCTTGACAGCGGCCTTTGCGCTTGCTATTGTAAAAGCGTAAATTCAGGAGGAACACACCATGGAACTGCACTGCACAGACGAGGGCTTTGCCCTCTATAAGGAAAAAACACAGATCGGCTTCTGCGCGCTCACGCCCGCCGCAAAGGGGGCTGCCATCACCGCGTTTGGCATCGAACCGCAGTGGCGGCGCAAAGGCTACGGCTCCTATCTATTAAAAGAAACTTTGCGCGCCTACGCCGGATACGACCGCGAAAAGGCTACCGTATTTACCGCCCCGCTGCCCGCCGATGCCGCAGAGCTTGCGTTCTGGGCAAAGTTCGGCTTTGCGGCAGAAGGCAGGCAGCTGGTGCGCCGCCGCACGCCGGACCTGACCGCCGTCAAGTTCGTGCAGGACTTTTTGGCCGCGCGGCTGGCACAGCCGCGCCTTTGCATCGATGCTACCTGCGGCAACGGCGGCGACACGGCCTTCCTGTGCGGCATCACCGCGCCGGAAGGAAAGGTAGTCGGCTTTGACGTGCAGGAAGCTGCCATTGCATCCACCCGGAAGCATCTGGAGCAGCTGGGCGTGCCTGCCGCCCGGTATGAGCTGCACTGCCAAAGCCACGCAGACCTTTTACAGGTTGTGCAGCCCGGCACGGCAGATGCGGTGATGTTCAACTTTGGCTGGCTGCCCGGGGCCGACCACGCAGTGTTCTCCACCGCGCAGAGCAGCATCCCCGCCCTGCAGGCGGCTTTGGAAGCCGTGCGCCCCGGCGGCGTGGTAAGCGCCATCCTCTACAGCGGGCAGGTCATCGGCACGGATGAAAAGCAGACGGTGCTGGAATATCTCCGGGCACTTCCGCTCAAAAGTTTTACCGTTCTGGTGTGTGATTTTGCCAACTGGGCCGAAACCGCCCCTCTGCCCTGCATCATCCTGAAAAAATAACGAAAACACTTGCATTATGGAGCGTTTTCGGATAAAATAGGGGACGTATGTGTAAAAATATACTCCTTCCGTCATCGCTGCGCGATGCCACCTCCCTCTGAGAGGGAGGCTTTGGCAGGGCGAGAAGCTTTTCCTTTTCGCCAGAGGCTCCCTCATTGAGGGAGCTGTCACGGCATCAGCCGTGACTGAAGGAGTTCCGTCCATTTCAGGAGAAATACTAGTTTATGACAAATCGTGAAGAAATCGAGCGCCGCCGGACATTTGCGATCATCAGCCATCCCGACGCCGGTAAGACCACTCTGACCGAAAAGCTGCTGCTGTACGGCGGAGCCATCAATCAGGCAGGCTCCGTCAAGGGCAAGCAGAGCGCAAAGCACGCCGTGTCCGACTGGATGGACATTGAGAAGCAGCGCGGTATTTCCGTCACCTCTTCTGTCCTGCAGTTCAACTACGCGGGCAAGTGCGTGAACATTCTGGACACCCCGGGCCATCAGGACTTCTCGGAGGATACCTACCGCACCCTGATGGCGGCAGACTCTGCCGTCATGGTCATCGATGCCGCAAAGGGCGTTGAGGCCCAGACCATCAAGCTGTTCAAGGTGTGCACCCTGCGCCACATCCCCATCTTCACCTTCATCAACAAGATGGACCGCGAAGCCCGCGACCCCTTTGAGCTGATGGAGAACATTGAGGAGATTTTGGGCATCAAGACCTACCCCATGAACTGGCCCATCGGCTGCGGCAAGGAGTTCAAGGGCGTGTTCGACCGCAACACCCGCAAGGTGCTGGCATTTTCCAGCGACGGCCGCGCCAACGGCGTGAAAAAGGTGGATGAGACCGAGGCCGAGCTGGGCGATCCCGCACTGGACGAGCTGCTCACCCCGTATCTCCACCAGCAGCTGGTGGATGAGATCGAGCTGTTGGATGGCGCTGCCGAGGAATTTGACCTCGACAAGGTGCTGCGCGGCGAGCTGAGCCCCGTGTTCTTTGGTTCTGCCCTGACCAACTTTGGCGTGGAGCCCTTTCTGGAGAACTTCCTGCGGCTCACTCCCACTCCGCTGGCCCGCGTGGACAGCCTGACCGGCGAGACCGTGGACCCCTGCCGCGACGAGTTCTCTGCCTTCATCTTTAAAATTCAGGCCAACATGAACAAGGCCCACCGCGACCGCATCGCCTTTATGCGCATCTGCTCCGGCAAGTTCGAGCGCGGCATGGAGGCCTTCCATGTGCAGGAGGGCAAGAACATCAAGCTGGCCACCGGCACCCAGCTGATGGCGCAGGACCGCGCCATCGTGGACGAAGCCTACGCCGGCGATATCATCGGCCTGTTCGACCCGGGCATCTTCTCCATCGGCGACACGTTGTGCACCGGCAAAAAGAAGGTCCAGTTCGCAGGCATCCCCACCTTCTCGCCGGAGCACTTTGCCCGCATTGAGCAGAAGGACACCATGAAGCGCAAGCAGTTCGTGAAGGGCATGGAGCAGATCGCGCAGGAGGGTGCCATCCAGATCTTCCGCGAAGTGGGCGGCGGCATGGAAGAAGTGGTGGTCGGCGTGGTCGGCGTGCTGCAGCTGGAAGTGCTGGAGTACCGCCTGAACACCGAGTACAACGTGGAGATCCGGATGCAGCAGCTGCCCTTTGAACAGCTGCGCTGGGTGCAGAACGACCCCGACACCTACAACCTGCGCGACCTGGACCTGACCAGCGATACCAAGGCTGTGGAGGATATGAAGGGCAACCGTCTGCTGCTGTTCACCTCTGATTGGGCCGTCCGCTGGGCTGAGACCCACAACGACACGCTGGAATTGAGCGAGTTCGGCAACATCTGATTGGAAAAAAGAGAGCTGCTGTGCGGAGCTGACTCGCACCGCAGTTCTCTTTTTTATAAAAAGCAAAAATACAACAAAAGATGCCAGTCTCTGTATGAATGATTCCCATTGCGGGGAACACTGCTGGCATGGAGGGAAACGTATATGGAAAACCTGAACATTGGCCGCAGCGGCATCGAAGTGCCTTTTCTGGGCATGGGCACCTGGGCCATCGGCGGCGGCAGCTGGTGGGGCGACAACGATGATGCCCTTTCGGTCAAAGCCATCCAGACTGCTGTGGAGCAGGGCATCCGGTGGATCGACACCGCGCCCATCTACGGCCTGTACCACAGCGAGACCGTGGTGGGCGAAGCCATGAAGCACATCGACCGCGACAAGGTGGTGCTTTCCACCAAGTGCGGTCTGGAGTGGCGGCATGAAACACCGGTGCTGCACAAGGTCGTGGACGGCACCACCGTTTACCGCGACCTGTCTGCCCAGAGCATCATCGAGGATGTGGAGGACAGCCTGCGCCGCCTGCACACCGATCATCTGGATGTGCTGTACACCCACTGGCAGACCCCCGATTTCGGCATCTACCCGCTGGAAGAGACGGTGGAAGCCATGATGAAGCTGAAGGAGCAGGGCAAGATCCGTGCCATCGGTGCATCCAACGTCACTGCGGACATCATCCGCGGCTACTGCAAGTACGGTCAGCTGGATGTCATTCAGGAAAAGTACAGCCTGCTGACCCGCCGCATCGAAAAGCAGCTCCTGCCCACCTGCAGGGAGCTGGGTGTTTCGGTGCAGGCCTACTCCCCGCTGGAGCAGGGTCTGCTCACCGGCAGGGTCACCATGGAGACCACCTTCCCCGAGGGCAGCACCCGGAACAGCAATCTCTGCTTCCAGCCTGCCCGCCGGAAGCAGGCGCTGGACCTGCTGGCCAAGTGGGACGACCTGACCGGGAAATACGACTGCACCATGGCCCAGCTGGTCATTGCCCTGACGGCCCGGATGATCCCCGGCCTGCATGTGCTGTGCGGTGCCCGCACCCCGCAGCAGGTGATGGACAACGCTGGTGCGCTGAACATCAAACTGGACGGTGCCGATGCCGTCCGCATGAAGTGGGACGTGGATGCCATTTCCTGATGGTTTGACCATCGGAACAGCCTCCGCTTCGCTCTGGCCGTATTTAGAGGAATTATTCTTTTATGTTTGGGTCCTGAAAAGCCTGCGGGCTTTTCAGGACCCTTTTTTCACGCAAAAGATCGAAACCGGCAGATGATGCCGGTTTTCTTTATGACTCTTTCTGTGAAAATGCAATGCCGGACAGCCCGCAGGCCGTCCGGCATTGCTCTTATAAAATAAAAATTCCGCTGTTTATGGCCAGAGCAAAGCGGAGGCCATTTAAAATCGTCAGCTGTTCTCCTTCCAGAACAATCCGCCGCTGGTCTGGAACAGCATCCACGGGTTCACGCTCTTGCTGCCAAGCTTGAAGTCCATGGTCAGCTCCTCGCCCAGCACGCCTACAGCCTGCCCCTTTTCCACCGTCTGCCCGGCAGAGACGGAAAGAGTCTGCAGCCCGTACAGGTAGCTGCGCATCCCGCAGCCATGGTCGATGACCACCGTGTTGCCGGTAAGGGCCAGCTCTGCGGCCAGCACCACCACGCCGTTTGCCGGGGCGCGGCAGGGCTCGCCGGGAATGGTATAAAGCTTTGTGGAGTTGGAACGGCTGCCCTGCCTTCCGTTGACCACCCTGACCTGACCGTAATCCACAAGGGTGGTGTAGCTTTCCACCGGGTTCACAAAGCCACCCTGCCACATTTTTTCCCGCGCGGGCGCTTCGTACAGGCCCCAGACCGCATTGCGGAACTGGGTGTTTGCCGCATCCGATGCATCCGGTTCCGGCTCCACGTCCACCGTGCCAAAATCCTTGGGCAGCACGATGATGCTGCGGGTGATGGTCTCGCCGTTCACGGTAATGTTCACCTCATGCCCGCCGGAGGAAGCGTTGTATGCCGCCGGGATGTAGGCCCGCCAGCCATCGGCTGCACGCACGCACTGCACATTGCCAAGGTCGGTCTCCACAGTGGGTGCTGCATCGCCGGTCATGCCGGAGATGCGCAGGCCCACAATGCCGCCCTGCTCCACCCGCTCGGCGGAAAGCTCCACCTCCGCGCTGGCCTGCAGGGTGAACCGGAAGGCATAACGATACCAGCCGGTGGGCTTTGCAGGCTTTTCCAGCCCCAGATTTCTGCGCACTGCGCCGGTGCTGCCGCCCTCAAATTGGGTGGCCATGCCGCCCTCCGGCACCCGCCAGACCGATAGCTCTGCCTTATATTCGCCGTTAGCCGGGAACAAAAAGCTTTGATAATCGCTCACACTGCCCACAAATACAATGCTGCCATAGGCGTCCTGGATGGTGAGGGTGGTGTAGCTGGCCCAGTCCGGCAGTGTGATGGCCGGGTGGGCCGTGTACAGCGTGCCCAGCTTCTGCACCGTGAGGGTGGCGGGGCTGGCAAACACCTTATCGAGCTTTCCGCCGATGAGCGGCACCTGCCAGCACCAGCCGTTGGATTCCAGCGCTTCGGTGCCAAACTGCGCGGTGCTGTCCGGGCAGCCGCCCTCGGTGGTAAAGGCATAGCTCACGCCCATCACCGCGCCCAGAAAGATGCCTACGCCCAGCACCACACCCACGAGCCAGAGCAGAAAACGCTTCATGATACACTCCTTCTATGTAGCAAAAAGGGCGCACCGGCACAGCCTTTTGCAGACTGCCGGTGCGCCCGAAGGTTTACGGTTCGTGTTTTTTATTCTGCAGCATCCTCTGCAGGGGCAGCCTCTTCGGCAGCAGCCTCCGGCTCTACCGTTGCAGCATCGTCCTCGCCGAACAGCAGACGCTCGTACTCGTCCAGCTCCTTCTCACGGCGGTGCAGGTAAACAGCAACAGCAGCAAGGGCACCGGCAACAGCGGCCAGAACAGTGATCACAGCGACCAGACAAGATTTCTTCATAGGTTCAATACACTCCTTTTTTCGTTGAAACGATGTTTCAGCTTTCATTCCAGTGCTTGTTGGCTTTTATTATACCCGTTCCTGTCAAAAATTACAACCATTCAGGTCAAAAAGGCCAAAATTTCATACTATAAGCTTCCTGTATGCCTTGAATGCGCCGGGCAGCGTATACTCGGCCTGCAGGGCTTCCCGGCTTGCCCACACGCAGCCTGCCGGGGCATCTTGGGCGGGCACATGCAGCAGGATGCCGTTCATATGCCACTCGATGTGGCTGAAGATGTGCTTTGCAGCGGGCAGCGCTTCCGGCGCGGCGGTGCCGGTATTCACCCCCATGGCCTGCAGGCGGGCAAGGACCTCTCCGGCTGCAAGGGCTTCACCCTCCCACAGTACCGGCTGCCACAGCCCGGCAAGCAGGCCCTTTTGGGGCCGCTGCTGCAAAAGGAAGCCTGCCGGGCTTTCCAGCAGGGCCAGCGTCACAGGCTGCAGTCTGCGGGGCTTGGGCGCTGCTTTGCGGGGCAGCTCCAATGCAGTGCCCGCAGCACGGGCGGCGCACAGGTGGGCAAGCGGGCATTTTTCGCACAGGGGCGCACCGTTCGGCACGCAGACCAGTGCTCCCAGCTCCATAAGGGCCTGATTGTAGTCGCCGGGCGCATCCGGCGGCTGGTGCTCCATGACTCGGGCCGTAAAGGCCTTTTTCACCGCCGGTTCGGTGACGACGGCAGGGTCGTTGTACAGGCGGGAAAACACCCGCAGCACATTGCCGTCCACGGCGGGCACCGGGATGCCGAAGCTGATGGACGCAACGGCTCCCGCCGTGTAGTCCCCGATGCCGGGCAGGGCCCGCAGGGCATCATAGTCGGCGGGCAGCTGTCCGCCGTACTGCTCGCAGACGATGCGTGCAGCCTTTTGCAGGTTGCGCACCCGGCTGTAGTAGCCAAGACCCTCCCAGAGCTTGTGCAGCTTTTCCTCTTCGCAGGCGGCAAGGGCCGGAATGTCCGGCAGGGCGGCGAGGAAGCGTTCGTAGTAGGGCAGTGCCGCCGAGACCCGGGTCTGCTGCAGCATGATCTCGCTGAGCCACACATGGTAGGGGCTGGGGTCGGTGCGGAAGGGCAGGATGCGGTGGTTTTTGTAAAACCAGTCCAGCAGGGCAGAGGAAATGTTTTCCACTTGTTTTGTGCTCCTTATCAAAAAACGGGCCGCCGCAAGGTGCAGCAGCCCGGTAAAAGTATGCGCGCTTATCAGAAGCCGTATGCAGTGCGGGGGAAGGGCAGCACGTCACGGATGTTCTGGATGCCCGTGAGGTACATGATCATGCGCTCGAAGCCCAAGCCGTAGCCGGCGTGTTCCACGCCGCCGAACTTGCGCAGGTTCAGGTACCAGTCGTAGTTGGTCTTGTCCATGCCCAGCTCGTCCATGCGGGCCACCAGCTTGTCGTAGTTCTCTTCACGCTGGCTGCCGCCGATCAGCTCGCCGATGCCGGGCACCAGCATATCTGCGGCTGCCACGGTCTTGCCGTCCGGGTTCTGCTTCATGTAGAAGCTCTTGATCTCCTTCGGGTAGTCGGTGACGAACACAGGCTTCTTGAACACCACCTCGGTCAGGTAGCGCTCGTGCTCGGTCTGGATGTCCACGCCCCACTCCACAGGGAACTGGAACTTCTTGTTGTTCTTCTTCAGGATCTCGATGGCCTCGGTGTAGCTGATGCGGCCAAACTCGCAGTTTGCCACCAGCTCCAGACGCTCGATGAGGCCCTTGTCGATGAACTGGTTGAAGAAGGCCATTTCATCCGGGCAGTTGTCCAGCACGTAGCGGATGACGTACTTGGTCATGGCCTCGGCAGTGTCCATGTAGCCGGACAGATCGCAGAATGCCATCTCCGGCTCGATCATCCAGAACTCGGCGGCGTGACGGGTGGTAAAGCTCTTCTCGGCACGGAAGGTGGGGCCGAAGGTGTACACCTTGCCGAATGCCATAGCCATGGCCTCGGCTTCCAGCTGGCCGGAAACGGTCAGGTTGACCGGCTTCTCGAAGAAGTCCTGGGTGTAATCCACAGTGCCGTCCTCGTTCTTGGGCACATTCTCAAGGTCGAGGGTGGTCACGCGGAACATTTCACCGGCGCCCTCACAGTCGGAAGAGGTGAGCAGCGGAGAGTGAGAGTAAACGAAGCCGTTCTCCTGGAAGAACTTGTGGATGGCGTAGGCAGCGGCGCTGCGCACGCGGAAAGCGGCGTTGAAGGTGTTGGTGCGGGGGCGCAGGGTGGGCATGGTGCGCAGATATTCCATGCTCATCTTCTTTTTCTGCAGCGGATACTCGTCCGCCGGGCAGTCGCCCAGGATCTCCACACTGTCGGCATTCAGCTCAAAGGGCTGCTTTGCCTGCGGGGTGAGCACCAGCTTGCCCTTGACGCGCAGGCTGCTGTACAGACCGGTGTGGATCACCTCATCGTAGTTTGCCAGCTTGCCTGCTTCCAGCACGACCTGCAGGGTTTTGAAGCAGCCGCCGTCCGACAGGGCGATGAAGCCGATGTTCTTGGAGTCGCGGATGTTCTTTGCCCAGCCGCAGACGGTGATCTCGGTGCCGTCGGCGGGGGTGTTTTTGAACAGCGAAACGATCTCAGTGCGTTCCATAGTGTTTGTTCTCCCTTTCGATATAAAATGAAAAAGACAGCTTTGTTCTCCCTGAAAGTTCAGGGCGAACAAGCTGTCTTGTAATGTCCGCGGTGCCACCTGAATTACCGGAAGTGTCCGGTCGCTCACGCGCTCAATAAAAGCGCTGCCCCTGTAACGCAGGGCCTGCGGCGCACCTACTAATGGCAGCTGCCATGTTCAGTTTGCTGCTCCCGGGTGTTCGTTCACGCGGCGTGCGGGCGCGGCTCTCAGCTGTGCCGCACTCTCTGGGCCGGACGGCCCGCGCTACTTTTCCCGATCTTTGCATTTGACCTTTAAAAATAGCACTTTGGCGGCGTTTTGTCAAGCACCGCCCAGCAAGGCGGCAGCAAGGCCCTTTGCCGCCAGCTGCCCGGCATAAAGAGCCTCGTTCAGGTTATTGCCGTGCCCGCCGATCTCAATGAGCAGGCTGCCGGTGGTCAGATCCTGATTGTAGAACCGGTAGCTGAACAGCACCGGCCGGTAAAACCGGGGTACATTCCTTCCATGCTGCGCTCCCACGCAGCGGCAAAGCGCAGATTCTGCCGCCAGCCCGGCAGCTGAACGGTGGTGCCGTTGTCGCACCCGCAGATGATCATGACCTGTGCGGCCTGCCGCCCGTCCACCGTGCACACCGGGGCATAGCGGCTGCCGCTTTCCGTCTCGATGGCGTCCCGGTGGACATCCAGCACCACCTTGATGCTGGGATACCGGGCCAGATACTGCTGCACCACGGCCCGGCTGTTGGCATAGCTGCCGGTGTAGCTGGGGTAGTCGTTCAGGGTCTCGTCGTGCAGGGTGTTGATGCCTGCCGCATTGAGGGTATCGGCCACCACACGGCCCACCGCGCACATGTTCACGCTGCAGTCGGTGCTGCGGGCACCATCGCCGGGGGCAAACCACAGCCCGGCCGAAAGGCGGTAGTCCTCGGTGGCGTGAGTGTGCATCACCAGCACCTGCGGGTCGGGACTGTTCGGCTCAATGGCAAAGGGCAGCGGATTCTCGATCTCCGCCGCAATGTCTGCCGCCGTCTGCCGGGTATTGTTTTTGATGCTGCCCGCCCCGCAGGGAATGTACTTTTCGCCGCTGCCCTGCGGATAATTTTTTCAATGACAGCACCCGCATCCGCCGGGCGGGCTTCCTCGCCCAGCAGCGGCACAAGGTAGTCCTCAATGTTCCCGGTCAGCGCCTGCACGGCCTGCGGCAGAGAGGATGCCGCCGCTTCCGGTGTGCTGTCCGGTGCGGCTTCCACCTGCACAGATGATGCGGGCTGCTCCTGTGCGGACTGCCGCCCCAGCCAGAAAAGAGTTTCGGCCATTGGCAGCGGTGCAGTAATGGCCGCAGCCAGCATCAGTGCCGCCGTGCGGGCAAAGATGCACAGTGCGGCAAACAGAGCAGCCGCTTCCAGAAACGGCACGATATGCCCCTGCGCCCGGGCGGGCGGCAGTGCTTTGCTGCGCATAAAATAACCTCCCTTCCGGCCCACCGGTGTTACCCCGCCAGCCAGAACAGCTGCGCCACGCTGAGCCTTGGCTGCAAGGCCCGGTTGATGGCACCGGCCAGAAGAGCCGAGCCGTGGGCGATCACGCTGTCCAGCGCCCGGGGCGTGACCACAAGATCTGCTCCTTCGTCCGAATCCATCAAGGTGGGGATGCCCGCCGCGATCACCGGCACGCCCAGCGCTGCCGCGTTCAGATGCTTTGCATGATCCGCCTGCGCCGGGTACAGCCCGGTGTCGGAGAACTGCACGCTGCGGCCCAGCCGCGCGCCCTCGGCACTGCAAAGGCTGTCCACGCAGATCAGGGCCGCCGGCCGCACCGCTTCCACCATGGCCCCGGCCAGCTGGCGCAGAGTCAGCCCGGTGGAGGCCGACACCCCCGGCGCAATGGCGGCCACCGGCCGGATGCCTTTTACCGGCAGCGTGTGCTGCGGCCCCATGGTGACTAAAATCTTCTGCGCCGTGCGCGGGCCGAGGGCATCCGCCGTGACCCGCCGGTTTCCGATGCCCAGCACCAGCACCGGCCCTTCCGGCGGCAGCAGGGCGCGCAGTTCTGCCGCACAGGTCTCGATCACCGCAGCGTCCCGCTCATCCAGCACGCTGACGCTGGGCATTTCCAGCGTGACATACCGTCCGCGGGGCTTCGCCAGCCCTTCGCGCGCGATCTCCACCCGCGTTATTGTGACCCCGCCGCGCTTTGCTGTGGCAAGCCTTACCCCGGCAGGCAGCGCCCCCTGTGCCGTGCCAAACATCTCGTCTGCCATATCGGTAAAACGCATTTTTCTGCTCCTCCTGCCTGTTTTGGGGCCAAATGCCCTCTCTGCACGCAGAAAGTATGGAAAAAATAAAACTTTTCTAAACAAAAATCAAAAAAACGCTTGCGCTGGTACGCGAAATATGGTATCATAGGGTGCGCTGTTATAGGTAGCCAAGGAGGTGGAACGAATGCCTAACATCAAATCTCAGAAGGACCGCGTCGTGCAGGCTGCTGCAGAGCAGGCTCACAACAAGGCCATTAAGACCAACCTGAAAACAG
>ENA-OQJB01000434-OQJB01000434.1-human-gut-metagenome-genome-assembly--contig:-NODE-434-length-21472-cov-7.447833_pt1 | contig 21472 bp, 19 predicted proteins | sample MGYA00242599_ERZ504765 | MGnify/ENA primary metagenome ERZ504765 (study PRJEB26092, sample SAMD00036354) | human gut metagenome | host: Homo sapiens | study: EMG produced TPA metagenomics assembly of...
GCCTTGCAAAGACGTACGCCGTCGATGATGGAGGCATGGTTCAAAGCGTCGGAGATGATCGCATCCTCTTCAGTGAACAACGGTTCGAACAGACCACCGTTGGCATCGAAACAAGCAGCGTATAGGATTGTATCTTCGGTTTTGAAATAATCGGAGATAGCAGCTTCCAGTTGTTTGTGAAGATCCTGTGTCCCGCAGATGAAACGGACGGATGACATGCCGTATCCGTGTGTGTCCATAGCTTCTTTGGCTGCCTTGATCAGACGTTGGTTGTCGGACAGGCCCAGGTAGTTGTTTGCGCAGAAGTTCAAAACGTCGCTTCCTGCGTTTACTTTGATGTCGGCTCTTTGAGGAGTGGTGATGATACGCTCGTTCTTATACAATCCGGCAGCTTTGATGTTTGCCAATTCCTGAGTAAGGAAATCTTTCAGTTTACCGTACATAACTTTGTTTTTTGTTAGTATTTCTAATTAAGTTGACAATTATATCTCTTTTATCGCAGACAAGTGGCAAAATATCTTTTCGAAACCTTTTTCTTTGTCTCTGATTTGTCTGCCGATGCGGCAAAGGTCATATTTTTTTGAATATATAGGCTAAAAAAATACAAGAAATTCATACCGGAATGTTTTTATTCTCTATACCTTTGCCGCAGAAAAACTTAAAAGAACATCAAACGCAATGAAGAATGTATTAGTAATTGGTTCTACCGGTCAGATTGGATCAGAGTTAACCATGAAGTTGAGAGGTATCTACGGTGGAAACATTGTAGCAGGTTACATCCCCGGACAGGAACCTAAAGGTGAACTGTTGGAATCAGGACCTTCTGCAATTGTCGACATTACAAACGAACAGCAGATTGCTGAAACTGTATCTAAATATAAAGTAGATACGATTTATAACCTGGCAGCCTTGCTGTCGGCTGTTGCAGAAGCAAAACCGCAGCTGGCTTGGAAAATCGGTATGGGCGGTTTGTTTAATGTATTGGAAGTGGCACGTGAAATGAATTGTGCAGTATTCACTCCGAGTTCCATTGGTGTATTCGGCAATAACACACCGAAAGACAAGACTCCGCAGGATACAATCCGTAACCCGCGTACCATGTACGGTGTTACGAAGGTTTCAGGCGAGTTGTTGAGTGACTACTATAATATCCGTTTCGGTGTTGACACTCGTTCCGTACGTTTTCCGGGTCTTATCTCTTATGTAACACCTCCGGGTGGTGGTACGACCGACTACGCAGTTGATATCTATTATTCGGCAGCCAAAGGCGAGAAGTTCGTATGTCCGATCAAGCAGGGTACATTCATGGATATGATGTATATGCCGGACGGTCTGCGTGCAGCTATTGAAATTATGGAAGCCGATTCGACGAAATTCGTTCATCGTAACTCTTTCAACATTGCCTCTATGAGCTTTGATCCTGAAATTATCTACAACAATATCAAAAAGTATGTTCCTGACTTCCAGATGGAATATGATGTAGATCCGTTGCGTCAGGCTATCGCAGAATCGTGGCCGAACTCTCTGGACGACACGTGTGCCCGTCAGGAATGGGGCTGGAAACCGGAATTCGACCTGGATGCCATGACTCAGGATATGTTGGCAAAATTGAAAGAACGTTTCAACAAATAAGAATTAATTCCCCGGTCATTAACTGATCAATAGGAAAAAGGCGACTGTCCATCCGGATCGTCGCCTTTTTGTTTGTATCGTTTTTATTCAGTATTGTAGGCAGTTTCAATAACAATGTGACTGTTTCTTGTGTAGGAAACGATTAAGTTAAAAGTGCATGAAAAATTATGTTGTAAAACATGAAATAGTTAAATCAGGTTAAGAAAAAGTACTTTTTCGGTGAAATATTATGCTGTATAACATAAACTCCCTATATTTGCATCGTGTTTTTCATGGTATTAGATTTAAGGTTAACAATGAAGATTGGCTGTCCGTGATGGATGGCCTTTTTTATTTTATGCCAGTCCCGATTCTTTCCAGTTAATTCTAAAACACGTCTTGTCTTTTTTCAATCCCTTATTGTAATATCTTTCAAAAATGCATTGGTTCAAATCGAAACTATTACCGCATCTATTTTAGTTTTCTACCCCGTTTAAATCAAATTACATGCAAGGGTAATCTTTTTTAACAAACATCTATTTTGGCATATTATTGTATATCAGATTTTTATGTGATATTTGACTTTTAAGGGGGATACTGTTGTTTTTTGGAGGTGAGAATAGGTGTGGATGGTGGCAAAATGGGTTCCGATTTACTGTAAATGATGCCGATTAATTATGTTATATAGCATGTTTTCGTTAAATAGATTTAAATAAATGAGATTTCCAAGTGAAAATGTATGCTTCATAACATAAAATGCCTATATTTGCACTGTGTTTTTCATGGTATTAGATTTAAGGTTAACAATGAAGATTGGCTGTCCGTGATGGATAGCCTTTTTTGTTTTATCCGGATCATCCATTCTTTTGGTATTCTTGATTATATTTGTATCTCTGAAAAGGATTCATTGTAACTAAAATATCATAGTATGGAAATGTACAAAGCAAATGATAACCGGTATGCCGATATGGCGTACAGGCGTTGCGGACGGAGCGGGTTGTTGTTGCCGGCCATCTCTTTAGGATTGTGGCATAATTTTGGTAGTGTGGATGTGTTCAGTAACTTTATTCAGATTGCGCATGCTGCTTTCGACAATGGGATTACACATTTTGATCTTGCCAATAACTACGGTCCTGTATATGGATCGGCAGAGGAAAACTTCGGTCGTATCTTGAAGAAAGGTTTGGGGCTGTACAGGGATGAGCTTGTTATTTCTACAAAAGCCGGATATGATATGTGGCCCGGTCCGTATGGTAACTGGGGAAGTCGCAAGTATCTGATGGCAAGCTTGGATCAGAGCTTGAAACGGATGGGTCTGGAATATGTTGATATCTTCTATTCGCATCGTCCGGACCCGCAGACACCGATTGAAGAAACGATGGGAGCGTTGGTAGATATCGTTCGACAGGGAAAAGCTTTGTATATCGGAATTTCGAACTATAATGCCGAACAGACAGAAAAGGCGCTTGCTGTCCTGGGGGAACATCGTGTGCCTTGTCTGATTCATCAAGCGCGCTATTCGATGTTGGATCGCTGGACCGAACCGGACCTCTTGCCTTTACTGAAGCAGGAAGGGGTGGGAATGATCGCTTTTTCGCCCTTGGCACAGGGTATGCTGACGGACAAATATCTGAACGGTATCCCTGAAAATTCACGCGCAGCCAAATCTACAGGCCATCTGCAACGCGAGCAGGTAACGGAAGAAAAGATAAGTAGAGTTCGCCAATTGAATAAACTTGCAAAACAACGTGGACAAACGCTTGCAGAAATGGCACTCGCCTGGTTGTTGAAGGACGAACGGGTAACGAGTGTCTTAGTGGGGGCCAGTTCGGTTGCACAGTTGACGGATAATTTGAAGGCGTTACAAAACAAGGTTTTTTCAACGGAAGAGTTACAGGCAATAGAGAGTATATTACAATAAAATAATAATATAAATCATCATTTACCGGTGTACAATAAAATAAAGGTGTCCTGTAGGGGCGGGGTTCTACTCCGCCCATTGAATCCGGACAAGGCAAATAACGTCCGCCTTATCCGGATTCAATGGGCAGAGCAGAGCCCTGCCCCTACAAACGACAATTATTTTGTATGACCGTGTCATCCATGTTTTATATTGATAAATCAGTATTTACTAATTCGAACAATTAATGAAACCATTCTTATATCAGGTTGCATCTCTTTTTTATTCTAAATATGGGGCGGAAGTCAGCCGTCTGGCTTTTGTTTTCCCGAACCGTCGTACGGGATTGTTCTTTCAGAAATATTTGTCGGAAGTGTCGGAGAAGCCGCTTTTCTCTCCGACGATCCTGACCATCAACGACCTGTTTGTACAGTTGAGTGGAAAGCAGACTGCAGACCGGATCAGCATGTTGTTTAAGCTGTATGATATCTATTTGAACCATAGCGGTTCTTCTGAAACATTCGACGAGTTCCTCTATTGGGGGGAAATGTTGTTGAATGACTTTGATGATATCGATAAATATATGGTTGACGCTCGCATGCTCTTCACAAACGTGACAGACCTTCGTGAAATTGAGAATGATTTCAGTTTTCTGAGTCCCGAACAGGTCGCGGCTATCCGGACTTTCTGGTCTTCTTTCTACCCGAAAGGAGATACACCCAATCAGGAACAGTTTCTGGCTGTCTGGCAAATCTTATACGCCCTATATACCGATTTGAGGGAAACGCTTGCTGCCGAAGGTAAGGGATATGAAGGTATGATTTTCCGGGAAGTGGTCGAGCAGATGGAGAAAAACGAATGTTGTGACCTTCCCTATACGAAAGTCGTGTTTGTCGGCTTGAACGCCTTGTCTGTGGCTGAAGAACGTTTCCTGTCTGAATTACAGAAACGGGAAATAGCAGATTTCTACTGGGATTATGCTTCGCCGAAAGTGACAGATCCGGATAATAAAGCCTCTTACTTCGTGGAACGCAATTTACGGCGATTCCCTTCACAGTTGAAAGTTGAAAGTGGAGAGTTGAAAGTGGAAAGTGAAGATAGCAACGCGAAGCCACTTTCAACTTTCATCTCTCCACTTTCAACTCCCAAGGTCGAGGTGATCGGTATCCCTTCCGGTATTGGGCAGGCCAAGCAGGTGCACAGTATTTTAAGCGAGCTTTGCAGGGAAGATGAAATGAGTGCAGAAGAAGCGTTGCGGACGGCTGTGATTCTGCCGGATGAGCATTTGTTGATTCCGGTCCTGAATGCCATCCCCGAACAGATCAAACGGATCAATGTGACGATGGGATATCCGTTGGCCGGTACACCAGTCGCATCTTTGATGGAATATATTTTAGCTTTGCAAAAGAATATTCGTTATGTGGACCGGAGGCCGGTGTTCTATTTCCGGGATGTTTTGCCGATCCTGAACCATCGATATATTTCGACTACTTCTCCGGAGGTGGTCTCCGATCTGGTAAAAGATATTTCAGAAAACAACAAGATTTACATCTCGTATGACGATCTGGATAAGACGTCTCTGCTCTCCATCCTCTTTACTCCGGTGACTGCGGTGGAAACTTTCTCCGACTACCTGATCAACGTGTTGCAGGAACTCAATAAAGCAGTTGAAAGTGGAAAGTTGAAAGTGGAAAGTGAAGATAGCAACGCGGAGCCACTTTCAACTTTCAACTCTCAACTTTCAACTATTAACGACATCGAACAGGAGTTTATCTTCCATTATTTTGCCACCGTCAATCGGATGAAGGAAGTCATGCGGGAGGCGAATGTAGAGATGAAAATCGACACCTATTTCCGTTTGCTGAAACGTGTGACGGATACGATTACGATCCCTTTCCATGGTGAACCTCTTTCCGGTTTGCAGATCATGGGGGTTTTGGAGACTCGTGCGCTTGACTTTGACCGGTTGATTATTCTTTCGATGAATGAAGGGATTTTCCCGTTGAGGAAAGCGGCTAATTCATTTATTCCTTATAATCTCCGCCGGGGGTTCGGTTTGCCGACATACGAGCACCAGGACAGTGTTTGGGCGTATCATTTCTATCGTTTGATTTATCGTGCCAGCCATGTCAGCCTGCTTTATGATACCCGGAGTAACGGATTGCAGACAGGCGAGGTAAGTCGTTTCGTGCATCAGTTGCATTATCATTATGAGGAACCGATACAAAACAAGCTGGTCGTTTACAATGTCTCTTCTTCCAAGACTCCTGCCTTGCAGGTGGCTAAGACGGAGGAAGTCATGAACCGTCTGGTGGCTTTCCGGAGTGGCGGGACGCGAGCGATATCGGCGAGTGCAGTCAATACCTATCTGGATTGTCCGCTTAAATTCTATTTCTCCGTTGTCGAAGGAATACGGGAAGAAGAGGAGGTAAGCGAGACGATCGAAAGTAATGTTTTCGGAAGTATCCTGCATAAGGTGATGGAGGAATTGTATCAGCCATTCTGCGGAAAGATGGTGACGGCCGATCTGCTGAAAGCGATCCGCAAAGATACGCCTATGTTGACAGGAGCGATTGCCCGTGCCTTTGCCGAAATTTTCTTTAAAACGGATATCGTCCGTCCGCTCACCGGACAGAATTTCCTGATCGGCGAAATGATTCGCAAATATGTAGAGAAAGTGTTGGAGAGGGACGCTAAACTGACTCCTTTCCGTTATATCGAATCGGAAAAGCAGATAAAATGCCTTTTCCCGTTGACGGATAAGAGCAATATCCAGCTGAAAGGATTTATTGACCGTATAGACGAAGTGCGAGATACCGTCCGCATCATCGACTACAAGAGTGGGAGCGGGACGACACAGTTTACCTCTGTCGAAGCTCTTTTTGACAAAGAAGATACAGATCGTTCTAAAGCGGTTATGCAGGTCTTTATGTATGCATGGATGTACGGCACGGTTCAACTTTCAACTGCTATTCAACCGGGTATCTATTACATGCGGACTCTCTTTTCTCCCTCTTTCGACCCCGGAATCTACCGGCGTACAGACCGGTTTAAAACAGAACAGGTCCTGGACTTCGCCAATTATCATGCGGATTTTGAAAACAGTCTGCGAAATTGCCTGGATGAAATCTTCGACACAGAAACCCCATTCGTACAAACTCCGAACGGTAAAGCTTGCGTATATTGCCCGTTTAAGGATATTTGTGGGAAATAGGATTTTTTACTGATTTCCCATATATTCATCCACAATCTCATTCAGGAAGCGGTTGAATGGGAGAAGCTTTCGAAAACAATCGATGGTTTCTTCCATCCAGTCAGGCTGGCTGAAAAAGCTGTCGGGTTTAATACCGATAACGCTGAAATCTTTGTGCTTTAATATATGGCCATAAGGGGAATCGGAGGGGAAACCTGCCGGGATACGTTTTAGCATGTCCCCTTCGAGTGACGGGTATAGAGCTTTGAAGGAAGGCTCTTCGATGATGGAAACAAATTCATCTATGTTATTGTATATTTCACGTCGAAGGACTTTCAATATTTCCGGTTTGGGATACCAGATACCACCGGACAGTACGCAGTATTCCGGTTCAAGATGAAAGTAGTAAGCTCCCCGGATACTATGACGCCCTCCTTGAGCAATACAGGCTGACATATAAGTCTTGTAAGGCGACTTGTCGAGGCTGAAACGGATGTCGCGATTAATACGGAACAGACATTTCCGGGCATCCAATCCCCGTATGTCAGGATCGAATACACTGATTCGTTCGATTAATTCTTGTACTTCGTTGATAAAGGTACGGCGAAGTTTGTCATATCGTTCTCTATTTTCATGGAACCAGACGGTATTATTGTTCCGCCGTAAATCGTCTAAGAATCGGATGATTTCTGCATTCATATTAGGATATTCTTTTTATTGTATTTTATATCTCCATTGTCCCGGAGTCATCTGTTTCATCTTTTTGAAAGAGCGATTGAAGTAGGGAATGTCGGTGAAGCCGCATTGCCAGGCTATTTCATTAATGTCCTTATCCGGAAAGTTGAGGAGTAAAGTGCAAACGGCTTCTATCCGGTATTCGTTGATGAAGTTTGTAAACGTTTTGCCTGTTTCACGTTTGAAAAACGAGCAGAATGCCGTTGTACTCATACTGATTACATTTGCGGCGTCCGAAAGAGTTATTTTCTCCTTGTAATGCTCGATGACGTATTTGAAGATCAGTTGCATGCGTCTCATATTTTTGGTGATACCATTAAATTCCGTTTCCTGCAAACCGATAGGGATTAAATCGGTTGTGGTTCCGATTTGTTGCAGGATGCGGATCAACATCAGCATCCTTTCGCTTGCATTCAAGCAGTTCATTTCTTCTAAGCAGGATTTGATTTTTCCGGCAGTTCCGCCTGTCAGCAGGATACCTTGCTGGATTGCTGATAACCGATGAGCGGCATATTCCCATTCGGTAAAAAAGACAGGCCGGCTTGTAGCAGGTCGGGGTTGAATTGCACGACTATACATTGTCGTTTCCCATCCGGCTCGCAACTTTCCGGGTTATACATCCAACAATGTGGTTGGTTGGTCGGGACCAGTACGACTTCTCCCTCCTCGAACGGCTCCAGAAAGTCGCCCATCATCCGGTAGCCTGAACCTTTCACAACATAACATATTTCTATTTCGGGATGAAAATGAAGAGGCATTTCATCTTTTGGGTACAAGCTGGAATAATCGTAGCGTAACGAGGCACAACTATCTTTTTTGATTTGTTCGAATTTTAGTTTCTCGTGCATGTCGGATGAATTTTCAGATAAAACACAGTAAAATTAGACAATAATCGCATAATCTGCGACAATTACACTTAATAATTTTGTTGTTTCTTTGCGGCCGGAAAAACAGAAAGATTGAATAGGTTATGAAGAAAGGTTTGTATGCATTGTCCTTTGGTACATTTGGGCTGGGGATTGCAGAGTTCATTATGATGAGTATCTTGCCGGATGTGGCGGCAGGATTTGATATTTCCTTATCCGAAGCCGGACATCTTATTTCGGCTTATGCGTTGGGTGTATGTGTGGGAGCACCGTTGGTAGTGGTGGTGGCCAGGAGTTGGCCGTTACGTACGATCTTGCTTGCTTTGGTCGGGCTTTTTGTTGCCGGGAATCTGCTTATGGCGCTGTCGACCGATTATTGGATGGGACTGTGTGCCCGGTTTGTATCGGGGTTGCCGCATGGGGCTTACTTCGGAGTCGGCTCGATTGTCGCCAGTCGTTTGGCGGAGAAGGGGAAAAGTACTTCTGCTGTAGCTATTATGATTATGGGGATGACGGTTGCCAATTTGTTCGGTGTCCCGGCTGGGAATTTCCTGGGACATTTTCTGTCTTGGCGTTTGGTTTTTGTGATTGCAGCGTTGTGGGGTGGTGTAACGATTTGGTTTATCCGGAGGTGGGTTCCTGTTTTGCCCGCCCTGCCGGCAACGAATCTGAAAGGGCAATTTCGTTTTTGAGAAGGCCGGAACCGTGGATGCTGATTGCTGCTACCATGTTAGGAAACGGGGGAGCTTTTTGCTGGTATAGTTATGTCAATCCGTTAATGACGGATGTATCAGGTTTCAGTATCGGGGCAATGCCTGTATTGATGTTGCTGGCGGGTGCGAGTATGTGTATCGGTAACTATTTGGGAGGACATTTGTCTGATCGTTTTACGCCCGGTATCGTGGCGATGTCCATGCAGTTTCTGATGTTTGCATCACTTCTGCTGATTTATTTTTTTGCTTCGTACGGCTTTTTGTCTGCTTTGCTGATGTGCGTTTGTACTGGTTGCCTGTTTGCTGTTTCTTCTCCGCAGCAATTGTTGTTGCTTCAGTATTCTCCTGGCGGAGAGATGATGGGCGGAGCGATGGTTCAGCTTGCCTTTAATTTGGGGAATGCTGTGGGTGCTTATTTCGGAGGATTGTCGATCGAACATGGGGCAGGGCTGGAAAGTACGGCATTGATCGGTTCGTTTTTTGCTCTGTTGGGGACGACAGTGTTCTTGGTTTTCAACTATATGGTGCTTAAACCTCAGTGGAAGTTACTTTAAAAAGGGGAAATAGCCGTCCTAAGTCCGGATGGCTATTTTCAATATCCAAAAGGGGGTGTGTCAAAATCCCCTTGTCCCCGCGCTTGACGCGGGGCCGCAAAAGAGCAAGCCTTATCAATCAGATGTTTATATGACTAGCTTTAATGCGATCCCGCGTTAAGCGTTTGACACACCTCCTTTCATTTTATAATGTCTCTTGTTTCAGTTGTTCGACGAAACGGTCGATCCGCTGTAGTTCTTTCGGAATATCGATCCCCTGCGGACAGTGTGGATTGCATTGATTGCAACTGGTACAATGATCCGCCTGGCGGAGCTTCGGAACACTGCGGTCATATCCGATCAGATAAGCCCGGCGAGCTTCGCGGTAGTTTTCATCCTGTCCACTCTGGGGAACATTCCCTTCGTTCACACATTTATTATAATGAAGCAGAATTCCCGGAATATCGATCCCGTAGGGACAAGGCATACAATATTTGCAGTCGTTACACGGAATGGTCGGATACTGCATCATCAAGTCGGCGGTGTCGAACAAGAAATGGTTTTCTTCTTCTGTTAATGGCTGCAATGGGCAGTAGGAGCGTAGGTTGTCTTGCAGGTGCTCCATGTAAGTCATACCACTCAGAACGGTGAGCACACCGGGAAACGAACCGGCAAACCGGAAAGCCCAGGAGGCCACACTTCGTCCCGGCTCTCGTTGTTTCAAGCGTGCGACGATATGGTCGTGTACGTTTGAAAGCCGCCCTCCGAGAAGTGGTTCCATGATGATGGCGGGAATCTCCCGTTTTTGTAATTCCCCGTACAGATATTCCGCATCGGTGTTTCGCGGGTTGATCTCTTTGGCGTGTTTCCAGTCTAAGTAATTCAATTGGATCTGGACGAAATCCCATTGGTATTCGTCGTGCTTCGAAAGCAAATGATCGAACACCTCTATATCTCCGTGATAGGAGAAACCCAAGTTTCGGATACGTCCTGCCTTGCGTTCTTCGAGCAGGAAGTCGAGTATACCGTTCTTGATATACCTGTTTTCATAGGCTTCCATGCCTCCCATACCGATCCCGTGGAGCAGCATATAGTCGAGATAATCGACTTGTAACTCTTTGAGCGAATTGTTATACATCGCGATAGAAGCCTCACGGCTCCATGTGTCGGGAGAGAAATTTGAAAGCTTGGTGGCAATATAATATTTGTCACGCGGATAACGGCTGAGGGCGATCCCCATGGCATGTTCCGAACGTCCTTTGCAATAGGCTGGCGATGTGTCGAAATAGTTTACACCGTGTTCGATGGCATAGTCGGTCAGCCGGTTGACCATTTCCTGGTCGATTTCGTCGTCGCTGTCTCTTGCGCTGCTTTTGGCAATAGTCGGCAGACGCATGCATCCGTAGCCGAGGATGGAAACTTTGTCTTTTGTGGACGGCGTTGTGCGGTATGTCATCTGATTTGTAGGAATAGGAGTGGAGTTGCCTGAATCTGCGGTCACCCCGCTTTTCGAGTTGCACCCGGAGAGCAATGGGGTGGTAGTTGCCGTACTGATTCCTACAATCTTCAGGAAGTCTCGACGGTTTATCGCTTGATGATTGTCTTTTTTCATATATGATGATTCTTTTATTTCTTGATTAAATATTCCGGTGTTGTTCGTGCCCTTCCACATAAATGGCGCTGAACGGACGGGACGGACACAGGTTTTCACAGGCTCCGCAGCCGATGCATTTTTCCTCGTTTACGACTGGTAGTTGAAGCGAATCCGGGTCGTTCGGGTCTTTTGCCACCATCAGGATCGCCTGGGTAGGACAATGGCGGGCACAGTTGCCGCAAGTGACGCCATCCCGATTGACGATGCAATTTTCTTGGATCAGTACGGCATGTCCTATCTGGATAGCTGTTTTATCTGCTTTCGTGATCGGGCGGATCGCTCCGGTCGGGCAGACTTCCGAACATTTGACGCATTCGGGACGACAATATCCTCGCTCATACGATACTTCTGGTTGCATAAATGTTTGCAGGTTTTCCGAAGGACGAAGTACATGGTTCGTACAAACCGATACGCAAAGCTGGCATGCGGTGCAATGTTGGGAGAAGTTGGCAGCGCTCAGCGAGCCCGGAGGGGTGATCGGTGTCGTCCGGTTCGGTTTCTTTTTATCTTCAATGATGGCCAATCCGCCGTCGACTTTCTTGTCCGGGAGTTGTACTTTTTCCTGGGCTTTCAGGGCTGCTGAAGTGGCAAGTAATGCCGATACGGTAAAGAACTTGCGGCGGTCGGGCTTGTTTACAACCGGTTGGTTAGCCTGTGTTTCTGCTTTGTTTGTTTTTCTGCGTGTATATCGGATGGCCCCTTGCCGGCATTTGTCTATGCAGTCCATGCAATCGACGCAACGGCTGTAATCGATCTCGTGTGCTTTTGTATTGATACAGGCTGCTTTGCAATTACGGGCGCATAAGCCACAACCATTGCATTTGGACGTATCGATAACCGGCTTGAAAACAGAAAAACGGGAGATCAATCCCAAAACCGTACCTACCGGGCAAATCGTATTGCAATAGGTCCTTCCGTTCCGCCAGGCAAGTATGATTAGTGTAATAAAGGTAACTGTGGCAATGATGAAAGTAGGGAGGCTCCGTAGCCAAACTTCCGTCTCGTAGAAAGCGTAACTGTCTGTCCGTTCTGCTAAATAGGCCAAGAGGTTATTTGCCCACCCCCAGAAGGGGGCGAATAAGTTGGAGGCGATGCGCCCGTAAGCGCTGTAAGGTGCGATTAATGCCGCCCATGCTCCTAATCCGCTGATCATGGCAAGGATAAATATTCCCATAACTCCGTATCTTAACCAAGACAAGGCGGGGGAATAACGGAAACGATTTTTCTTCCGTTTCCCCGCCAGCCATGAAACAATATCCTGGAATATACCGAGAGGACAAATTACAGAACAGTAAACCCGACCGAAAATCCAGGTCAATGCAATGAGAAACAGTACCACACCGAGGTTTAGTGCCAATACTGCCGGCAGGAACTGTACTTTTGCCAACCACCCGAACCATACATGCAATGTTCCCGTAAAATCGAGAAACAGCAGAGTGACAAGCGTAAAACAGATAAGTGCAGTTGTAAGTCTGATTGTTCGCAACATAATAAGCTCTTTTTAGATAGTCTGTTATTTTATGTTGCAAAAATAGTGAAAGGAAATGGTTTACAACTTACACGAATTACGGATTGATGTACCAATATTACGGTTTTGTCAACTTCTGCAAAAAGTCTGACTGACAAACCTCAGAACTTCAGGCAGAGCCGTCCGCCAATAGGTCCAGCTATGGCCGCCGTCACGTACCCGGAATTCGTGCTTGATCCCTTTCTGCCTCATGATCTGGTGCACCTGCATGTTTCCGTCCAGTAAGCCGTCGTCATCACCACAGTCAATGTAATAACGGATTTTGGGTAAGTCGTTTTGATTCCAGTCGGACAGGATCTTCAAAACATTGTTTTGTTGCCAGTGTTCGTCTCCCGGTCCGAACAGGCGGTTGAATAAATCTTTGTGCGATTTGTTTTTTCTCGCTTCCATGACCGTATCGTCGAAAACGGCGGCACTCAATGGGGCGCATGCGCAGAACATATCCGGATGATGCAAGCTGTACAGGAATGAACCGTAGCCACCCATTGACAACCCGGCAATCGCCCGGCTTTCTTTATTACTGCGAATCCGGTATGTTTTTTCCATATAGGGGATAAGCTCTTCAAAAAACATGTCTTCATAAGGTGCTTTTCCGTCATACTGGTTGATATACCAAGTGTCCCATGCGTCCGGCATGACGATGATCATCGGCACGGCTTCCTCGTTTGCAATGGCACGGTCGGCAATCGTTTTCATTTGTCCCATCTGTATCCAGTTGGTTTCATTATCCGTATAACCGTGTAGAAGGTAGAGGACCGGGTAATTCCTTTTCGAGGTGCTGTAGTCGGAAGGCAGGTAGATGGAGTAGGAAACTTTCCTGCCTAATTTGTTACTTTCGAAAGAGAGCGATTCGAAAACCGTACTTTGCGAATATCCTGCCATATTGAATAGAAAACACAGGATGAAATAGAGGTGAAATTTGTTTTTCATATATTATTAATAATTAGATTTGTCTGTTTGGACAAAGTAAAAATAAGAGAAGAGAGCTTGCCGAAAAACGATTAAGTTCCGACATACTCTCTTTATCTTGTTAGGGGGTTAATCTGCCACCGGATAGGGAAATTCGGTCAACCCTTTGTACATAAACTGATAAGTCGGAACTTCGATTCCTAATTCCTGGGCAGCTCGTACGACATAACCTGTCAATGTTTCCACCTCGGTGCGGTTGCCCTTTTGGAAATCACTGTGCATGGAGGTAGTGGAATTGTTCGGCATGATCTTCTGAGCGTCGATAGCGGCGAAGACCTGGTCGTCCGGCAGAGGAATCCCTTTGGCTACAGCCACGCTTTTGAGTTCATAACCTAACGTGATGAATAAGTCGATGTGGTTATTTATCACTTCGCCAATCGTCTCATTGAAATAGGAGGTGATGGTGGCAGCGGTCGAGATCATGAAGAATTTCTTCCAGATTTCCAAGTCGATATTATCCGGTATTGTGGTAAGGATACGGGCGTTAGCCAATATATCCTGCAATTCTTTCTGCCGTTTTGTTGGGGCTTCCTTACTACCGAAGAACATCCGGTCCTTTATGGTAAACTTTTCTACTCTTCCCGGTCTGACCAGGCGGGAACCGATGTAAACGCATCCTTTCCAAATCTCGTTGTTCGGTAATAGCTGTTGTATGCGTTCCGTTATGTTTGCCCCGTTCAGTAAGGGAATGATAACCGTGTTCGGACCGATCACCGGGGTTAGCTGGGCTATATTCTCTTCCAAATCGTAGCTTTTGGTACAACAAAACAGGTAATCGACAGGTCCTATTTCGGCAGGATTGTCGGTCGCGAGGGTTGGTTTTGCTTTGATCGTCAGGAATGTATTTTTAACTTCGATACCGTTCTCACGTATCTCTTTCAGGTTTTCACCCCGAGAAATGAAATAGATGTCAATATCTTCGGAATCTTTGTAACGGGCAGCTAATAATCCCCCGTAGTAACCGCCTACAGCTCCTATACCGGAAATTGCTATTTTAGTTTTACTCATATTCTTGTCTTATTATTTTTACAAAGATGAAAAATAAAATTGGAATAACTATATCAGTTTGAGTTCTTTTAGAAAGTCGGGGATACATTGTTCAAAATTAACACCGAAGCGGTAATCTGTTTTTGCATTATATGTCCGGCGTATACTGTCGGCTGTGAAGTTTACGGCTATTTGCGTTGAGTCCTTTAGGCTGAAGTTATTCAGAAGGCCGGATAACAGAGCACTTGCAAAAACATCACCTGTACCGTGATAACATCCTGGTATCCTTTCGGTAAATAGATAGTCTGTCGAATCACTCCCTTTGTCGTAGGTCGCAGCTCCCAATTTCTTTTCTTCGAAGTACACACCGGTCAGTACGACCTTTTCCGGTCCGAGCTTACTTAGCTTTTTTAAGATTTTTTCGATGTAAGCCTGCGTATAGGGACCGGGGTGGTAACTTTCTTCCAGTAATAAGGCGGCTTCGGTCAGGTTAGGGACAATGATGTCCGCCTTTTTGCATAAAGATCGCATACCTACGGCAAATTCAGGCTGAAATATACGGTATAGTTCGCCGTTGTCCGCCATTACCGGATCTACCAGGATCAGGTTGTTTTTGATCTGAATAGTTCGAAAAACTCTTTGACGAGATCCAGTTGCTCGAACGAACCTAAGAAACCGCTATAGGTCGCATCGAATTGTATGTCGAGTGATTTCCAGTGCTGCATAAAAGCCCGCATGTCGCTTGTCAGGTCGTGGTAAGTGTATCCGCTGATTCCTCCTGTATGAGTCGATAATATGGCGGTCGGCATGGCACACGCTTCTATTCCGGCGGCAGAAAGGATCGGTAAAGCGACTGTTAAAGAGCATTTCCCGAATCCGGACAAGTCATGTATGGCTGCTACACGTTTTTGATAATCTCTATTTTCCATTTGTATGTTATGACTTTATTTTTCTATAACAACAAAAAATATTTCCTATTTGTTATTTGAAAAACAGAAAGGCTATGAGAAATATTGCTATTATTGCATTGTTATTGGTATGTGTCAGTCTGGTTGACAGTGCCGAGAATATGAAAGAGTTTGATTTAATGGAACTAGAAAATATGAATATGAAAGACAAGGCTGAAATATATCTGGCAGGCGGTTGTTTCTGGGGTACGGAACATTTCCTGAAACAGATTAGAGGTGTGGAAAAAACGGAAGTCGGTTATGCCAACAGTCAGGTTCCTGATCCTACCTATAAAGAGGTATGTACAGGGAATACCGGAGCTGTAGAAACGGTTAAGGTCGTTTATGATCCGCAAACAGTCAGTCTGGATTTATTACTGAATCTATACTTTCAGACGATAGATCCGACCAGTGTCAACCGTCAGGGTGGGGATAGCGGTCTACAATATCGCACAGGCATTTATTATACCGATAAGGATGATGCCCTGGTGATCGAAGCTGCCATTAAGGAATTGGCACAGGACTATGCGAAACCAATCGCCATCGAGGTGATGCCACTCGTTAATTTTTATGCTGCAGAAGAATATCATCAGGATTATTTGGATAAGAATGTGGGCGGTTATTGTCACATTAATCCGAGATTGTTTGAATTGGCAAGGAAAGCAAACGAAGATATAAAATCCGGTTTTTAGTATTGAATGAGGTCGTGTCAATTTGATATCACTGGACGCAGATAACGCAGAATACACAGACGGACGCAGATTTATTTTGCTGATAATTAATAATATCTGCGTTAATCTGCGCTCGTCTGCGTCCCATGAATACCGATGTTTGACACACCCCCTTGTTTTTTATTTATTGTTTGAGAACATCCAAGTCCATTTATGCCAGATGCTTTCCAAGGGACCTTGTTTGTGATTTGTCAGCCACCATTTGCAGAACGAAACTTGTAACAGGAAGAGGACGAACCCGATTAGTAAACTTATTGTATAGCCGCAATAAGGAGCTAAATATAGCCCGAACGGGAAATAGATGATCGCTCCCATGATCGATTGTGCGATATAGTTGGTCAGGCTCATCTTTCCATAAAAGCGTAGAGCAGAAACAGCTTTCCTGAAGTATTCTTTCTGGTACAAGATCACAAACGAGGAAACGAGGACGAATGTAAATGCAAATTTCTGCCACATGTCGAAAGCTGTCCCTACAGTTTGCTTGATCAGGGCATTGTCGCCTGCCATGATCTGTTCCTTTAAAGAATACAAGGGGGCGAAACAGATTGCAGCAATAATAAGAACCTTTACCCAAAAACGCAGATGTGATTCGGTTGTAACGAATAGCTCTTTTCTACCGATATAAAATCCTAACAAGAATAAGCCTGCCGTTTGCAGAAAACGTCCGGCTCCGATAGCCCAGTATAAGCTTGCTTTTTGTCCTAACGTGATATTTCCCCAGATGAAATCCCAGAAATTTCCTGCTTTGGTATATTCGGCGACTTCACCATACATCTCGCCTACACCGAGGTTCGGCAGTGTATGGGTCGGATTGAACAGGCTCATGATGTAGTGATACCATTCTATCGGTTGGATTAATAATATAATAGCTGTGATTAAGATCGCTTTGTCATTCCATTTGCGAACCAGAAATAAAACCAGGCCTACTACGGCAAATAACAACAGTACGTCTCCGGCTGGGAAAAAAGCGGCGTTCAATGTGGCGAAACCGAGTAGCAGAACCAGTCGCCATAAAAAGCGGTAGCCGAAGTCTTTTCCTTTCTTTTCCTGATTATGACATTGGATGTAGAATGTGAATCCGAACAGAAGAGCAAAAATGGCATACGCTTTTCCTGCAAACAGGGAGAATATGATGTTAAACACTCCGTCGTTGAGGACAGCCAGCCATGCTGGTTGTTCTGTTGGATAGACAGGGAAAATAAAATGTTCCAGATTGTGCACTAAAATAATTGCCATGACGGCGAATCCTCTTAGCGCATCGACCACTTCAATACGTGGGGTTTTACTTGCTGATAGTTCCATATAAGTTGTTTGTTAAATTATAAAATACAAATGAAGTATTTGTGTGTGATTTCTTCTCTTTTTTATTCCATTTGTTTGGCTTCTAATTTTTTACGGTGTTTGATGATGGATTTCATATTGGTTTGTGCCCATTCGGTAAGCTGGACGATAAACGGCACGAGCGAACTGCCGATATCGGTCAATCGGTATTCTACTTTTGGGGGTACGACTGGATAAACCTTGCGGGCGATTAACCCATCGGCTTCCAATGTCCTGAGCGTACCTGACAATACGCGCGAAGATACATCGGGGATTAATCGGCATAACTCGTTGAAACGAACTGTTCCCTGTTCGCTCAAAACCAAAATGACCAACAATGCCCATTTGTTGCCGAAGCGTGATACGACGTTCCGCACGGGACAAATTTCAATAATCGAATTTCTTTCCTCTTTTTTATCATACGAATGATTACTTGCTTTTATTTACAAAATTAGTATTTTTTATCCAGCTGGCAATCATCGTCTTTTCTCACTGATTTATTTTAATTTTTTCGTGCTCTGCAAATAATTGTTTTTCAGTAAAAGCGAGAAAAAGGTTACTATAGGGTATAAATGTAACTTCTTGACAAACAGATATTGATGGACTAATTTTGCACAGTGGAATAAAAAACAGAAATCATTTTTCGACAGAAACAATCAAATAAGATGAAAAAATAATATCTATTTTTCTGATGTTAGTAGTAGGGGTTAACAGTAATTCGGCTCAACAGCCGAAAATAAAAAAATTGGACAAGAGAATGTAAAAATGAAAAATTGGCGGAAACGTCGTGCAGTTGGGATGGAGCAGTATTTCCGAACTATCCTACAAGCACTCCCAAGATTACGATACTGCGTTACACGTTTCCTCCCCATAAAAGACTTTCTCTGCATCGTCATTTCATCATCAATTGTGGCGTTATGCTCAAAGGTGAGCTGACGATTGTAACTATTGACGGTCGCGAACATACTTTCCTGGCCGGCGATACAGTTATGGAGATGATCGGTACGGTACATTACGGTGAAAACCGGGGTGACGAACCGGCTGAGGTCATCATGTTTTATGCCGGAACGGAAGGACTGCCTTTGAAAGAGGAGGCTGAATAATTCGATTCTGTTTTGGAATCCAGGAAAAAAGGAAGATTCGTAATTGTAAAATGAGTTGTAGTTATGACAAAGAAATTCTTATTGATTTATGTATGCACGATGATAGCCATAGCTGTATCGGCACAGAAAAAAGTGATGTTTGACTTGGCGCATGGCCAGTTTCGGGATACATTTGTCGATCCGGATTATTACGACTATGTGATCCCCGAATATGAAAAAATCGCTAAAGAAGTTGGTTTTCAGTTGGTAATGAACAAGTCAGGTATTACTGGACAGACGTTAAACGGTATAGATGCGCTGCTCATCATATCGCCATTGGCCAAATCTACCCAAAGAAACCTGACTGATACTGAAAAACAGGCCATCATTGACTACATCAGACAAGGAGGTTCGGTCATTATGTTTATCGACGAGGAGGAATATCGCGTTAATCTTGAAGAATATGGAGCGAACGACATTACACGTAAATTCGGAATTGAGGTTCTAGATGATTTCGAAGTTCCGGGTAACTGCGGTGCGGTAACGTTCGAAAACGAAATCTTCGATAGGAGAAGAGAGATACCATGTAGTGGAGTTCGTGGTATAAAAGGTGGTATACCTGCAAGCGTGTGTATGGAGCAAGGTCGCCAAATCTCTGCATTCGTGCGTCTTGACAACGGTGGCAAACTCTATGTGGCAGGCGAAACGATGGTGGCACTCCTTATGGGGTATCCGGACGGTGAACGGAATGTACATAAAATGATGAAAACCCGTTGGTGGGGTAAAGATAGCCGGATTTATATGAAGGAATTGCTCGAATGGGCACTCTTTTAGCAAGCTTTTGGTATTCCTATCGAAATTCCGAACGGATTGCATTTCGTTTCCTATATTCTTTAGGTGTTATTCCTTGCGATTCTTTGAAAACTCTGTTAAAATGTGGGACATCATTAAATCCTACTGCAAAACAGATTTCCGATATTTGTTTTTGCGAATGTTTTAGAAGTTCGCAAGCTGTATTCAAGCGGTATTGGGTGACAAATTGCGAAAATGTCATTCCTTTACATCGTTTGAAGTATGAACAGAATGCAGAACGGTTCATACCGACTTCGGCGGCGATTTCGTCTAAAGAGATGGTATGAACATAATGAGCCATTACATAAGCGCAAATTTGCTGGATACGTCTCACATCACGTTCTATTTGTGTGGGTTTGCCGGCAAGAATATGATCGGAAGAAGTAAAAATAAAAGGTAGTAGGCGGAACATTTCGCATAATCGTCCCAAATCATCCATGTCGTTCATTTGTAATAGTGTATTACGAATAATACGAGAGCTATTCGATCCGAATTTTAATGCATTGACGGGAAATGTAAGACCTTCCAGGCGATTTCGTAATTCAGGGAAAAACTCCATGCACTTCACGACAAAAGAGTGGCTGAAAGCTACCATTAGATAATGGATACGCCCTTTACTGTCAGCTGATAAAGGAGTGTATTCCCAACAATGGTGCATAGACGGTGGTATAAGTGCCACATCACCTGCCGAAAAGGGTTGTAACGTATCTCCTGCCATTCGAGTTCCATGTCCGCAAATTACATAATATAATTCCCAAGCATCATGCTGATGCAATTTGGCTTCTAAGTGAGTCTCTATCCGCTGGTCTATGAAAAAGAATGAATGGTTCTCTATTTCAGGCAATTCGTAAGGGGTAATCATTTCTTCCATAATCACATATAAAATGGTTTAATGCAAATATACGACAAATATGTGATATGAAATGACAAATATTCCACAATATAGATCCATAACTTTGCTGCCGGAAAATGATACGTCTAACTATTAAAATGTATTGTTATGGATTTCTATCAAGTATTGGAGAAAAGAAGAACTATCCGAGATTTTTCCGATAAGGAAGTAACGGAAGAAGTGTTGGAAAAGGTATTGTCAACAGCCTTTAAAGCTCCGACCAACGACCATTTGCGGCAGTTTGAGTTCGTCGTTGTAAGAGGACAGGAAAACATTGCCCGGCTTATTTCACTGGTGGCGGAAAACACTCAGAAAATTCAGCAGGCTGGACTTGAAGCTGCTGCAAGTACAATGGATAAGGACGAATATACTATGTTTGTCGATGCATTACCCAAACAACAACGTATGCTTATGCAAAGCAATTGTCTTGTTCTGCCATTCTTTCGCCAAAAGGATTGCCCTTTGTGTTATCCGGCAGATCAAAGTTCACTCAATTATTTCGCCTCGGCATGGTGTGCTGTGGAGAATATCCTGCTGGCTGCAACTGCAGAGGGATTGTCATGTGCGTTCCGTATTCCCATAGGTAATGAACCCGAGCATGTGAAACACCTTGTTCATGCCCCTGAAGAATATGAGTTTACTTGTTTTCTTGCCATCGGCTATGCAGCAGAGAACGCACATATCTGTAAACAGAAAGAAATTAGAGTGATGGATAGAATTCACCGGAATGTCTGGTAATTTGAAAAATTATTTGGTAGGTATAGGTGAATAAACAATTAAGTCTCACAAATTTAATGAACTTGTAAGACTTAATTGTTTATTTTTTAATAAGTTTCAGCGGAGAAAGAGGCTCTCGAACCTATACATTCAAGAAATATCATAAAATTGCAAATTACTGATAATCACACACAATTTGGAATACATAGTAAATCTAAATCTTTCTGAATATCTTTTGCTAT
>ENA-OQJB01000436-OQJB01000436.1-human-gut-metagenome-genome-assembly--contig:-NODE-436-length-21419-cov-3.357270_pt1 | contig 21419 bp, 15 predicted proteins | sample MGYA00242599_ERZ504765 | MGnify/ENA primary metagenome ERZ504765 (study PRJEB26092, sample SAMD00036354) | human gut metagenome | host: Homo sapiens | study: EMG produced TPA metagenomics assembly of...
GCAGCGTGCTGCGCCAGGACGGGTTTGTGCATATTGGTCTTCCAAGGATTGATTTCTGCAGCAACTGCCAGCGCTCTTCCGTATTGTCAAAAATGCAAATGGGAATCCATCCGTCGCCTCCGCCATAGCTGAGGAAGTTGAGAATACAGCCTTTCTCGTAGGCAATCAGTTCCTCACGGTCGTCACTGGTGCCGTTTTCCACGATGATTTGCCGCAGGGCTATGTCGCTCAGCCACGAATCCCAGTCCCACAACTGGTTGGCATACTGCCCGCTGCCGGGCACGAGGAAGGGATACTTCAACGCACCGACCGGTTGCCGGTACATGCCCTTCATATTCTTATAAATATGCTGCCGGCATATCGCTTTGTATTTTTTCAGGTTGCCGGTATTCCTTTCGGGTAATTGCGCCGTCAATGAAACGCTGACCACAAGCCCGAAGCACAAAAACAGTATCTTCTTCATATATTTCAAAACACTTGTTGATTTTTCATCTTAATCCCTTCTTCTCCAAGGCTGCAATCAACTCGGCAGGCACGTCCGTCTGAATCATCCGCACAGTGGGGAATATGTCAAACAGTTCGTCAAGTTGCCTGTCGTCCAGCGCATATTCGGGTATGGCCTGGTCGAGCACCCACAGCAGGCAGACGGAGGGAATCATGCCCAACTCTACCGAATCGCCCAAAGAGGGGCTTCTGCCTTCGGTGGCATACGATGTCTGCACGAAAAACGTACGCGGCAATCCCTCCAGCAACTTGTGCCCTCCTACCCAAGGATAGACGTTGGCATCCTCCACCACACCGAGCACCTCACGGGTACCCTCTTCCACACCACTATAGAAGAATACGGCTTCCATCATACCCGTCCGGCACACCACGTCCGCCACTTTCCCGAAGATACCTTGTCCGGTACATTTGTCGATGTCTACATACGCCCGTCCGCGTACGGCGGTCAGATACTCTTCCAATGTGGGCATCTTCTCATCGGTGGGTTTTCCGGCACGGTCTTTCAGGTTGTACTGCAGGATTTCGTCATAGGTCATGTCGGCAATCCGGCCTTGTCCGGTGGTAGTGGCGTCGATGGTCTCGTCGTGACATACCACGAGAACACCATCTTTTGTATGCCTGACGTCGCACTCCAGAATTTCAGCGCCGGCGGCCACGGCAGCCTCTATCGCACTGAGAGAATTCTCGGGAATGGTCTTGTCCTGCGTATGCGCCCGGTGGGCCATGACCCACACCTTCTTGTACGAGGGGTCTTTGAACCGCCGCATGGCAACGCTGAGCGCCGGCAAGTCGCAGACATGTATACCGGCAGTCAATGTTCCGGTTGCCGTCTGCGCCTTGATGGTGTAATCCCCCTCCTTGGCATAGGCGTGCGTCAGGAGTCCGTCGTTCCTGCCCGTTTCCACGGTTCCGTCTCCGAAATCCACCGTCATCTCCATGTCCGGAGCAACGTTGTCCAGCTTTATCTTTACTACCTCATGCAACATGGTATACTCACTGACCGATATGCGGGGTGTTTGTGTCTCTACTCCTTTTTCGCTCCCTGGCAAGCCGTCAGAAGAACCAGCAGAAGGCCGATGCACAGATTCATTTTCTTGTTATAGCTCATATTTTATCTCTATAAAGGAATTTCTACCAGTTTTTCCATCAATATTTCCGGTAAGGTTCCGTCATCATATGCAGGGTTTGCGGAATCCATACCTTGTAGCGGCCTTTCGGAGCCCAGTCGTTGCCCGAAGAGGCGAAGTCGCAGAAGCGTACGGGCCTGGCCGTCTTGTTGGCGGCGTCTTCCAGGTCGGTGCCCAGCACAGCGGGAACTTCCAACGTAATCCAGGCAAATGAACCGGACATATTCTCGTGTATTGCGGCCTGCACCACACCCCGCTCATCGCTCTGGATGACGGCACACTCATCCACATCGCCGTCGTCGAAACGGCTGTCGCGGGCAAATACCAGCGGACCGCGCACCACTGCCTGGTGGTTATGGCTCTCCACAACTTTGGTTTGAAGGTCGAATTCCAATGTCACTTCATCGCCTCGCTTCCATATACGGTCCAGGCAGAGATAACCGCCCAGGTGCAGCACTTCCTGCTCTTGCCCGTTGACAAAGGCCTTTGCCCCGTCTACCTGCGAAGGGATGCGCAAGGAGAGTTTAAAGCGTTCGTCCCTCTGCGGTTCCACCCCGATGCTTACCTTTCCGTTTACGGGATAACCGGTCTCCACCTTCAGGGCCACTGCATTCTTCCTGCCCGTCTTCACCGTAGCTTCCATCGGCACATAGAGATTGAGGAATATACCGTCTTCTTTGGTCGCCACCGCCATCTTCGGAATCAGGGCGAATCCCCGGGGACCATTGGCATTGCAGCAGTTGATGTGCATGCCGCATTGCTCCTCACCCGGCTGTCTGCGTCCTTCCAACGGACTGTACTTGGAAATCTGTCCTCCGTCGTGTTTCATCGAGGCGAACAAGGCATTGTACATCGTCCGTTCAAACTCCTCGACGTAGAGCGGATTGCCCGTGTCGCGCCACAAACGGCTGCAGAACTGCATGTAGGTGAACGTCACGCAAGTCTCCATCGTATGATAAGCCGGCAGAGTCTGCTTGTCCTTGCCTCCATACCAGCACTCGAAGGCCGCACCCGAACCGGCAATGTTTATCTCGTCGCGCCGGATACTCCCGGCCGTACGCTCGGCGGCTTCCTTGTAAAGAGGGTCGTCCAGCACACGCCCCAGTTCTATCAGACCTTCGTAGCAGGACATCATCTCGTAAGCCTTCTGCCCGTTTTCGAACGACCACCACGATGCCGGATAAGCCGAACGTCGCGATACCGGCACATCTTTCAGCGCTTTGGCTATGAGTTGCGAACTGCCCTCCCGCTCGATGCCCGCCACGATGCTTTTGGCAAAGTCGAGGTAGCGTCTCTCGCGGGTAATGTCATACAGATAGACCACCGGTTCCAGGATGGAACAACTTGCCATGCCAAAGTAATTGCCGGTACGGGCAATGTCGACGTGCTGTTCGTGCAACTGCTTCATCAGGTAATCCACCGAACGCATAGCGGTCTGCAATGCCGCCTTGTCGCCGGTCAGGCGATAGTATGCCACCAAGGCAAGTGCCGAATATTTCCTGCCCCAGATGTCCCAGTTGGTCAGCCGGGCTTCGGGACTGTAGTTGCCTATGTAGCCTTCCGGAGTCTGGGTCTGCATGAAACTCCGCACGCCGGTCTTTATCTGCTCCAGCAACGCAGGGTCCTTGCAATACTCGTAAGACGAAATGGCCCCCAGCAGCCACTTCCCAAAGAATTCGGACTGCCAAAGGCTTGTCTCCCCGCGATGACGGAAAGGCTCTACCAGATGCTCCACATCCTGCGATTTCACCCGCTGCTCGATGCAGGTATGGATGCGTCCGCCTACAAAACCGCCAATGCGGATGTCCTCTACCCTGCTCTCCTGCCCCAGAACCGGCAAAGAGGCCCAGGCACACAGTCCTAACAACAATACTCTATAATTCATCGTATATCCATATTTTGATAATATCCATAAAAAACATGCAAGTGCAAACAGTCTTTTTGTCCGAATTTATACACATGCAATCCAGCATTCCACAAACAACTAAGTATCAACCATTTACGTATTATCCTATCTCAGTCGTATACTTAGGGTATCTCAGTCGTATAGTGAGATAACCTAAGTATACGACTGAGGTACCCTCATTATACGACCTTGCCTGAAAACAATCCATCTTGTAATCTTTTTATACCTTATTCCCAAAAAAGACGAAGTGCATATAAAAAAGACAAATCTCCCCCCGCAATCTTTTCCGGAGAACAGAATACGGAAGGAGATTCTTACTGTTTGCATCCAATCATCATCCTGCCTTATCAATATCCGGGGTTTTGTTCAATCACCCCGCCCGACTCGGTAATCACTTTCGGCGGAATGGGGAACAATACCATGTGGTCCTTGGCTGCGGTACATCCGCGATTTCTGGCAAACTCGATGTATTTACCGAAGCGTATCAGGTCCTGACGACGCCAGCCTTCCATAAAGAGCTCGCGCCCTCTTTCCATCAGCAGGAATTCTTTAAACTTCTCCTTGCTGGATTGTATATCTGCCGGAATGGTATGCGTGACGCCCACACGGTCGGTAATCTGTTTCAGATAGCCCAGTGCCTTGTCCGTAGGTCCGTTCAGCTCGTTCTCTATTTCGGCCAGAGAGAGGAGTACGTCCGCATAACGGAAAGCCACGATATGCGTATTGCCACTGGCATACTTCTCCGGGGCCACCAAATACTTCACCGGAATGGCGCCCTGCTGGATACGGTCATCGCTTGCACCACCTCCTCCTGGACGGGTATAAAGTGTACCGTCCGCATCCTTATAAGAATCGGCAATCACTTCCAAACGGGCATCCGCCTTGTCATACGTGTCATGAAATCCCATGGCATCAGATAGCCTCCCCAGCGATGAGTCGGACAAGCTTTGTGCTCGAAATTCTTGCCGAAAGTGATGCAATTGGGCGGGAAAAGATAATAAGCATACTCATTTCCGGCCAGTTCTCCACCCGGAACGGCCCATACCGTCTCATCATTCATTTCATTGGAGAAAACATCCTTATAGTCTTCAGAAAGCGTATACCCCATCGTCTTCATACTCTCGGCATAAGGTAACGCCTTGTCATATTGGTGGTCGTTCATATATGCTTTCATCAGCAGCATAGTGGCAATCCCTTTATTCACGCGACCCCAATTTTCCGTACCATTCGTTTTGTCATAAAGATACGGCAATGCCTCCTGCAAGTCGCTTACCATGCGATTGAAATAGACTTCTTTCGTAGGACGCGGCGTATAAACGATGTTGCTCAATCCCTCCGGTTCAAGCACACATGATACCGGTCCATACAAATCATAAAAGCAGAACATCAACCAAGCACGCAAAGTCTTTACCTCGGCAATCTTCTGTGCTTTTGCCGCTTCCGGCAGGCCGCCGACTTTCTCCAGCTGATCCAGAATGAATGTACAACGGGTAATATTACGGCTAATGGAGTATGTTCCGTAGGTATCCCATGCACCGGACCAATTGAATTTATAAGTCTGGTTGCTCTGGTGCATCATTTCGTCCGAAGTGAATTCCGAGTAAGCCCACCAGCCGTCACCGGAGGCGTAGATGGGCATGGTCCAACCATCGTTAGAGCCATCATACACACCACCGGAATTGGCCTTGAAATTGGCATACATGCCTATTACCAATGCATCTATGTCTTCCACCGTCTGTGGGAAGTTTGAATTTGTCAGGCTCGAAAATACTTTTTGGTCCAAGTCGCATGAGTGGAGCATCACACCCATGCACAAGGCAACCGCCCAACTGATTATCTTTTTGTTTTCATCTCTTCTTGGTATTTTAGTTTAGAAATTAATGTTAACACCCAATACGACTGTAAACGGAATGGGGAACGGTGCGCAGTTGATTTCCATTTCCGGGTCCAGACCCTCGTAATTGGTCAGCATCAACGTATTCTGCAAATCCACGAATACGGAAGCATCCGAAGCAATCTTGTTTCTCTTCAGGAACTTCTCAGGCAGCATATAAGTCAGCTTGATATCCTTGAAACGCCAGAAGTGTACGTTCTTCAGCGTAAAGTCATGCGTACCGGTCTTGTTGTTTCCGCCAGTCACATCCGCAGCAATGCCCGGATACCAACCGGTAGGGTTGTAGGAGGTCCATACGTCTTTCACGCGTACACTGGTATTATCGTCTCCGATACCTCTGAAGTTCCAGGAGTCGTATGCTTTTTTGCCCAGCACACCATACGTATCAATATCCAGCATCCAGTTTCTGAAGCGCAGGCTGGCACCCAGACCGAAGTTGGCTTTCGGGTCCCAAGTACCCAATTTCACGATATCGCCGTCATCCATCACACCGTCACCGTTGACATCTACATACTTCAGGTTACCCGGTTTGGCATCCGGCTGAAGCACTTTGCCATTAGAGGTGTAGGCTTGTATCTCTTCCAAAGAATGGAAGATACCGTTCGTCTTCCAGCCATAAATCGGGCTGATATCATCTTTTTCATCCAACCAAGGAGAAATAGCCACTTCGGGATTGCGTTCCACCCATTTGGAACGATTGTGGGATACATTGGCATAAGCTGTCAATGTCCAGTCCTTCTTGTCTATGACAGTACCTTTCAATGCCACTTCGATACCCTTGCTTCGGGTAGAACCTACATTCTTGGCTATATTGCCCACCATGCCGGTCACAGGAAGCGGAGTAAAGTTAAGCAAGTCCTTGGCTGTGCGCACGTAGTAATCTACACTACCGGTCAGACGGTCATCGAAGAATCCAAAATCGATACCGGCATTCACCGTGATGTCCGTTTCCCACTTCAAATCAGGATTACCCTGCTCCTTCTGAATAATACCCTTATGATAGACCCCGCCGAAATAGTAATAATCTCCCGACCATGCGTTGCCATACGTAGTCAGCGGATAAGTACCGCCGGTCAGGATACTTTCATTGCCCGATGTACCGTAACCGGCTCTCAATTTCAGGAAACTCAAGACATCAAAGTCTTTCATGAATTTCTCTTCAGAGATAATCCATGCTGCAGAGGCACCGGGAAACCATCCCCACTTGTGATTATCGGCAAATACGGAAGAGCCGTCGTTACGGAGCGTAACTCCCAAAATGTAACGGTTCTTAAACGTATAGTTCAGACGGCCGAAGAAAGAAAGCTTGTTACGCCAAGTCTTCCACGAGCCCAAATTGGTCCTCTCAAGATCGGATGTAGAACCAATGTTGTTATTCTCATACACGTCCGTAGGGAAATTGTACCCCATCACGTTGTGAGACCTGGAGGTAGTAACGTAATATCCCGTACCCACGACCGCATTCAGGTGATGACCGTTAGCGATATCCTTGTCGAAGGTCAGATACTCTTCAATACCGTAGTTATCGTTGAATGCATTGGAGAAACCACCATAGTTATCCTCTACTTGTGCAGGCAGTTTACCTTTGGTAGAACCGAAAATCTCACGATTCTCGTCTGTCTTGTCCACACTCAACTGTACATTTGCTTTGAGCCACGGCAGGAATTTCACTTCCAGATTGGGCGAAAACATCAAACGTTTTGTCACCGTCTGGTTCTTGATATGAAACCAAGTAGCAGGGTTAGGTGTCAGAGGAGAAATAGAGGTAGTCAACTTTCCCTCCTCATCATACAGCGGCATATTTGATGGAAAGAAAATGGCTGCATTGGTCTGTACCGCTTCATTACGGTTCATCCGCGTATGTCCTGATGACGGATTGTTTGAAGACAAATGCGAATACATACTTGCCACATTCAAAGTAACGTACTTATTGAAATTGGCCTCAAAATTGAAGCGGCCGCTGAAACGCTGCAAATCACTGATTTTCAGAATAGAATTCTGATCATAGTAATTAAACGAAGCATAGAATTTAAACTTCTCCGAACCGGCATTAATGGCCACATTATGATTATGAATAAAACCGGTACGCGTAATTTCGTCCACATGGTCGTAAGTCTTTGCATTGCGTATCTCTTCAGCCGTAAACGCTTCCGCCCATCCCGATGCAGGAGCAGGTTCCGGCCCGTAAGGGAAGAAATTGCCACGATAAAGAAAATTCTCCATTCTGGAAAGGTTGACATTAGTCATATACTCTTGAGCATTAAGCACATCATAGTACTTCTTGATACCCTGCACGGAAAAAGAGCCATTGTACGAAATACGAGGCTTCCCGGCCTGACCTTTCTTAGTTGTAATCAAAATCACACCATTAGCGGCAGACGAACCGTAAATGGCAGCTGCACTGGCATCCTTCATCACGTCGATGGAAAGGATGTCATTGGGGTTCAGTGTAGCGAGCGGGCTCCGGTCGGATCCATCGTGCAAGCTCGGCAAATTCGGACCTCCGCTGGAAGCCTTGTTTCCGGTACTGCTTATCACCACACCGTCGATGACGTAAAGCGGAGAGTTAGAACCGTTGGGAGAAAGTTTTCCACGAATGTTCACGCTCATTCCCGAACCGGGCTGTGCAGAGTTCTGCGTAATGGTAAGACCGGCCACCTTGCCTTGCAGCAGATTGTCGGCACTCACCGCATTGGGCGCTTCAAGCTCCTCGGACTTTACGGAAGAGATGGCACCCGTCACCGAGCGCTTCAATTGTGAACCATATCCCACAACCACCACTTCTTCCAGCAACTCGGCATCGTCCTGAAGAACGACGGTATATTCCGACTTCGAGTCTACCGGAAAAGCGTAGGTCTTGAAACCGATAAACGACACCTCTATCACCTGCCCTGCTCCGGCAGAAATCGTAAAGCGTCCGTCTATATCCGTTATCACACCCGACGTAGTGCCTTTCACTATCACGTTGGCACCAATGACCGGTTCACCGGTCTTGTCTTTCACCACTCCAGTCACATTTCTTTTTTGTTGTACAACTTCCGTTCCATCTGCTGGAGGATTTACGGCTTCTGCGTGTAAGCCCTGAACCGAACCGAATGAGAACAGACCTACCATTCCCACCATCTGGAGAAAACGGCGGCCACGGTATGTTCCGTTCAGGATTGTGCTTACCAAAAGCGTTTCATGCTTTTTCATAATACGAATGTATTTAAGAATTAATTAAAAAATTTCGCTGCAAACTTACCTGCAAAAAAGATTAAAAAAGGATAATTGCTCTTCAAAAAAGGCAAATATCCGCTCATTCATGCGTTTTGAACAGTTTGTTTTTATCCTTCACCTCCTTCACCTTTTCCCTCAACCTGCCTATCCACAGGCTTTTCCGGTGAAACCGGTTTTACCCTATGCCGCTTTCCCGATGAAACCTCTTTTCTTCGCACTTCCAATTCCCGACAACTCCAAAAACATCTGCAGTTCAAATCTGTTTCACTATAATATAACTATGTATAAATCAACAGATAATTACTGCAAAATTCTGCAATAGTTTTGCAGTAACACTGCAACCATACTTGCAGTAACGCTGCAATAGTTTTGCAGTGACGCTGCAACCATACTTGCAGTAACGCTGCAACAGTTTTGCAGTGGCGCTGCAACTAACTTGCAGTAGCGCTGCAACCAATTTGCAATGATGCTGCAAATCGGTTACAGTGAAGTTCGCCGCCGGCAATTGACAACTCCCGAAACATAAACGCGAGAGCGAACACAGAATTAAACCGGTTTCACCGGAAAAGCCTATGAATAGAGGGATTGAAGGAAAAGGTGAAGGAAGTGAAGAATAAAAAAACGCTTTTATTCCATTTGGTTTACTCAAGTTTCACAAGCTCACTTCCGTAGCAGACTACGAATACCTTGTCAACATAAGAAGTCGGGCTTGCGAAACTTAAAGGCAGGCTATCGTTTGCATTTTACTAAAAAAGCAATCCGAAAACGGGATTAAAAGACACCCCCTATTTACCGGTACGTTGAACCACCTCCTGATACAACCGGTCGAAAGCAGGTTTCAGATGGCAGCTTCCGGTCTTTACACCCGGCTGGAATCCGTTCTGGTTGTAAGTGGCGTCTATTTTCTTCATCAATACCTGGAGGGCCTTGGCTATGAGTAAGCGGCTTTCTCCAGTTCCGTCTTTTTTGCCGTCACACTGTGCCGCCAACATGACACAGCACTTCTCTTCCATATTCACCCAGCAACTTAAACTGCATCAGCCAAGGGGTTATTTCCTTGATTAATGTCGGATTTTCATCGGAAGCCAGCAGCAGGTCGGCAGAAGCAATCATACGTTCGCATTCCTCGGTTACAGCCGATGCAGCGGCGACCTCCCGCTTTCCTTCGCGGCAATAAGCATCCAGCAACCGTTCCAAAGCAGGACGAATCTGTTCTGACTCTTCACGACGGAAATCATGTTCGTTCCCGCCAAGGTCGGAATTGTGTGAGGCAAAGACCTGAAGAGCTGCGGCATGGCCGGGCATCAGGTACCGGACAGCTCTTCTCCACGATGCATCACTCTTGTAGGCATCCATGTTCCAAGCATAATCGGCTATACTGAAAAGGGCGATTTTTGAAGCCTCGGCATGTTCCATAGGGTTGGATATAAAAGCACTTATATCGTCATCGATATCTGTCCCATTGCCATAGACAGCCCCCAGCAAAAGGCGGTCGCGCACATAGTCGGACACGGGGAAATTCCACCAAATGAATGCTTTGCGCTTCAACAGCGGATTGACAAACTGCATCGTAGGCTTATCAATACAAGCCACCACTTTATCGCCCGTCCACAAGATGCCTATGTCCGGATGAAGCTTGCCGCCCAGCGTCGCGAGATAACCTCCCTCGAGCTTAGTCCACAGACGGTTGTACTCCGTAGGACACATCAGCAACGGAGCAACATCCCCTTTCACTTTGACGAAGTTATGATAAATATCATTCAACAGCTCCACCTGCTTCTCCGCCGATGTCCCTTCGCCGGAAATATCATCAAAGAAAACGGCAAAGGCCCTTATCCCCAAACGATACATGCTTTCGAACTTTTCCATCAACAAATCACGGTCTTCCGTATTCCAGCGAATGTCCTTTCCCGGATGGATAGCCCAATAGAAAAGCACTTCGTTCCGCCGCGCACATTCCACCAGTTCTTTCAGCTGTTCGGCTTCCTGAGCAGGATAGGGCTTGCGCCAGTTGGGCGAACTGTGGTAAGGGTCGTCCTTAGGACCGTAAATATAGATATTCATCTTGTTGCGGCCATAGAAATCAAGCTGCGACAAGCGTGCTTCCCGGCTCCAGGGAACGCCATAGAAACCTTCCACCACACCACGGTAGGGTACGTCGGGATAATCCGTCACCTCCACCAACGGCAGTTTGGGCAATGCAATCAGTTGGACCAGCGTCTGCACACCGTAAAAAACCCCTCTACGGTCGGCACCGGCAACAACAATACCTTCCTTGTCTATCTTCAGATAATAACCCTCTGCCTGTTTAGGGATACGTGCAGCATACTTCCTCACAGACTTATCCCCCTTCATACCGATACAAACGGAAAAATCGGCAGTCACCGCAGCATCCGGAAAAAGACCGGCCAACAACTGCTCCGCCGCACTTCCCCGCAAAGTGGCTCCTACCTGCAAACTATATCTTGCAGGGATAAAAACAGAATCCTCACTTCCCACATATTTCTGCGGAGTGGGCTGGAGGTGAAAACCCTGCGCATCGGCTTCCGCCCATGAACAGAGAAACAAGATGCACAAAAGCAATACCATGTTTTTCATCAATACCATATTTTTTTAAGATTCATACTCACAGCAGAAGCACACGCAACTGCCGGATGCAAAATAAGGGCATTTTCCATGGAAAAAAGAAGAAATTCCGACCGAAAAAGGAGAATTTCCGCATCCATAAGGCAACTTCCGTGCCGATTTCAATCATCATTCGCATGTGGCGTCCCCGACGGCTTGCGCAACAGCGTATCCTGCCTTTGCGGACATCCCAGTATCGGAATACCGTCTTTGTCCCACTCCACCTTCTGCATACAGACTTCATACTTCTCTAAAGAAATGAACATATCTTCCAAGTCCTTACGCACCTTATACAGATAGTAATACTCCGTCTCGTCCGGCGAGGGTATGAAACAGACGATGCTGGGAGCATAGAGTTTATCGGTGGTGTTCGAGCTGAATACCGGAACCGGGCACTTCTTCCATGAAGCGGAATCAAGCAAATCGGCAGAAGCATCGGCCATCAGCATGCCTTCACAATAATAAGGGGTCCAACGGCCACTGGCAGCATAATAGAGCAGAATCTTGTCTTGACGAAGCGACCTGAACACCTGAGGACACTCATTCACATAAATCGGATAAGCCGTGCGGTTGCCGTCAATACCTACCCACTGGCACTCCCACTCATATTCGGGCCTCGATATCAGCACGCGCTCCGAAGACAAAGTCCAGGGATTCTCCATTTCGGCAATATAGATACACTGGTTTTCTTCATAAACCCTGCGGGAAGGCCAGCCGCACCACACCAGATACAAACGGCCGTCCTGCTGGAATACCGTAGAGAACATGGCCACATGATTCTCCTTATCGGTGTCAATGCGCCCTTTCAGCCTGAACGTACCCTTCAGCGGATCGGGCGAATCATTCTCCAGCACATAGATACAACGATTATCCAGGTTATTGTCATTCCCGGTGAAATAAACATACCATTTGGAATCAATGTAGTGCAATTCGGCATCATCTATGTTTCCGACAGAAGGATCGGCAGAACTCCACACATTCTTGAATTCTTTCTCCTTGAGCAAAGTGGCATCCTCAGCCGCACGCAGGTATATACCCGACATCCACCCCTGGATGCAATAATACATACCGTGATGAAACAAGACATGACACCCCAGAAAACCGGTAGAAATAGGATTGACATAGCACTGCAAAGAGTCTACTCCGTCCACGTTTTCAGAACGCTTTCCCGAATGGCAGGAACTGAACCACCCGACAAGCAAACAAAGAAAAGCACACTTGATTCTCATCATACGGAAATCATTTAATTTAAGGTATATATACTCAAACAGAAATATCCTGCGACTATTTCCGTTTGGCTCCAAATCTTCCAAAGCCGTCGCAAAGTAATGGATTTTATTCTTAAGAAAAAGCAGCTGAAACAAAATTCGCCTTTTTTGGTCAGTTTTTATCCTTTCATAAAGACGAATTGGAGCACCTTTGCCCAAATTCCGCACGACAGACGGAAACAACTATAATTTATAAACAACAGATTGTTATGAGAATGAAAAAATTGGCGTTAGCATGTGCTTTGGCATTAGGCCTGCAAGCCCCCTCCCTCGCCCAATGGAAACCGGCAGGCGACAGAATAAAGACGGAATGGGGAGAGAAACTGGACCCTGCCAACGTTCTGCCGGAATATCCGCGCCCGATGATGGAACGAAAAGAATGGAAAAACCTGAACGGACTGTGGGACTATGCCATCCGCCCGTGTGGAGAAGCAGAACCGAAAACCTACGACGGCGAGATATTGGTGCCCTTCGCCGTAGAATCATCGCTATCAGGAGTAGGCGTGCACTTGGAAGACAGTCAGGAATTGTGGTATACACGGCAATTTGAAGTACCTGCCGGATGGAAAGGGAAAAGAGTACTGCTGCATTTCGGTGCCGTAGACTGGAGAGCCCATGTGTGGGTGAACAACACCAGCGTAGGCAAGCACGAAGGCGGTTATACCCCTTTCTGCTTCGACATCACCGATGCACTGCAAAAAGGAAGCAACAAACTGACCGTACGTGTATGGGACCCCACCAACAATGGTCCGCAACCCGTAGGAAAACAAGCCAACCGCCCGCAAGGCATCTGGTATACAGCCGTCTCAGGCATCTGGCAGACTGTGTGGCTCGAACCGGTAAACGAAAACCATATAGCCTCTATGAAAATCACACCCGACATCGACCTCAACCGGCTGCGGATTGAAGCCCGGACCGGTGAAGGCGAATGGAAAAAAGGATGCCGTCTGGAAGCGGAAGTATATGACAACGGCAAACTTGTAGCCTCGGGAGCAGCCATCCGTGGGGAGGCCATAGACATCACCATACCCGGAGAAGTAAAGCTGTGGTCGCCCGACACACCTTTCTTATATACACTCAAAGTACGTCTGAAACAAAACAGCACGGAAACGGATGCGGTGGACAGCTATGCAGCCATGAGAAAGTTCTCGTCCAAGCGCGACGCAAGCGGTGTGATGAGAATGCAACTGAACAACCGCGACCTGTTCCAGTTCGGCCCGCTGGACCAGGGCTGGTGGCCCGACGGCCTCTATACCGCCCCCACGGACGAGGCTCTGATTTACGACATACAGAAGACGAAAGACTTCGGCTTCAACATGATTCGCAAGCATGTAAAAGTGGAACCCGCACGCTGGTACGCACACTGTGACCGGATAGGCATCATCGTATGGCAAGACATGCCCAACGGCGACAAAATGCACGAATGGAACCAACGTGACTACTTCACCGGTGCCGACCTGACCCGCACTCCGCAATCGGAAGCCATTTACTTCAAGGAATGGAAAGAGATTATGGATTACCTCTACTCCTACCCCTGCATCGGCGTATGGGTACCCTTCAATGAGGGATGGGGACAGTTTAAAACAGAAGAAACAGCCAACCTGACCAAACAATATGACGGCACCCGACTGGTGAACGCTGCCAGCGGTGGCAACCATTATACATGCGGTGACATGCTGGACATACACAGCTATCCGGGTCCCGAACCGTTTCTGTATGATGCCCGACGGGCCAACGTGATAGGAGAATACGGCGGTATAGGCTATGTAGTGAAAGGGCACGTATGGGAGGCCGACCGCAACTGGGGATATATCCGGTTCAATACCTCAAAAGAAGTAACCGACGAATACGTGAAATATGCGCAAGAATTGAAGAAACTCGCCCTGAAAGGTTTCACCGGTGCGGTATATACACAGACCTCGGACGTAGAAATCGAAGTGAACGGCCTGATGACGTATGACCGTAAAGTAATTAAAGTGGACGAAAAGCGTATCAGGGAAATCAACCTGGAAATTTGCAATTCTCTCAAATAAATTCTATTTTCGCCATCACTATGAAAAGACTGTTTCTCATATTGTGCTTTCTTATCGGAATATCCGGTTATCCGGCCACTGCTGCCGAAATATTATCGGTAAGGAGGCTCAATGTGGAAAACGGTCTTTCATACAATACCGCCACTTGTTGCCTGCAAGACAGCTACGGCTTCATCTGGATCGGTACGGAAAACGGCCTGAACCGCTACGACGGCTGCAACAATCGGATATACCGCAGCAGCAACCATAAGCACTCCTTGGGCAACAGCCACATAAAAACACTTGCAGAACTAGACCAAGAGTTGTGGGTAGGAACCGAAAACGGCATCTATATCTACCGCCATGCCTCGGATGATTTCTCACACTTCGACATCACCACACAATTCGGCGTCATCATCAGCAGCGAAATACGAAAAATAGTCAAGACACACAACGGCCTCATGTGGATAGCCACCATAGGCCAAGGGCTCTTTATCTACAATCCCCAAACAAACACAATGAAACAGGATTGCGTATGGAACTCCTTCATCAACGACATCTGCGAAGACGAGGACGGCCGTGTCTATGTACTTTCGCGCCAGAAAGGATTGATGATATATGATGAAGACGGAAACCGGAAACCCGCCGACACCCCCTTGGCCGAAATTGCCGAAGGCACCGGAATAAACTTCCTGCAATGTATCGGCGGCAACCTCTGGTTCAACCAAGGCAGCAAGCTGTACTGCTACCAGAAACTGCTGGGAAAAACCGAAGTGTATGAAACAAACGGAAAACGGTTCGGAACCATCTTCTGCCTCATCAAGTATAGAGAGAAAAGCCTGCTGATAGGAACAGACAAAGGAATTTTTGCCCTGCAACTGCCACAATGCACCTTCGAAGAAATCAATCTGCCCACCAGCTTCCTGAACATCAAGCAACCGCATATCAATGACCTTATGTGCGACAACGAGGGCAACTTCTGGATAATGACCAACTACAATGGAGTGGAAATCATCAACAACCAGCTGAAACGCTTTGAATTTTATACCATTCCCACCACAAACACACAACCGGAAACCGGAAGGACTGAAATAAGAGCCTTCTATGAAGACAATCAGAAGAAAATATGGCTGGGCACCGATAAAGGCTTGTGGATATTCGACCCTGCCAGCAAGAACCTCGAAGAATACCGACCTGAAAACATGCCGCCACACCGGCCTGACATCTGCTGCCTGCTGCCAAGCAAGGAAGATCTGTGGATAGGTACTTACAAAGAGGGCATCTACAGACTGAACATGAACACCGGAAAATGGAAAAACTAACCGCCACTCACAACAAACGACCACATACAATACCCAGCAACGACGTATTAAGTCTGTATCAAGGACATGATGGAACCATATACGTAGGCACAAATATCGGCCTATGCCGATACCGTGCAGAAACTGACAATTTTCTGCCTATCATCCAAGTGGGGGCAATGACAGCGGTAACGGACATTCTGGAAGATTCACATCAACACCTCTGGATAGCCACCTCAAACAGCGGGGTTTTCAAGATGATAAACCTCAATGCGGAAAGCACTGTGTGGAATCATTATAAAAAGACAAATCAGAATACCAACAGCATTATCAGCAATTCCATCACAAGTCTGTTCGAAGACAAAGACGACCGGATGTGGTTCGGCACCAATGAATCGGGCATATGCCGTTTTTCCGAAGCAACCGGACATTTCTCAACCCTTCTTCCCGGCAGCCGGACACCGCTGACCGGCAACATGGCATGTGCCATCAGGCAAGACCGCGACGGAGATTTATGGGTGTCGAGCAATAACGGTATTTACCAGATTCCCCAAGATAACCGAAAAGATATCAGGCAGTTCACGATGAACGATGGCCTGCAAAGCAATCAATTCCTGCCCAAGGCATCGCTGCTCTCTTCAGACAACAAACTCTATTTCGGCGGTATCAACGGATTCAATATCCTGACCCCCGAAGACATTAAGAACAATCCATATATTCCTCCCGTATACATCATGGAGATAGGCTTCCCCCACATGAGCGACAAGGAGGGACAAACCGACTTTGGCAATGCACTCTATATGCGGAAAGAAATACGGTTGCCGTACGAATACAACACTTTTTCCCTACGGTTCGTGGCCCTCAGCTATGAAGAGCCGCTTAAAAACCAGTACAAATACCGCCTGAAGGGTGCCGACAAAGAATGGATTGCCAATACCTCCAGCCACTCGGCGTCCTACACTCACCTGCCGCCCGGAGAATATGAATTCCAAGTGAAAGGAGCCAATAATGACGGCTTGTGGAACGACCGGACGGCTTTCGCTGCGCATCATCATCACTCCCCCGTGGTGGCTGAGCATACCGGCCTACATAACTTATGCGCTGGCACTCTTTTTTCATCATCGGATATATCACCTATCGCTGGAGGATGCACGTCAAACGCAAGTACCATCAAATGATGGAAGACTTCCGCATCACACAAGACAAGGAAATCTACAAACAGAAGATAAGTTTCTTCATCAATCTGGTACATGAAATAGTACCCCACTCAGTCTGATATGCCTGCCACTAGAGAAATTGCGCGACGGGAAGATAGAGGAACATGGCAAACATCTCACCCTGATTGAGAAAAACGTCAGCTATCTGCTCGAAATCACCAACCAGCTTCTTGATTTTCAAAAGATAGAGACAAAAAAATGAAGCTCGACCTGAAAAGACATGATATAAATGCAATCATAAAAGACATCGCCGAACAATTTAAAGATGCGGCATCCATCAAAGGCCTTGAGCTCTCCGTCAGCCTACCTGCACCCGAAATGGAAGCCATAGTTGACAATGACATCATCCGTAAAATCATGGTCAACCTGATGAGCAATGCACTGAAGTATGCCGCATCAATGATTGAACTGAGCCTGAAGGAATCTGACGGGCACATTGTCATTTGTGTCAGCAACGACGGTCCCCGGATTCCCGAAGGACAAAAGGAAAAGATATTCCAAATCTTCTATCAAATACCGGATGATAAAAACAAATGCCAGGAACCGGTATCGGACTTGCTTTCTCCAAATCACTGGCAGAATCCCACCAAGGCACTCTGTCCGTAGAGAACCTGCCGTCGAGCGGATGTTCGTTCATCCTCTCACTACCCCTGAAGAGAGCTACGGAAAAACTTCCGGAAACGGAAAGCCATCCGGAAAGCGAAGGGTTTGAACCGGACCTGCCCCAGACAAAGAACAAACGCCACACCGTGCTGATTGTAGAAGACAACATCGAATTGCAGAATGAAATACGGGAAGCACTGGAACAATGGTATAAGGTATATACTGCCGGCAACGGAAAGGAAGCGCTGGAAAAACTTGAAACGAATGATGCCACAGACGTTATCGTCAGCGACGTCATGATGCCCGAGATGGACGGTATAGAGATGTGCCGCCACATCAAGACGAACCTTACTTACTCACACATCCCCATCATCCTATTGACAGCCAAGACCAATCTGGAATCAAAGACAGAAGGCATGGAGAACGGTGCGGAGGTATATATGGAAAAGCCGTTCAGCATCAAGCAACTGCACAACCAGATAGAAAATCTGCTGAAATTGCGTTTGGCCTTCCACGAGCTGATGCTCCGTTCGGCAGGAACCACACACGAAACGCCTATATCGGAATATATTCAGTCCGAATGCGACATCACCTTCATGAAAGAGGTGGATACTGCCCTTACAAAACATCTGGACGAGGAAAGTTTCTCCGTAGACAATCTGGCCGATGCCATGAATATGAGCCGCACGAATTTCTACCGGAAATTAAAAATGACTGACCGGAATGGCTCCCAATATCTATATCAAGAACTTCAGGCTCAACCAGGCAGCCGAACTGCTTGCCCAGAACATGCGCATCAACGAAGTGATGTTGCGCGTAGGATTCATGGCCCCATCCTACTTTGCCAAATGCTTCAAAGCCAAATTCGGCAAACTGCCCAAAGAATATCAAAACACCATCAACAAGCAAGAATGAGGAATCTGCTTGTGAAAAACAAATATACATTGATATGAAACCACTATCACAGAAGCTCCGGAAAACCGGCTTATCCCTCCTTTGGGGCACAACAGTGTGGCTGTTCTGGAGGATAGTCTATCCGGGCCACCTCCAATACCACGAGCAATACCAACTTTTTTTGTTCGACATGGAATATTGGAAAGAAAGAATCGCCATCCCCGGCGGAATGGCCGACTATATAAGCGAATTCCTGGTGCAGTTTTATTATCATACGTGGATGGGTGCCACTATGCTGGCACTCTTGTTCATAGGGCTGCAACTCCTGACATGGAAATTAGCAAAAAGACAAGGAACACCGGAAGTGTATTACCCGTTGAGTTTCCTACCGGCAATAGCCGTATGGCACTTTATGTGTGACGAAAACGCCATGTTGTCGTTTGTGGTGGCCCTGCTGATGACATTGGTTGCCAACTATTTCTACACCTTCCTGCACACCAAATGGAAACGTGCGATGTACGTGCTGGTATGTTTCCCTGTCCTTCTTTGGATGGCGGGAGCAACACATCTCATCTTTATGGGCTGGATTATCATCAGCGAACTGCACACCTGCTTCAAAAAAGGGAATTCCTCCAAGGAATCGGAATCGTGGTAGGGATGTTCGCATTGAAAGCCACCTGCACGCTATTGATAAGCATGCAAGTGCAGAACCCCATCTACCAGCTAAGCGGATTTCTCGGCTACTACCGTTTCCCTGCGGTGATTCCCCGGATGGAAATGACAATCATCCTTCTGTTCACCGTGCTCCCCTATCTGCTGGCCCGGCTCCCCCGGACGCACAAGCATGTATCTCTATATATGGCCTTACAGAGCATGGCATTAGTAGCAATAAGTTATCCCTATATTCTTTCAAGCTGCAATTTTGATAAGGAAGAGGCAATGGAGTACAATCAATTGGCAAGAAACCGGCAGTGGAACCAAATCATAGGAAAAGCGGAAAACAAGTCCCCGGTTTCCCCGCTCAGCGTAACTTGCCTGAATCTGGCTCTGAGCAAGACCGGACAACTGGGCAACCGAATGTTCGAGTTCTACCAGAATGGGACGGAAGGCCTGATAGCCAAGTTCCAGCGAAACTTCGTCACTCCGCTTCCTACGGGCGAAGTATTATACCATCTGGGGATGATTAACGACGCACAGCGTTTTGCCTTCGAAGCCATGGAAGCCATTCCCAACTTCCGCAAAAGCGGGCGCTGCCTCAAACGGCTGGCCGAAACAAACCTGATTAACGGACAGTATGAAGTGGCGGCCAAATACCTGCGTATTTTAAGCAAGACACTGTTTTATAAAGACTGGGCAAAAAACACGATGACCTATCTATACAATGAAGAGAAAATCGACGCACACCCGGAATGGGGACGGTTGAGACAAATGCGGTATACAGAGAACTTCCTGTCCGGAAGCCACGAAACGGATATCCTGCTGGCACGCTTGTATGAACAAAACCCGCAGAACCGGACGGCTCTTGAATACCTGCTGGCATATACACTGCAAAAACGCGACCTGAAAGGCTTCATGAATTACTATCCTTCAGACGCAAATATCAATCATGAACCCATTCCGCGCAGTTACCAGGAAGCGCTGGCATATATATGGGGACAGACTCACAAGGATTTCCGGGACATACCTTGGAAACTGTCTCCGCAAGTAATGCAGGATTGCAAAGATTTCATGCGGATTTACACATCACAACCGAATGGGCGGCAAATACTGCAAACTCTGTATACCGGCACATTCTGGCATTATCTGTTATTTCAAAAATAGGATAAAGAATGAAGAAGCATTTGATTTGCATACTATCGGTATGGTTGCTGACAACCTGCAGCCATCCGGTAAACAATCCGGAGAAGACGGAAGAATGGCCGGAAATCTATCCCGACTACATAGGAGTGACAATACCCGCCACCATTGCTCCGATGAATTTCGACTACATCGGCGGAAAACACGACCGCATAGACGTAATCGTAACGGGAAGCAAATTCGGAGAAATACACGTAAATGCCCGGACAGCCTCCTTTCCGGAGGACGAATGGCACAAACTCCTGGAATCCAACAAGGGAGACAGTCTGTTGTTTACAGTATCTGTCAAGAACGAAAACAAATGGAAGCAGTACCGCCCTTTCTCCATGTATGTCAGTGACGCTCCCATAGACTATGGAGTGGTATACCGCAAAGTCATTCCGGGATATGAAGTATATAGCAAAATGGGTATTTACGAACGGAACCTTTCATCCTTTGAAGAACGCGTTTTGCTGGAAAATGCGATGGTACCGGGCATGTGCCTGAACTGCCATGCCTTCAACCGGACAAATCCCGGTCACCTAAGTCTGCATATACGCGGACAGCACGGTGCAACCCTCATGCAGATAGAGGGAAACCGCGAACTTCTGGATACCAAGACAGATTCCACACTCTCCGCTTGTGTCTATCCCTATTGGCATCCGGAAGGAAAATACATAGCCTATTCGGTAAACCGGACCACACAGTCCTTCCACACAGCCAAGGTTGAACGCATCGAAGTGATGGACATGGCCTCGGACATATTAGTATACCAACCGGAAACGCACGAACTGCTGCTTTCTCCCCTACTGCAGAAAAAAGAAGTTTTTGAAACCTTCCCCGCATTCTCGGCAGATGGAAAGAAACTGTATTTCTGCTCGGCAGCGGGTAAACCGATGCCCGAGAAATACGATGAGATACGCTATAGCCTTTGCTGCATAGACTTCAATCCGGACAACGGCACGTTCGGTGAACGGGTAGACACGCTGATAAATGCAGAAGACCTGAAAAAG
>ENA-OQJB01000439-OQJB01000439.1-human-gut-metagenome-genome-assembly--contig:-NODE-439-length-21349-cov-6.729055_pt1 | contig 21349 bp, 17 predicted proteins | sample MGYA00242599_ERZ504765 | MGnify/ENA primary metagenome ERZ504765 (study PRJEB26092, sample SAMD00036354) | human gut metagenome | host: Homo sapiens | study: EMG produced TPA metagenomics assembly of...
GGTAATACCAAGACCTTTCAATGGTTTGGGGATATCCGAGTATGCCAGCTTTTCACGGATGGCAGCCATACCGACGATAGCCAACATCCAACCGATACCAGAACCTAAGCCATAAACAGTAGCAACACCTACGTTAGGAAATGCCTTTTGTTGCATAAACAGAGAACCACCCAGGATAGCGCAGTTTACAGCGATCAGCGGCAAAAAGATACCCAGAGAAGCGTACAAGGCCGGAGCAAACTTTTCCACTACCATTTCCACCAGCTGCGTAAACGAGGCGATGATGGCGATAAAGATAATGAAAGCGAGGAAGCTCAGGTTTACACCAGCGAATTCAGCACCCAGCCATTGCAGAGCACCTTCCTTCAATACATAATTTTCAAGCATATAGTTGATCGGTAACGTACATACCAAGATGAACGTTACAGCCATACCTAATCCCAAAGCAGTCTTTACGTTCTTGGAAACAGCCAGGAAAGAGCACATACCCAGATAGTATGCGAAAATCATGTTGTCTACAAAGATCGAGCGGACAAATGTGCTTAATAATTCTTCCATTCTATTATTCTTTTAATAGTTAGCATTAATTTTCCTGAAGTTCCTTGTTACGAGAACGGTGAACCCAAATAATCACGGCGATCACGATCAACGCCATTGGAGGCAGGATCATCAAACCGTTGTTCACATAACCGAAGTCATAGAATGCCTGCGGAATAACCTGGAATCCCAGCAACGTACCAGAACCTAAAAGCTCGCGGAAGAAACCGACGATCACCAGGATCAATGCATAACCTAAGCCGTTACCGATACCGTCGAGGAACGATTCCCACGGGCCGTTACCCAGCGCAAACGCTTCCAGACGTCCCATCAGGATACAGTTAGTAATGATCAGACCCACAAACACGGAAAGCTGTTTGTTTACGTCATAAGCAAACGCTTTCAGCACTTCACTCACGATAGTCACCAACGCTGCTACCACCACCAACTGCACGATGATACGGATACGGTTAGGAATCGTATTACGCAGCAGTGAAATAATCACGTTGGCAAAAGCCACAACAGCCGTTACTGAAAGACCCATTACAATAGCCGGCTCCAGTTTTGATGTTACAGCCAGCGCAGAGCAGATACCCAACATCTGGACGATGACCGGGTTGTTTACGCTAAGCGGGCCTAACAGAACTTCTTTATTCTTTTCAGATAATAATCCCATCTTCTACTTAATTTTGTGAGGTTAAAAATTTAACATAACCACTCAAACTGTCGAACAGCATCGCACCAACGCCATTACTTGTGATTGTACCTCCGGAAATACCGTCTACATAATCCTGGCCGGCAACGCTCTTACCCGGCTTAACGATTGCGATAGACTTGAATGTACCATCCACAAACAGTTTTTTCCTTTGAATTCGTTGCTAAATTCCGGTTTTGAAATTTCGGCACCCAGACCCGGAGTTTCACCCTGATGGCTGAAGTCGGCACCATAAACCGTATTCTTATCGCCATCTACAGAAAGATACCCCCACAGCGGTCCCCACAAACCGGCACCATGCAAAGCCATGATGTATTTGGTCTGACCGTCTACATTTGCAACAAAAACCGGATACTGGTGTTCGGCAGCAGCCTTTACCACATCGGCGGCAAACGCATCGCCTTCTACCTTTTCACCGTTTTCATTTACCAGAAATGCTTCTTTGATCAATTCCGAATATTTGGCTTCGGCTTCATTGGCCGGAACCGTCACGTTGATAGAGCGCAGGATCTGCTGTCTCTTGTCGTTTTCTTCGTTTTTCTGCTGGAAAGTTCTAAGCGATTGCGAAGTAAAGGCCAACACAACTGCGACCAGAACAACCATTACGGAAGCATAAACAACAGTGTACACGTTACTGTCTCTATCCAGTCCCTTTTTCTTGCCGGCAACAGCCTCGTCTTTGATCTCTTCGAATTCAGAAGCAGGAACTCCACATACAGGACAAACATCCGGAGCTTTATTTCCTTCGTGGATATATCCACATACTTTACATTTATATTTTGCCATACTCCTTCTTACTTTATTTGATTACACGTTTCAATCTGCGGTTGATGTTAGCTTCCACTACATAGTAGTCGATCAGCGGAGCAAATACATTCATCAACAGGATAGCGAGCATCATACCTTCAGGATAACCCGGATTCAATGCGCGGATAATGATAGCCATAGCCCCTACTAAGAAACCATAGATATACTTACCTGTTTCCGTACGGGCAGAAGTGACAGGGTCGGTAGCCATAAACACAGCACCAAATGCGAAACCACCCAGGAACAAATGATCCAACGGAGATACGCACATGGCCACCGTTGTTCCGATCATATTAAAGATAAGCGACATAACCGCACCACCCACAAATACGGAAACCATTGTTTTCCAGCTTGCGATCTTTGTGAAAAGAAGGATAACCGCACCGATCAGGATTGCCAATACGGATGTTTCGCCGATCGAACCCGGAATCAGACCTAAGAACATATCCCAAGTAGTCATCGGGTTACCCAGCACGTCTACAGCCTGGAACGAACCGATCAGTTCTTTACCTGCGATAGCAACCTGTCCCAGCGGAGTAGCCCCCGAGAAACCGTCTACCACCTGTCCGCCACCAATGCCGAACGTGTCAGCTGTACGAACAAATACCTGGTCACCGGACATGGCTGCCGGATATGCGAAGAACAGGAATGCACGTGTAACCAATGCTACATTAAATACATTATAACCTGTACCACCAAATACTTCCTTAGCAAAAACAACAGCGAATGCAGTAGCTACAGCAATCATCCACAGCGGAGTGTCGACAGGAACGATCATCGGGATCAGGATACCGGAAACCAGAAAACCTTCCTGGATTTCTTCCTTTTTCACCTGGGCAACAGCAAACTCGATACCCAGACCTACCACATACGAAACAATGATTTTAGGCAATACGGCCAGAAAACCAAAAATAAAAGTCATGAGAAATCCCGGATCAGCCCCTACTGCAAGGTTATGCTGATAACCGACATTGTACATACCAAAAAGCAAAGCGGGCAACAAAGCAATGATGACCACGGTCATCGTACGCTTCGAGTCAATATAGTCATGAATGTGTACGCCTGATTTGGAAGTTGTGCTCGGAACAAACAGGAATGTTTCGAAACCTTCAAAAACAGAACGGAACATCGCCAGCTTTCCGCCTTCCTCAAAGTTAGGCTTAATCTTGTCGAGGTAATTCCTTAACGCTTTCAATGTATTCTAATTTTTAATGTTATTAATTCATTTCCTTGTATAATACATCCAGACCTTGACGAACGATCTTCTGAATTTCGAGTTTGGACGTATCGACGAATTCACAAAGGGCAAAATCTTCGGGCGCTACTTCATAGATACCCAAGTTTTCCATCTTATCAATATCGAATGCGATAATAGCCTTCAACAGATATTCAGGCATGATGTCCATCGGGAACACGCTATCGTATTCGTTGGACATGATCATAGCACGCTTGCCTCCTTTGATACGGGCATCTATCACATATTCCTTATTCTTGCCCATCAACCAGGCAGGGAATGAATGGCTCACACTGAATTTTCCGAAGCCAGGAGTCGCCCAACCGAAGAAGTCGTGTGTTTCGTCACCTTCCGGGATAACCGTAATCTGATTGTCATAGGCCCCCAGATAATCATCTTTCATTACCTTCGTACCGCTCAAGACGTTACCGCTGATAATACGGATATCTTCATTGCCTCTCATGATCTTTCCGTCAACCAAGCTGGAGATCGTACAGCCGGCGATTGCCTTAACGTATCCTCTCTCTGTCGTTTCGGAACCGGTTATCACAACCAAGCGGCTGAAATCGGCGATGCCCTTATTGAACAGACGTCCGATTACAATCACGTCGGCAGGATTGACCGTCCAAACCACTTCGCCTTTATTGACAGGCTTGATATGATTAATCTGTACTCCCACATTGGCTGCAGGATGCGGACCTTCCACTTCTACAGTTTCAACACCTTTCACACTAACGGAAGAACCTTTGCGGATACCGACATATACCTTACCGTCGGTAAGTTTTGCAAGTGCATCCAGCCCCGCCTGAAAATCGGCCTCTTGTCCTTTCACGATAAAATCGAAGTTCGGAGCTAACGGTGCGGAATAGAATGCAGAAACAAAAATGTCACGCGGTTCGTCAGCAGGCGAAGCGACGATGTCGTACGGACGTTGTTTGATAAATGGCCACATACCAGCCTGCTGGATGGCCTCCTTTACCTCTTCTCTTTTCAGGGAAGCTACATTTTTCTTACCGAAATCTTCATACTCGACCTGCGCTTCCGGCTTGACGACCACGCTGAGCACTTTGCGCTTCTCTCCTCGATTTACGGCAGTTACTTCGCCACTGACAGGCGAAACAAACTTGATCTCCGGGCGGTTCTTATCGATCATCAATACAGAACCGGCTTTGACTTTTTCTCCTACTTTGGCAACAACTTTGGGTACAATACCGTTATAATAATCGGGAACGATAGCGTAAGTATCGCTTTTCCCTCCGTTTAACAGTACGTCCGAAGCTTTGCCCTTCAGATTAATGTCTAAACCCTTTTTAATCTTAATCACATTTGCCATGATACAACTAAAATTGTTTATATGTAATTTTCCCGCAAAAGTAAGCAATTTTTTATGCTTTAAAGCAGGGAATGGAAAATAATTAAAGAAATAATTCCATAATTTTGCACCGACAAAGAAAGAAATATGAAAATGAGAGTGTACAGTTTACTATTTATGATGTTTTTTGCCCTTTCCATCGGGGCAAACGCACAGGTGAAGTTCTTCACCAATGTCAATAGCAAGCAGATAAAAACGCTTCAGGTGAAAGTTGCCGGAGAGTTGATATCCGAGCCTTACATAACGTTGGGAGGAGAAGAACAGATCGAAATCAATTTCGACGGTTTGGGGAGTGGATACACACGATATGCTTATAATGTGGTGCACTGCAATGCCGACTGGACACAATCCCAACTGAGTCCGATCGAATATATGAATGGCTTCCAGGGAACAACAATCGACGATTTTGCCAATTCCATCGGAACTACTACCCAATATTCGAACTACCGGCTCCTACTTCCGAACGACGATATCCAGTTTAAGGTCTCCGGCAATTATGCCATCCAGATTTATAACGAGGATACGCCGGACCAGATCATTTTGACAGCCTGTTTCTCTGTGGCAGAACCAGTTGTCAATATCTCGGCTTCAGTGAGCGGTAACACGGATATCGACACTAATCAAAGCCACCAACAGGTAAGCTTCAACATTAACAACAAAAATTTCCCGATCACTTATCCGCAGACGGATCTGAAGATATTCGTTTACCAGGATAACCGGCGCGATAATGCCGTGACAGACTTGCAGCCTATGAGCATTCTGGAAAATCAAATATCCTACACGTATAACCGCAACCTTATTTTCCCTGCCGGGAACGAGTATCGCCGCATGGAATTCCTAAGCAATAAATATAATGGTATGCATGTCGAAAATATTTCTTTCCACAATCCTTACTATAATGTGGAACTTATGACCGATTACAAGCGGGATAAAGGCACTTACCAATATGATCAGGATCAGGACGGCCGCTTCTTCATCCGCTGCAGTGATTGTAACGATCCGGATACGGAAGCGGATTATTATATCGTGCATTTTACGCTTGCATGTGATCCGCTACCCGGCGGGAGTGTCTATCTGAACGGAGAGCTATTTAATAATGTATTGGATGAAAAAAGCAAAATGGGCTATAACTTCGAGACGAAGCAATACGAAAAAGCGGTGCTCCTCAAACAGGGAAGTTACAATTATCAGTATTTGTTTGTTCCGACTGATTCCACTATCGGCCAGACAGGCCCGATAGAAGGTAATTACTACCAGACGCAAAATGAATATAGCATCTATGTCTATTACCGTCCGATGGGTGCCCGCTATGATCGGCTGATCGGTGTCACGACTGTCAGGAACGAGATGCAGGTATTCTAAGTCTACGAACAATTCGTTCGTTTTTTACCACGACTTCCGAATTCCTGAAAATTTATTTTCACCAGCAGGAAAATAAATTTTCACCGGCGTGAAAAAGAATTTTCATGCCGGTGGGAAAGATTATTTACTTCATCCGCCTTCCCACTATATAGGTTGCCAGAATATTCCTGTCGTCTCCAATAGTTTGCAGACCGAACAGTTTGTTTTCCAATGTCCACTTCTCATGGTGTTTCAGATAATCCATACGTACCTGCTGGGAGGGTGTGACAGCATAATCTATAACAATGAAGTCCGCTTTCCGACCTTTCCCGAAACAGCCGATTTCATCGTCCAAATGAAGTGCCTTGGCTGCTCCCAACGTACATTTATATAATGACTCGAATACAGACACCGGATATCCATTAAGTTGCTGCACCTTATACGCCTCTCCCATCGTGCGCAGCAAAGAAAAAGAAGTTCCGGCTCCGACATCCGTCGCCAATACGGTTTGCATACCGACACGATTGGCTTGTAGCATATCAAACAAGCCACTTCCCAAAAAGAGGTTGGATGTAGGACAATGCGCGATGACAGAACCGGCTTCGGCCAACCGCCGGCATTCCGAATCAGACAAATGAATACAATGCCCGAAGACAGAGCGGTCCGTAACCAATCCGGCCCGCTCGTATACTTCCAGGTAATCTTGGCAGTCAGGGTACAAGGAAAGCGTGCTGTTGATCTCATCTTTATTCTCGGAAAGATGTGTCTGTATATAAGTGCCCGGATATTGTTCGTGCAAACGTCCGGCTGCAATCAGTTGTTCCGTTGAACAGGATATAGCAAAACGAGGTGTGATGACATAGCGGTTCCGTCCTTTTCCATGCCACGTTTCAATCAAGGACCGGCTTTCGGATTCCCCCTGTTCCGCCGTATCGGTCAATCCTGCCGGAGCATTCCGGTCCATCAGCACTTTTCCGGTCAACATACACATATTATATTCCGACGCAACAGAGAAGAGGGCGGTGACGGATGCCGGATGTACCGTTGCATAAGCCATGCAAGCCGTCGTTCCGTTCCGGAACAGCTCTTCTATAAAGGAACGGGCCATCCTGTCCGCATGCTCCGAAAGAGCAAACCCCTGTTCCGCTGGAAAAGTATAATCATCCAGCCAATCCAGCAACTGCTTCCCGTACATACCGATTATTTCGGCTTGTGGGTAGTGGATATGGGAATCTATAAATCCAGGCATCAGGAGTTTACCTGAATAATCAACCTGTTCGTAATCGGTATAACGGCCTTTGACCTCCTTAAAAGGCCCGCAATCGATTATTTTTCCATCCTGTACGACCAATGCCCCATCGGGAAAATACCGGTAAGCATCTTTTCTATTTAACGGAGAATCGATAAAATCAAAAACTTCTCCTTTGTATAATGTCAGTTCACTCATCTTTTTTCTCTTTTATAGGTTCGACATGTAAGATGATATGGGTTGTCGGACCAAATTTCAAACGTAGCTTATTTTCTATCTCCTTCGTCAGTTCATGTGCCCGGCTTACGGTTATTTGCCCGTCTACCCGGATATGTACTTCTATTGCAAAATCATTACCGATTCTGCGGGTACATAGATTATGCGGATTCCTGACCTCCGGTGTCCCATTTATTATAGAGAGAATCTCATCTTCGACCTCACCCGGTAAAGATTTCTCCAACAAATCATTAATTGCAGGTACGACCAACTGAAAGGCCACCTTCACAATCAATATGCTGACGATCACGGCTGCTATCGGGTCCAACACACGCCAGTTATCACCTAAGAGGATAGCTCCTCCAATACCCAACGTCGTCCCTATAGAAGAAAAAGCATCCGAACGATGATGCCAGGCATTCGCAATTACGGCCTGGCTATTTTCTTTCTTCCCGACATATAACGTCAGACGATACAGGGCTTCCTTTACCAGAATAGAGACAATGGCGGCAATAAGTGCGATCTTACCAGGGCTTTCCAACTGTTCGTTCCTAAAATAAAATCCGAAAATCTTATTCGCACCATCCCAGAAAAGACCGGCTCCAACACACATCAGGACAATCCCGATGATTGTAGTAGCCAAAGTCTCGTACTTCCCGTGCCCATAGTCATGGCCTTCATCTTTCGGTTTGGACGATATGTTAATGAAGAGCAAAACAATTATATCTGTCACAAAATCGGATAAAGAATGGACGGCGTCTGCGATCATGGCGCTACTGTGCCCTAACACACCTGCTATAAATTTGAAAACCAATAGCAGAAAGTTGGCAAAAGATCCGGTCAAGGTCACAGCCATGATTTTTCGTTTTCTAATATGTTCTTTCATCTCTTTAGAACCTGTTTTTATGTTTTCAAAAAGACAAATATACGGATAAAAACCGTTATTGATATCTGTCCCCATTTAAACAGCAGACTATCTTTCGATTAAAGATTATTAATATCGCCAGTAAAACTGTAACCAATAAAAATCTTACCTTTGTTGTCCATATCCGAGAAGGAACAACGTTAAATACATGGTAAGATTTATCCGTTATATAATATTAATAGCTCTGTTACAAGTAGTAGCAGGAACTTTTCTATCATACGCTCAGAGTTTTACCTCGGCATCCGGTATTGTCAAAGATTCGATTACCGGTGAACCACTCCCGTTCGTATCCGTCTATTTTGACGGGTCGACTATTGGAGCTATGACAGACGACAATGGGACATTTACCCTCCAAAACAACCAGGGCTACACCAAACTAGCCGCCGCCTCATTGGGCTACGATACTAAATTCATCGACCTCAAGCCTGGTAAAAAGAATGACAATCTGGAAGTATTGTTGAAACCGACTGCTTTCGAAATCTCGGAAGTCGTAGTCAAACCCAAAAGAGAAAAATATACTCGCAAGGATAATCCGGCTGTAGAACTTATCAAGAAAGTTATTGCACACAAGAATGACAACCGGATCGAAGCAAAGCCAGAATATCAAACGGAAGTATACGAAAAATTAAGCCTGTCGCTGGATAATTTCAATCCGAATCTCGACAAGAACAAATTTTTGAAAAAGTTCAAATTTATCAAAAACTATCTGGATACATCCGAGTTTAACGGCAAACCGATCCTGACCGTTTCCGTTCGTGAAAACCTATCGGATTTCTACTACCGGAAAAGTCCCAAAGCGGAAAAGACAATTGTCAGGGCCAAGCGTATGCAGGGAATCGATAAGACATTGGATGACGGTGGCGGCATAACCTCCAACCTGGAAGAGATTTTCAAGAGTATCAATATTTTCGATAACAACATTCCTATCCTATTGAACCGGTTCGTCAGCCCGTTATCATCGACATTAGCGACCACATATTACCATTACTACATCATGGATACGCTCGATGTGGGAGGAAATAAATGTGTGGATCTGGCTTTCGTTCCGGCAAACAGCGAAAGCTACGGGTTTACGGGACGGCTTTATATAACGCTTGACGGTAATTATGCAGTCAAGAAAGCGTTGTTGAACACACCGGCAAAGATCAATCTAAACTGGGTGGACAAGCTCCGTATCGAGCAGGAATTCAAACAGATGCCGGATAGTACCTGGGTACTTGACCAAGAGAATACCTTTGTCAATTTCTATGTAGTAAAGGGTACGCAACAGCTCTATGCACACCAGCTCAGGGATTACGACAATTATAATTTCAACGTGCAAAATGCAGATTCCGTTTTCGGCCTTTTAGGAGCATTGCATATCTTGCCGGAGGCGACAGCACAGCCGGATACGTTCTGGATGCATAATCGTCCTATCCCGCTGAAAGAAAAGGAAGATGCGCTAAAAGACTTATTGGGGCAACTGCGGAAAGTCCCGGCCTTCAATGCCATTATTAAAACTGCGGAAATCCTGATAACGGGCTATATCCCGACAGCAAATGACAAAAAGGTAACCAAATTCGACTTCGGTCCGATGAATACGACCTTCAGTGCGAACCATCTGGAAGGTTTCCGTATGCGTGTGGGAGGAATGACGACTGCCAACCTCAGTCCGTATTGGTTTGCAAGTGGCTATCTGGCTTACGGTACAAATGACCGCAAGATCAAGTACAACCTGAAATTAACGCACAGTTTCACTAAAAAAGAATATCACGAAGGTGAAAATCCGGTCAATAACTTGTCGTTTATCCAGGAATATGATGTGTACACCCCAGGCCAGGATTTCCTTTTCACAAGCAAGGATAACATTTTCGTTGCCTGGAAAGTAGGTGAGCCGGTCACCAAGATGCAGTATATCCGCAAAAGTGTATTGCAATACGAAAAAGAATGGCTGAACGGCCTGACATGGAAGTCCTGGATGATGAACCAGAACAACGAGGCGGCAGGGACGCTTCAATATATCAAACGGGACGAATCCGGGAATTTATACCATATAAAAGATTTTACGACATCTGAAATCGGAACACAGCTGCGTTTCGCTCCGGGTGAACGCGCTTATAACGGGCGTTCAGGAAAAGAATCCGTATTCAACTTGTCCAAAGACGCACCCGTATTCAAGCTTTCTCATCAATTAGGTATCAAAGGCGTGTTAGGCGGCGATTACAATTACAACCATACGGAGATCAGCGCCGAGAAACGTATCTGGCTTTCTTCGTTCGGACATATCGACGCACAGGTTAAAGCGGGCAAGGTCTGGGATAAAGTACCTTTCCCCCTGCTGATATTGCCGAATACGAACCAATCCATCACCATCCAACCGGAAGCATTCCACATGATGAACGCGTTGGAGTTCGTGACCGACCAATATGTATCGTTCAATGCTACTTATTATATGAAGGGCTGGCTTCTGAACCGTATTCCGGGCATCAAGTGGCTGCGTCTGCGTGAAGTTCTTTCCTTTAATATGATCTATGGCGGACTGACGGATAAAAACAATCCGACCTTGACCCCTGGACTTTTCTTGTTGCCGGAAGGGACACAGCCATTAGGTAACACTCCCTACATGGAATGCAGCGTCGGTTTGGAAAATATATTCAAGATCCTGCGCATTGATTATTACAGACGCTTAACCTATCTGGACCACCCTGACATCAAAAAGGGAGGTATCCGTATTGCGCTGAGATTCACTTTCTAATATGTGATTTATTTGAGAATGGCAGATCCGAACAGTTCACGTTTACACCATACCCCTAATCCCTGGGCGCTGACACCTCTGGTTGTTTTTTATTATCTTACCTTGTCGTGTCAATTATTGCAGGTGATTTCTACAAGATGCCTATTACCGTGGCCTTTGTTATTGCCTCGGTAGTGGCCATCGCCATGTCCAAAGGGGGCAAGCTCAGCAACCGGACCGAACAATTCTGCCGTGGAGCGGCCAACAGCAATATTATGCTGATGGTATTAATCTTCATTCTTGCCGGTGCTTTCGCCCAAACAGCCAAAGCGATGGGGGCTGTCGATGCTACCGTAAACTTGGCCATGTCCATCCTGCCGGGCAATTTGTTGGCAGCCGGAATCTTCCTTGCCGCCTGCTTCATTTCCATTTCCGTCGGAACATCCGTCGGGACAATCGTTGCTCTGGCTCCTGTTGCCGTAGGGATCGCCGGCAAAACCGGAATGCCGGATGCCCTGATGCTGGGTGTCGTAGTAAGCGGAGCCATGTTCGGAGACAACCTCTCTTTCATATCGGATACCACTATTGTTGCCACCCGCACACAAGGTTGTAATATGAACGACAAGTTCAAGGTGAATATCCGAATCGCACTTCCGATCGCTATCCTGACCGGTTTTCTCTATGTACTGATCGGAAATGGGGTCGGGAGCGGATATGAAACAGGGCCGATCGAATGGGTCAAAGTCCTGCCCTATCTGATTGTCCTGATAACAGCTATCTGCGGTGTGAATGTCATGATGGTCCTGATAGTCGGAATTATCCTTTCTGGTATCGTCGGATTGCTGACAGGCGGGTTCGACATCTGGGGATGGAATGCTTCAATGGGACTGGGCATCACGAATATGGGTGAACTTATCATCGTGACTTTACTGGCCGGCGGAATGCTGGAAATGATACGATATAACGGAGGTATCGACTGGATCATCCTGAAACTCACTTCCCGCATCCGTTCCGCCAAAGGAGCAGAAGGGAGCATTGCCGCGTTAATCAGTTTTGCTAACCTTTGTACTGCCAACAATACCATCGCCTTGATCATGGCAGGTCCGATAGCCAAAGATATTGCCGACCGTTTTAAAATAGATCCGAGACGCAGTGCCAGCCTACTGGATATTTTTCCTGCTTCATACAAGGCATCATACCTTACGGCGCACAATTGTTGATGGCAGCAGGTTTAGGGCATGTCTCTCCCATTGAGATCATGCAGTATTTATATTATCCTTATCTTTTGGGGCTTGGCGCATTATTGGCTATCGCTTTCAATTATCCCCGTAAATATAGCTTGAACAAGGTGTAAGACTATTCGCCAAGGAGAATTCAAACCTTCCATGCATGATTTAAATGCGGAAGTCCTGCTTTATTGCTGTTCAGATGATGTTTCTTTTCAAAATATCCAATCCTTCATGATATTATCTTTGATGAAAATATAGTTTTTCTCCAAAATTAACAATACATTTGCAGTCTAATTTCATGAATCAAACACATTATAATGCAAAAAACGATGGAATATTGGCAGAAAGATATTGAAACCATGAATCGTGAAGACTTGGCAAAGCTACAGTTGGAGCGATTGAAAAAGACAATTGAAGCAGCCGGAAATTCTCCTTTCTACAGCAAGATTTTCAAAGAAAACGGCATTACGGCCGACAGTATACAATCATTGGACGACTTGCAAAAGATACCTTTTACGACGAAAGACGACCTTCGCAACAATTATCCGTATGGTATGGCAGCTATTCCTATCAAAGACTGTGTCCGTATCCATTCATCGAGCGGCACGACAGGAAACCCCACGGTCGTGTTACATTCGGCCAAAGACCTGGACCAATGGGCTAATCAGGTGGCACGATGTATGTATATGGTAGGTATCCGCAACACGGACGTCTTCCAGAACACTTCCGGCTACGGAATGTTCACCGGTGGATTAGGATTCCAATACGGAGCCGAAAAATTAGGTTGTCTGACCGTACCGGCAGCAGCTGGAAATACCAAACGGCAGATCAAGTTCATCACGGATTTCGGTACGACTTGCCTCCATATCATTCCCAGCTATGCGACCCGCCTGGCAGAAGTAATGTATGAAATGGGCCTCGATCCCCGTCGCGACACCCAACTGCACACCGTTTGTATCGGCGCCGAGCCCCACTCGGAAGAGCAACGCCGCCGGATCGAACAATTGTTAGGCGTAAAAGCATATAACTGTTTCGGGATGTCGGAAATGAACGGTCCCGGCGTCGCATTCGAATGCACGGAACAGAACGGTCTCCATATCTGGGAAGATAATGTAATCGTAGAAATTATCGATCCTGTCACACTGCAACCGGTAAAAGAAGGGGAAGTTGGCGAAATGGTCCTGACGACCATCAACCGTGAGGCAATGCCTTTGTTCCGATACCGTACCCGTGACCTGACCTGTGTCCTTCCGGGCGAATGCCCTTGCGGACGGACGCACAAACGCCTGGCACGTTTCAAAGGCCGCAGCGACGACATGATCATATTGAAAGGGGTCAACCTCTTCCCTATCCAGATCGAAAAGATACTGATGCAGTTTAAAGAACTGGGTAGCAATTATCTGATTACAATCGAAACGGTAGGAAACAATGACGAGATGCTGATCGAAGTGGAATTGAGCGACCTGTTTACCGACGATTACAGCGTTTTGCAACGTCTGACAAAGGAAATCACCCGCCAGTTGAAGGATGAGTTGCTTCTGACTCCCCATCTCAAACTGGTCGCTAAAGGCTCTCTGCCGGTACAGGATGGAAAAGCTGTCCGGGTGAAAGACTTGCGTAAACTTTGCTGAACTCATAAATCATACATCTAAAATCATAAATCAACATGACAGTCAATCAGATTTCTATTTTTCTGGAAAACAAATACGGCAAGTTAAGCGAAATCCTCGCTTTACTGGCCGAAGAGAAGATACGGATTATTGCCGCAACAGTAGCAGACACATCCGAATACGGCATTTTGCGCATCATAGTCAGCGATCCGCAAAAGGCTTATAAAATACTGAAGGGCAACAATGTCAGTGCCAACCTGACCGATGTGCTGGCAATCGTCACCAACTCCTGCGCAGGCAGTTTTGCCCAGACATTGTCTTGTTTCACGAAAGCTGGCGTCAGTATCGAATATATGTATTGCTTCTCAGCCAACGAGAAATCAATCCTGATCTTACGCACGAACAACCGGGAAGCCGCCCGCGAAGTGATCCGTCGTCAGAATCTGGAATATATTTGTGAAAGTGATTTGATCAAATTATAAAAAGCAATAATACATGTTCGGAATAAGCGACCCTGGCATCTGGCTGGCCTACTTGTTAGCCCTCGTCTGCCTGTTTTATTCCATTTGGTTCGGAATAACCCATTGGAATAAAGACGACGAAGATAATACAAACCCACAACAGCCGGAAAAATGAGCACACTGACTTTAGGTATCGTAGTAATCATCTATATGTTCATCCTGGCCTGGCTGGGATACATTGGATACAAACAGACGAAAAATGCCAGCGATTATTTGTTGGGGGGACGGAAAGTGAATCCCATCATCATGGCCCTTTCATACGGGGCGACCTTTATTTCCGCATCGGCCATTGTTGGTTTCGGAGGGGTTGCAGCCACATTTGGTATGGGAATCCAATGGCTTTGCTTATTAAATATGTTTATGGGCGTTGTCATCGCTTTTATCATATTCGGGCGGAACACCCGTAAATTAGGCGAAAAGTACAATGCCCGCACATTCCCGCAATTATTGGGATTGCACTATAATTCACGTGCCATACAGATATTCATTGCCGCCATCATCTTTATCGGCATGCCGCTGTATGCAGCAGTCGTGATGAAAGGAGGTGCAGTGTTCATCGAACAGATGTTCCACATAGACTTGCATTTGGCACTGCTTATTTTCACGCTTATAGTAGCGGCCTATGTAATCACAGGAGGTATTAAAGGCGTGTTATATACAGATGCTTTGCAAGCCGTCATTATGTTCGCCTGCATGTTGTTCCTGCTATTTTGGTTCTATCGGGTGATGGATATGGGCTTTATCGAAGCCAACCGGAAGCTGACGGAAATCGCCCCGCTTGTCCCTGAACGTTTTAAGGAGGTAGGACACCAGGGATGGACGGCCATGCCGGTGACCGGTTCTCCACAATGGTATACCCTCGTAACCTCGCTTATTCTGGGAGTCGGTATCGGCTGTCTCGCCCAACCTCAGTTGGTCGTACGTTTTATGATGGTGGAAAGCACCAAGCAATTGAACCGGGGCGTTCTGATCGGTTGTGTTTTTCTGATCGTGACCGTCGGAGCCATTTATCATGTCGGGGCATTATCGAACCTCTTTTTTCTGAAAACAGAAGGCGTGGTTGCATCGGAAGCCATCAAGGATATGGATAAGATTATCCCGCTGTTTATCGACCGGGCAATGCCAGAATGGTTCAGTGCCGTTTTCATGCTCTGTATCTTGTCGGCAAGTATGTCTACACTCAGCGCCCAGTTCCACACGATGGGAGCTTCTTTCGGGGCAGACATATTCCCAAAACTGGGACATCGACAGAATGCTAACTCGACGATGGGCGTACGCATCGGAGTACTTTGCTCCATTCTGGTAAGTTATATAATCTGTTATACGCTGAGCGCAGGAGTCATAGCACGCGGGACAGCCCTGTTCATGGGGATTTGTGCCGCCACTTTCCTCCCAGCCTACTTCTGTTCCCTTTTCTGGAAGAAGGCAACCAAGGAAGGAGCACTGGCAAGTTTATGGACGGGGGCGCTGGCAAGTTTGTTTGCTATGCTGTTTCTTCACAAGGCGGAAGCCGGAGCGGTCGGCTTATGTAATATGCTGTCTGGGCGTGATGTTTTGATCGATATCTATCCCTGGTTCGCCATCGATCCGATCCTGTTCGCATTGCCTTTATCCACCGTTGCGATGGTTCTCACAAGCCTAATAACGTACAAAAAGCAAGAGATCTGAAGATATTAGATTTTATTAAAATCAAAAGAACAAAATTTAATACTTTATCTATTGACAATAATAGAAATATCCATACATTTGCAATGTGGTTTTTTCATAATAGTATTAGATTTAAGGTTAACAAAGTTGGTTAGGGGTTGTCGTGAGACAGCCTTTAATTTTTTATATACATTCCAGTCCTTTCTCTCTCCATACTGATAACTTGTCAGTCAAAATGTCATTTTGTTCGTTTGGCATTGTTTTTGTAACTAAACATTGCGTGAATAATTATAGTTATAGGAAACAATAAGTATAACATCAAAATATTTTATATCGGATTATGGCAAAACAAGGAAACATCGGTGTTACAAGTGAGAACATCTTCCCTATCATCAAAAAGTTTTTGTATAGTGATCACGAAATTTTTCTTCGTGAATTGGTATCTAACGCAGTTGATGCAACGCAGAAGTTGAAAACACTGGCTTCTGTCGGCGAGTTCAAAGGAGAACTGGGAGATTTGACTGTACATGTCAGCTTCGATAGCAATACGATCAAAATCTCCGACCGCGGTATCGGTATGACTGCCGAAGAGATCGACAAATATATCAATCAGATCGCCTTCTCCGGCGCCGAAGAGTTCGTTGAAAAATACAAGAACGACGCAGCCGCTATCATCGGTCACTTCGGACTTGGTTTCTATTCTTCTTTCATGGTTTCCAAAAAAGTGGAGATCGTTACCAAATCATATAAAGAAGGAGCCGTTCCTATGAAATGGAGTTGCGACGGCACACCCGAATACACATTGGAAGAGACGGAAAAAGAAGATCGCGGAACAGACATCATCCTGTATATCGACGACGAGAACAAAGATTTCCTGAACAAAGACAAGATCAACAGCCTGTTGACCAAGTACTGCCGTTACCTGCCGGTTCCCATCGCATTCGGAAAGAAGCAGGAATGGAAAGACGGCAAATATGTCGATACCGACGAAGACAATATCATCAACGATATCCAGCCGGCATGGGTTCGTAAACCGACTGATATGACAGATGAAGATTATAAGAAATTCTATCAGGACCTGTATCCAATGTCCGACGAACCTCTGTTCTGGATTCACCTGAACGTGGATTACCCGTTCCATCTGACCGGTATCCTGTATTTCCCGCGCATCAAGAGCAACATCGATCTGCATCGCAACAAGATCCAATTATACTGCAACCAAGTGTTCGTCACCGATTCGGTTGAAGGTATCGTTCCTGAATTCCTGACATTGCTGCACGGTGTGCTCGATTCTCCGGATATCCCGCTGAACGTGTCCCGTTCTTACCTACAGAGCGACCAGAACGTGAAAAAGATCTCCAACCACATTATGAAAAAGGTGGCAGATCGCCTGGAAGAAATGTTCAAGAACGACCGTCCTCAATTCGAAGAAAAGTGGGACAGCCTGAAACTTTTCATCCAGTACGGAATGTTGAGCGAAGAAAAATTTTACGATCGGGCAGCCAAGTTCGCCCTCCTGAAGGATGTAGACGGCAAATATTACACATTCGAAGAGTACAAAGCTCTGACGGAAGCCAACCAGACAGACAAGGAAGGCAACCTGATCTACTTGTATACAACGAATGCCAATGACCAGTACAGCTATATCCAGGCTGCAAAAGACAAAGCCTACAGCGTGCTGATCATGGATGGTCAGCTGGATGTCCATGCTATAAGCCAGATGGAACAGAAGTTCGAAAAGACACGTTTCGTCCGTGTGGATAGCGACACGATCGACAATCTGATCCGCAAGGACGATGTCAACAAGGTAACACTGAATGAGGACGAAAAAAATGCTCTGCAGGAGATGTTCAAAAGCCAGTTACCGAAGATCGAGAAGACAGATTTCATTGTCACATTCGAGGCGTTGGGCGAAAACTCAAACCCGGTCATGCTGACACAAAGCGAATATATGCGCCGTATGCGTGAAATGTCTGCCATGCAGCCAGGTATGTCGTTTTATGGAGAACTGCCGGATAACTACAATCTGGTGCTGAACACAGACCACGAACTGGTTAAGAAAATCCTGAGCGAAGAAGAAGCGGCTTGTGCCGAAAAGCTGAATCCGATCCTTTCCGACCTGAAAGGCTGGAAAGCCCGTCAGTCCGACTTGCGCGAAGCCCAGAGCAAGAAGAAAGAAGAAGAAATCACTTCTGAAGAGAAGGAAGATATGACGAATACGAACAAAAAGATTGACGAACTGGTAGAACAGCGCAACAGCATCCTGGCCGAATATGCTGGTGGAAATAAACTGGTCAGCCAGTTGATCGACCTTGCCCTGTTGGCAAACGGTATGTTGAAAGGTGAAGCATTGAGCCAATTCATCAAACGCAGCGTTCAGATGATCGGTTAAACCGAGGCCGAAAAAAATAACAAAAGGGTGTCAAAGTTCCCATTCCCATATCAAGTGCGGGAATGGGAACTTTGACACCCTTTTTTGCTTAGACCAACGGCCGGCACCAAGTTTCTTCGCAGGATTAACAAAACGGACTAATTTTATGTTGTATTTTATATATCTCAAACTCTTGTAGTCTGAGAAATAACGACTACATTTGAATTCATTAAGCAGAGAAGATACAAGTATGAAAAGAATAGCTGTACTGACAGCCCTGTTGTTTGCGGCCTTACAAATAGGATATGCCCAGAAAGTAGGCTTGGTTCTGAGCGGTGGCGGTGCGAAAGGTGCCGCCCATATCGGGGTAATCAAAGCTCTGGAAGAAAACGGAATACCTATTGATTACATAACGGGAACATCTGCCGGCGCGATCGTCGGTAGTCTCTATGCGATGGGATATACACCCGAAGAAATGGTTGAACTGATGCTCTCCGAGGAGTTCAGCTACTGGCAAACCGGAACGGTGGAAAACGAATACAAATATTATTTCACACGCCCCGACCCGACACCGGAATTCGGCCATTTCTCTATCGACATGACGGACTCTTTGCAAGTAAAAGCCAGTTTCTTCCCACAAAGCCTGATCAATCCGATCCAGATGAATCAGGCGTTTATGGCTCTGTTTTCGCAAGCTACGGCAAAAGCCGGCTGGAACTTCGACAATCTTTTCGTCCCGTTCCGCTGTGTGGCCTCGGATATTTACAGCAAGAAAGCTATTATCTTCAAGAATGGAGACCTCGGAGACGCCGTCCGTGCATCGATGACGTTTCCCTTCTTTTTCCAGCCGATCTGGAAAGACAGCGTCCCCATTTTCGACGGTGGCATCTATGACAACTTCCCGGTCGGCCCAATGAAGGAGGCTTTCCATCCGGACTTCATTTTCGGCTCGACAGTGGCAGGCGGCAACAACAAGCCTTCGTCCAACCCTTATAACCAGCTTGAAACGATGATCATGCAGAAAACGGAATACGACGTTCCCGAAGACGAAGGTATGATGATCAAATTCAGCTTCCCCACCGTCTCTCTGCTCGATTTCCAAAAAGCACGGGAATTGATGGATATCGGCTACAAACGGACGATAGCAATGATCGACTCCATCAAAGCGCGTGTCCCCCGACGTGTGGAACTTAGCGAAGTCAACAAACGCCGTGAGGCCTATAAGCAAGGCCTCCCTCCTCTGATTTTCCAGAATATATATGTGACAGGCGTAAATGAATCGCAAAAAAATACATTGAATCCCAATTACACCGCGACATCAACCATGAGTTCTCGATGGAAGAGTTCAAACGCGCCTATTTCAAAATGCTGACCTATTCCAAGATCAAAGAGATATTGCCCCATGCCGTTTATAACCGGAAGGAAAAGAAGTTCGACCTTTATCTTGATGTGAAGATGAAGGAAGAGATCACGGTCGGATTCGGAGGTAATATCTCCTCCTACCAAGCCAACCAGCTATTCCTCGGACTGGGATACCAGTATTTAAGACGATATGCCGCCGATGTGAATGCCAATTTCCAGGTCGGCAACTCATTCAGTGGTGTGATGCTGAACGGCCGTATCTATTTGCAGACAAGAATACCGACCTATCTAAATTGGCAAGGTGTATTTTCGGATAAAAATATTCCGAAAGCCAGTCTTTGTTCTACGAAGACGTACTACCGGCTTTCATCCACCAGAAAGAATTGTACACGAAGGTCAAGTTAGGATTCCCATTCCTGAACCGTGCCAAAGCCGAGATAGGTTTTGCTTATGGCCGGCTGAATGATTACTATTTTCAGACCTCCAACATGACATTCCCGAACGCGACCACCGATCACAGCTGGTATGATCTGTTTGCCGGTTCGCTCAGCATCGAGCGTAACTCGCTGGATTATAAACAATATCCGATCTCCGGGCGAAAACAATTCTTAGTGGCACAATATGTAACAGGTACAGAAAAGTATATGCCGTCTCCCATTACGGATATGGGCTCATTCGACCGGAAAGTCCATAGCTGGCTGCAAATGAAAGGTGAATGGGAACAGTACAAGACGATTAGCCCGCATTTCAATCTTGGTTTTATGAGCGAACTCGTACTCTCCAGCAAGAACCTGATGAACAACTATACAGCTTCCGTTTTGCAAGCGCCCGCCTTTACGCCGACGCCGCATAGTCAAATTGTCTTCAACGAAGCGTTCCGCGCCAACCAATATGTAGCATTCGGATTATCGCCGATCTTGAAATTCAGCAAACTGTTGCACTTCCGCCTCGACATGTACGGTTTCGCGCCATTATACGAGATAAAGAAAGAAGAAGTATGGAACAACAACACATATACAGCTATCCCCTATTACGGGAAATTCCTTCATTCTTTTAAGTATATGGGAGAAGCAGCCCTTGTTTTACAACTGCCCTTCGCCAGCATCAGCCTGTATGCAAACGGATACAGCTATCCGGCAAAAAATTTTAATTTCGGCTTGAATATTGGTTATCTGATATTTAACCCAAGGATGCTTGATTAGTTAAAAAAAAGATATCAAAAAGGCTTGCAAATATAAAAGAAAGTACTACCTTTGCACTCGCAATCAAGAAATAATGGCCGCGTAGCTCAACTGAATAGAGTAGCTGACTACGGATCAGCCGGTTACAGGTTTGAATCCTGTCGCGGTCACCATTTCAAGATGAAGTTTAAACAAAAATGAAAGATTGGCCGCGTAGCTCAACTGAATAGAGTAGCTGACTACGGATCAGCCGGTTACAGGTTTGAATCCTGTCGCGGTCACCGATTCAGATGGAAGTTTAAACGAAAATATAAAGATT
>ENA-OQJB01000444-OQJB01000444.1-human-gut-metagenome-genome-assembly--contig:-NODE-444-length-21290-cov-3.736710_pt1 | contig 21290 bp, 26 predicted proteins | sample MGYA00242599_ERZ504765 | MGnify/ENA primary metagenome ERZ504765 (study PRJEB26092, sample SAMD00036354) | human gut metagenome | host: Homo sapiens | study: EMG produced TPA metagenomics assembly of...
GCCTGATGCAGATCGCTGTATGTGATAAACTCGTATGATTCTTCTTTATATATTTCCGGAAGAAGGCTTCCTTCCGGAACGAGAATAGCGCAACGATATGTTTTTTGTAGCTTTAGGATAAGTGATAATGTTTGAAATGTGAAGCTACGGCCATCACAAAGAGGTATAGCAGCAAAAGCCCTGTACAAAAGAATATCAGATCATCTATTATGTAGATATAAGAGTCTATCATCTGAAAGGAGATTATACGTTCTCTTTTTGAATGAATGCAGTAACTGTTTTCAGAATAATCTTTATATCCAGCCAGAAAGAGAATGTCTTTGCATAGGTGATATCTAACTGCTTGCGTTCTTCGGCAGAAAGTTTACCGGCTTCGCCTCTTTTCTCTACCTGCCATAAACCGGTCAATCCGGCCGGCCCCATGAAACGGTCGATGTGCTCATCGCTTGTCAGCAATTCGGCTTCGTAGAGTGGGAGAGGACGGTTGCCTACTATTGACATATCCCCCTTTAAAATATTAATAAGCTGGGGTAATTCGTCAATACTATATTTACGGATAATGCGTCCTATCTTTGTTATTCTCGGGTCATTTTCCAATTTAACGAAAGCATTGCTTTTTTCTTTGGACTTCTTGTTGATGTAGTCTTCTTCGGAGATTACGAAATCGTCCGATATCAGGAGGATTTCTTCTTCGTCGGCTTCTTCATTAATATCCGGTTCCAGTTCTTCCCCCCAAATATCCTCATCTTCCTGTTGATACTGGTTAAGAGCATTGAAATCCTTTAAATGCTTGTCGGCATCAGTGTACATCGAACGGAATTTAAGGAAGTCGAATATCTGATAGTTACTTCCTACTCGCTTGGATTTGTAGATAATGGGGCCCTTGCTTTCTAACCGGATAGCTAATGCAGTAAATATTAGGAGAGGAGAAAGGCATAATATCGTCATTCCCGAAAAGAATATATCAAAAGTTCGTTTCCATAAAGGCAATCGGAAAGCATTAATATTTTGTGTTTTAAGCTGAAGTGCCTTTATTTTCTGATCTTTCTTCGTTTAAGGAAAGTCGATAAGTCCTTTAAAGCCTCTTGGCTCGTTTCATATTTGATTGTATTGTTAATGCCGGCTTTAAGATATTCGGATGCTTCTTCCTTAGACAAGGAATCGATGACGAGTATCATATAAAGTCCCGGATATTTTTTGCGCATGTATTGGATATCTGCAATATCTTGGGATAAGTTCACCTGTTCGAAAAATAGGGCTGCGTCATATTTTTCGCGTATTTTCTCCAATACTTTGACAGCTTTGCTACAATTGGACGCAGCATAGAATACCCCAATACTTAGTCGGGAGAGTAGTTCTATTGTTTTGCTATCTCTGCCTATATAAACAAAATATTGCATGTGTAGAAGACCCGGTATTAGTCAATAATCTTTTTGATTCGGATTTTGAGTTCCAATGGGTTGAATGGTTTCAGGATATAGTCTTCTGCTCCCTCTTCCAGTAGTCTGATTCTTTCCGTTGTACTTTCTTCGCTGGATAACATAACGATAGGAATTGATTTGAATAATTCATTGTTCTTCATGTATCTTAAAAATTCATCACCCATCATAAGAGGCATACGAATGTCTGAAATAATGAGGTCAGGTACATTGCCTTCATTAAGCCATTCTATTGCTTTGATGGGATCTTCCAAATAGGTAAAATCATACTCTTTTCCTAGATACACACCGGCCACTTTTCCGATTGTCGATTTATCGTCGACTAGTAATATTTTTTCTTCATACGAATAGACCTTTCTATCGCTTGCTTTGTTATTTGATTTATTGATTGAGATTGTTGTCACATTATATTTGTGATACACTGCAAATATAGATATTATTTTAGAATAATCTCCATTCTGGAGAGTAAAATTCGTGATATATGTTTTTTTTCTATTAATTGCGACTAACAGTATCTTGATGAAAAAACACGGATTTCAACTTTCATGAAATCCGTGTTGATGATTGACTGTTTGGCTTATTTATAGACTCTTGATGAATCAAAAGTTTTCCACCATTCTTCATTCTTAGTACCGCCACTTGTTACCCAACTTTCGAACAGCGAGTAAGCAGATTTGATATTCACATATTCCAAAGGCCATTTGAAGTCTGTCGGAACCATGATTCCCCATGCCAGGTTGTCTTTACTGATGTAATATCTTTTGCGGGAAGTAGAGCTATCGTCGTTGTTGCCTCCGAACAAGTCGGTATTTGCTAACTTAGTGGGTTGGTAACCGACGATATGGATCTCTTTACGTTGGTTTCTGTTTCCTTCTACGAAGATGAACACATTCAGTTTGTTGATATTAAGCTCATCCACAGAAATAGGGTTGCTGAACTTGATTGTGAAACTGATATTTTTAGGATTCGTATTGGCAGAATGATCTTTAATGGTATTAATCTGTTCGTAACGGTCTCTTCCCAATGCGTTGTGAGCATCGTCAAATAATGGGATAACAGCATAGTCCTGGCCGTTCTCAATCTTATTACTATTCACATTAAAGTTTTTAGCAAGAGAGTTATCACTGAACACCACCGGTTGCGTGATAGCACTGGCAGGAATACCGTCCAGCATGATAGCAGCTCCGATGCTCTTCGTAGCTCCGGCAGCCGATAAATCAAGACTTAGCGTGAACTCTTCTGCCTTATTATCCTTGTTGATGGAAATCTTTCTTTCTTTGATAATCAAAACAAGGTCGTTCATATCGTAATCTCCATATAAAGGCCACTGGTCTTCAAATAGATAAGCGTAATTACGAGTATCATCCATGATGATCGGGAATTTAGGATCTTCTGGTTCTTCTCCTTCATTTCCATTATTCTTAGTACCCGTGCAGACATCTATCACGACTTTGGATTCTCCCATTCTAGTGAAGTATGCGCCATTTTGTACATGGAAGTTGTTCCAATATGGGCTTTTTTCAACATGATTATCACATTCAATAACTAAATTTCCGTCATACGTAAAACCTTGTCCGGTTATAACCGGAGATTTTATCATAGAAGTATTTTCGCCTTTTCCGTAAAATTTAGCATGAGCCGTATTCATGTAAATACTTGTAGTTGCATCCAGCATAGAACCATTGCTCAAGTTGACTGTCCCATTAACAAACTCCATCGTAGGAGCTTTTAAATATCCTTGGGTAAAGTTGAATGTTGCTCCGTTTGCATAGAAAGAAGTTGTGGCTTCCAGGCTGCAAGCATTGTTGAATGTTGTATTGATGAGGCTGATGGTTGTAAATCTCATGATGTTGTTATTGGTAGCAACAGCATTAGAATTTGCAATTAATTTCTCTCCATAAATCTCTCCGTTATTTTCCAATGAGAAATTAGCTGGCAGATTTAATTCATCTTCCAGCTCTATCTTATTGTCATTCACAATTTTTGTGTTAGAGTTGATCGAGATATTTTTGCTGGTTATGGTTCCTTTGTTGTAGAGTGTTGCACCGGAATGTAGAGTCATGGTGTTTGTCACAGCCAGTGTCCCCCAGTTTCTTAATGCAGCAGGCGCTCCATTGGTGAATGATACATCGTCTGCGTTTACTTCTCCTTTTTCCATGATAGTCAGCATGGAGTTTCTGATGAACGTCATGGTTCCTGATGCATTAATCTTTGCATTGTTCATCACAATGATTTCAATTCCGTTCTGGAATTGGAAAGTTGCAGGAATAGTCCATTGGGCATCTACATAAACTCTGGTTGCAATATCACCGTCATATCCGTCAAATTTGAATATACCATTATAGTCAGAGGTGATTTTGTAATTAGCATTACGCAGTAAAGTAGTTCCTGTCATTTCTGTAACTTCCTTAGCGTCAGCTGGTATGGAAGAATAATCCGGTTTTTCAAATGCGAGGCTTCTTGTAGCGACACCACGACTCATTAATGCTCTATTTTGTGCTGCAGATTCTGCATAATAGAGCTTACAGGTAATATTATCGCTGTTTTCCGGCACATCGAACTGATATACCTGTTCACGTCCTCTTGGGTCGGTTTGTTTCACGTAAATACCCTTTTGAGTGGGAAGCAGGCTGACAGCAGCTGTAAATTTAAAGTTGTTTTCTTTGTTAGCTGTCCTTGTAGCGAGTACGGAAGCATTTTCGTTAGTCAAAGGATCTTCTGCATATATTTCAATTAAATAAGCAAATTGCCCTCCTTCTTCATCTTTCACTTCGACTGAAACATTTTTAGTGGTTATCATGTTCCAATTGATATCATCGGGAGCAGCAAAGCCGTCTCCCATCGGGTTAGGTGTTTCATAAGACGGATCATAGAGATCCTTTCCGGAGTCCACACAACTAAACATAGTACCTGCTATTGCTATTGCAATAATGGGCACAAATTGAACTGTTTTCTTCATCATAATGTATTATTGCTTGATTGTTTGTAACCAAATCCATCACAAAAATAACTGCATATCTTTTATTGGAAATGTTTTTTCTGTTATTTTATAGAGTGAAAACAACTATACTTCTGTTTTGGTTCTTCTTTGGCTCGTTTAGGTTTGATGAAGTCTCGATGATGGTGAAGAGAAATCCCTTGATTTTCACTTTTATAAGACTGCTCTGCTTAAAATGAAAATCAAAGGATTATATTAAGTGTATTTAATTTAAGACTTAGTAATTTCTCCTATTAAGCAGGAGTTCATTTTATATCGGATATCCTTGTTGGGTAATCCATGTCCCAATAAAAACATGAGCTTTGTTATGGCACATTCGGGAGTGCTGTCATATCCGCTGATTACACCTGCTTCCAAAAGGTGCATTCCTGTTTCATAACGTCCCATCTCTACTGCTCCGGAGGCACACTGTGTGATGTTGACAATGATAATTCCGCGATCGGTAGCTTCCTTTAGTTGGCGGATGAACCATTTCTTTTGCGGGGCATTTCCTGAACCGAAGGTTTTCATGACAACTGCCTTCAATCCGGGAACATGAAGCAGAGAAGTTACGATACTCTCCTGAATACCAGGGAAGAGGGTCAAAATAACTACATTAGTGTCAAATAGATAATGTGGCTTTAATGGTTTTGTCGGGTCCGGTTTCCGGATGAGATTAGGTTCATATTTGATGTGGATGCCTACCCGTGCCAAGGGTGGATAATTGAAAGAGCGAAAAGCGTTAAAATTCTCCGCATTAATTTTGGTAGTACGGTTGCCACGCATCAAATGATTTTCAAAGAAAATACATACTTCAGGAACAATGGCCGTACCATCCGTGTTTTTGGCAGCTGCGATCTCAATGGCTGTGATGAGATTTTCTTTTCCGTCTGTGCGCAAAGTTCCGATTGGTAACTGGGAACCGGTGAGAATGACGGGCTTGCTTAGGTTTTCGAGCATAAAGCTTAATGCAGAGGCTGTGTAAGCCATCGTATCTGTTCCGTGAAGGATGACAAAACCATCAAAATAATCATAATTGTAATTGATAATCTTTACTAGCTTTGCCCAGTAAGCAGGTTCCATATCCGAAGAGTCGAGAGGGGGATCAAATTGGTAGGAAGAGATGCGGTAGTTGAATCTTTTTAGTTCGGGTACATGCTTAAGCAAATGATCGAAGTTGAAGTTTTCTAAAGCACCTGTTTCCGGATTCTCTATCATTCCGATAGTTCCACCCGTGTAAATTAACAAAACGGAAGGGGTTTCTGCTCTCATAATTGTTGAATTACTGTTAAAACGCTGGCAAAGATAGGAAAAATAGTGATTTATGATTTATGAATTATGATTTATGAGTTTTCGAATGATTTTGTAGATTTATCATTCATGTGAACCTCCCTCACATCCCTCACACTTGATTAATTTATTAGAATTACCAATGCCCTGGATTCAACTGCTGATTCGCATAAATCATAATTCATAAATTATAAATCATAAATCATTTCACCGCTTCTTTTAATTTAAGGATGGCTTTTTCCGGGTCTTTTTCTTCTTCGAGCAGAGTAACGAACTTACTGCCGATGATAGCTCCGGAAGCGTGTTCGCAAGCTGCCTGGAACGTCGCTTTATTGGAGATGCCAAATCCTATCATCAACGGATTGTTCAGATGCATATCTTTTATTTTCTTGAAGTATGCCTTGTTTTTGTTCGTTGAAATTCTGTTGTGCTCCGGTAGTTGCTGCTGATGAAACCATGTAAATGAATCCGTCGGTATGTGTATCTATTTCGCGTTACCCGTTCTTCGCTGGTCTCCGGTGTGATGAGCATAATCACTTTGATGTTGTAGCGCTCTGCAATGATACGATAATGTTCTTGATAATCACGGAAAGGGAGATCGGGGATGATAACACCATCAATACCGCATTCCACGCATTTACGGCAGAAGTTTTCAAATCCGAATTGCATGATTGGATTTAAGTACCCCATGAATACAAGTGGTATTTTTACGTCCTTGCGAATATCCCGCAATTGTTCAAAAAGAAGTTTTAAAGACATGCCGTTGCGCAATGCTTGGGTAGCGGCATTCTGGATAACAATGCCGTCTGCCATCGGATCACTGAAAGGAATACCGATTTCAATCATGCTTACTCCATGTTTTTCGAGTGTGCGGATTACATTGGCAGTACCATCTAAAGTGGGGGTGCCGGCACAAAAATAAATAGAAAGTATGTCTTTCTTGTTGCTATTGAAAAGTTGATTAATTCTATTCATGACGTTGGAATTTTAAAGTGATGATTTTAATTCGTTTAAAAATGTCCGGATACGCTCCGGATCTTTTTCTCCCGGTTTGGTTTCAAAACGGCTGTTGAGATCATATCCGGCAAGCCGGGGATGCTTGAATTCTTTCAGGGCATTGGCACTGTATGAGTTGATACCTCCGCTCAAAAGGAAAGGTACATCTCCGTTATATGTGTGTAATATGCTCCAATCAAATTGATTTCCCGAACCACCATATTGCTCGCATTTGGTATCGAACAGAAAAAGATCACAGACTTTTTCGTAGTCATACACCTTTTTCAAGTCTTTGGGGCGGTCTACGGAAAAGGTCTTGATGATTTTCAATCCGGTAGAATGTAAGGACCGGCAGTATTCCGGCGATTCATTTCCGTGGAGTTGCACATCATTCAGTCCGAAACGATCAGCATACATGCTGACCACTTGCTTATCTTCATTGACAAAGACGCCGACACGCCGGGCATGAGTGGGCAGGTAAGCCGGAAGCTCGTAGACACATCGGGGAGATTTAGGATAAAAGATGAATCCCAGCATATCTATGCCTTCGATAGCCTCTACGTCCTGTATGTTTTCAGCTTCTCGCATACCGCATACTTTGATAATTTTTCCGTAATCATAGGGCTGTCCGTTTTGAATAATTAGTTTATTGAATGGCTTGCAGGAAATTCTGTAAAGTTTCTCCCGGTCGCTGTGTTTTCATAAATGTTTCGCCGATCAGGAATCCCCGGAATCCGGCTGCCCGGAGGCGTTTAACTATTTCCGGATCGGAGATGCCGCTTTCAGATACCAGTACCGAATCTTGAGGAAGTTGTCCGGCCAGGCGGAAAGAGTTTTCTACATCGGTGAAGAAAGTACCCAGATTACGGTTGTTGATACCTACCATATCTATTCCTTTGTTGATGTACGCCAGTTCTTCGGAACTATGAATCTCTAATAAGACCTCCAGTCCTAATTCATGGGCTTTTTCTGCAAGTTCATTGCATTTTTCCGGTTCTAGTGCGGCTGCAATGAGAAGTACGGCATCTGCACCAACAATTTTAGCTTGGTAAAGCTGGTATTCATCAATGATGAAGTCCTTTCTAAGGATGGGAATTTCCACCAAAGGGCGTGCGGCGCGGATATCTTTCAGGCTTCCTCCGAAAAACTTCTCATCAGTAAGGATGGAAAGGGCGGAGGCACCTGCCGCTGCATAGGAGGGAACGATCTCTTCCGGACGCGCTTCTTCTTGTATCCATCCTTTGGAAGGAGAGCGCCGCTTGAACTCGGCGATAATACCTGATGTGGAAGAGGCTAATGCCTGCTTCATAGAGCGGGGAGTCGGAGATTCGCTGATACCTTCCTGTAATTGTTCGATAGAAATAGCCTGCTTTTGCAGGTCAACTTCAAATCGTTTGTTTGCTATAATCTCGGATAATATATCTTTCATTAGTTCGTTTGTTTTTATATTTATAATCAGACTTGCTAATCGTAAATCAAATTAACTATTCAATTCGATGAATTTTTTAGTGTTGCTAATGCACGTCCGCTTTCCAATGATTCTTTGGCAAGAGCAATACATTCTTCAATTGTCTTTTCCGGACGAATCACATGGATAGCGAAAGCAGAGTTGACTATCACTACATTTTTTTGAGCTTCCGTAGCTGTATTATTCATGATATGATCGAAAATCTTAGCTGCATCTTCCGGTGTTTGTCCGCCATCCAGATCAATATCCTTATAACGGGAGAAGCCGAGGCTTTCGGGAGTGTAAATCTTTTCATGATCGCTGGTTGCCACTTTAAACTCATTGGTCAGAGAAATCTCATCATATCCGTCAAGGCTATGAACAACGGCAAATTTCGTCTTGCTTTCCTGATAAGTATAGGTGTAAAGGCGAAGTAACGGTAGATTGTAAACTCCTAACAATTGGTAAGCAGGTAATACCGGATTTACCAATGGACCGAGCATATTGAAGAAAGTGCGCACTGCCAATCCTTTACGAACCGGAGCTACTGCTTTTAATGCCGGATTGAATAAAGGGGCATGCAGATAAGCAAGATTGCATTTTTCCATGCTGCGACGCAGTTGGTCTACATCACTGGTGAATTTTACACCGTGTTGCTCCATTACATTACTGGCACCACTGACCGACGTTGCTCCATAGTTACCATGTTTCACAACCGGGAAGCCGGCTCCGGCAACTGTGAAGCAGGAAGCTGTAGAAATATTGAATGTATTTTTCCGTCACCTCCGGTTCCTACGATATCAATCGGAGCGAAATCACTCAAATCGACCGGAATACGCATTTCCAACAGTGCGTCACGGAAACCGCATAATTCCTCTACGGAAATATTACGCATCAGAAAGACGGTGATGAGTGAGGCCACTTGCACATCGTTATATTTCCCTTGCGCGATGTTCTGTAGAATGGTGCGCGCTTCATCGCGTCCCAAATATTGATGTTCGAAAAGTTTGTATAGAATCTGTTTCATAAGTTTAATCGTTTAAGAAGTTTTTGATAATTTCTTTTCCTTGCGGAGTTAATACTGATTCGGGATGGAACTGAATACCATGTACATTATACGTTTTATGGCGGATTGCCATGATTTGTCCCTCCTGGCTTTCTGCTGTTATTTCCAGACAGTCCGGAAAGCCTTCCCGGCTGACTACCCAGGAATGATATCTTCCAACAGGGATTTCTTTTCCTAATCCTTCAAAAAGCAGGTCCTGACGAAGGATGCTTACCGGAGTTTGTACGCCATGATATACTTCTTTGAGATTTTCCAGACGTGCTCCGAAGGCTTCGCCGATAGCCTGATGACCCAGGCAAACCCCTAGAATGCTTTTGGTCGGAGCGTATCTCTTAATAATAGGTAGTAACAAGCCGGCTTCTTCGGGTATGCCCGGTCCGGGAGACAGGATGATTTTATCAAAACGATCTACTTCATCAAGCTCTATCTGGTCGTTGCGGACTACTTCTACATCTGTAGCCCCTAATTCTTTCACTACATGCAGCAGGTTATAAGTGAAAGAGTCGTAGTTATCTAAAAGTAATATTTTCATTTTTATTGTCATTGTAAAATGGTTGTTCAAATACTATCTCTGCTTTTCTGCCTAAAGAAATAGAAGCGTTTAGGCAACGGGAATCTTTTTTCAGGCAACAGCAATTATTTTTAGGCTGACTATTTGGGATGGTTAATTTTTAGTTTGACAGCTAAATCAATTGCTTTTTTCAGTGCTCCCAGTTTATTGTTCACCTCTTGCAGTTCGTATTCATCTTGGCTGCGTGCTACGATACCTCCTCCGGCCTGGAACCAGAGTTCGTTGTTGCGGCTTACAAAAGTACGGATGGTGATTGCTTGGTTTAATTCGCCATTCAATCCGATAAAACCGATACAACCACCGTAGGCTCCACGATTATGTGGCTCGATTTCACTGATTAACTGCATAGCGCGTACTTTGGGGGCACCGCTTAACGTACCGGCCGGGAATGTGTCAATAAACGTTTTTATTTTGTCTGCGCCTTCATTCAGCATACCACTGACACGGCTTACCAAATGAATAACATGGCTATAATATTGCGGTTCCTTATAGAATACCACGCGTACGTCATGGCAATTACGTGAAAGATCGTTTCTAGCAAGATCAACCAGCATGACATGCTCTGCATTTTCTTTAGGGTCGGCCAGTAAAGCCTCTGTCAATTCGCGGTCTTTTACTGTGTCTCCCGTGCGACGGGTGGTTCCGGCAATCGGATCAATGTAGGCGCGGCCGTTTTCGATTTTGCAATGTGTTTCTGGCGAAGAACCAAAGATACGATATCCTCCGAAGTCGAAATAGAAAAGATAAGGAGAAGGATTGATGCTGCGGAGTGCGCGATAAACTTTGAAATCATCTCCGGCGTATGGTTGGATAAATCTTCTGGAAAGCACGATTTGGAAAACATCTCCGCGCATACAGTGTGCGATTCCTTTGCGCACATTTGCTTTGTGCTCTTCGTCGGTGATGGAGCTGGTTACGGGGCCTGTTACAGAGAAATTGTAGGAAGCATAATTCCGGTTTTCGATGGCTGCTTCCAGTTCCGGCAAACCGCTTTCTTCTCCTTCGGACAACATTTCAACTAATGTCAGCTCATTTTTGAAATGATTGAAAACAATGACATACTTATATAATATGTATAGTAAATCCGGAGCATCGTTTTGCTCATCATGACTTTCTTTCACCGGGATGTGCTCGAAGTACTTCACGGCATTAAACGTCGTATATCCGTAAAGTCCGCACACATTCTTATTATCTCCGGTCACTTGGAACTGATTGATAAACCGATTCATGGCCTTTTCTACATTGAATGTTTTTGTCAGCGGTTCTTCCGTGCGGCTATTATCGGGATAGTTGGCAGTGACAATGCCACCGTTTACACCGATGCTTGCCAAGGGACAAAGGGCTATAAATGACAGGGAATTTTCTCCGGCATGATAATCGGAACTTTCCATTAATGCGGATTGAGGATACATGTCGCGCACTTTCAGATAAATGCTGACGGGAGTATGCATATCTCCGAGCACTTGTTTGCTATGGGTAGTATAATTAAATGTTTTCATTTCTATAATTGCTTGATTATTGATTGCGAATGATGGTTGACTAATTATTTATAGCTGTTCGTTAAACGACAAATAGGTTTCAATATCTTTGTCTCCTCGTCCCGAAACAGTCAATACAACGATATCTTCCGGCTTGAACTTCAATTTTTCAAAGCTCCTAATGCATGGGCGGATTCCAATGCAGGGATAATACCTTCGAGTTTGGTTAGTTCGTAGGCAGCTTCTATCGCTTCGTCGTCGTTGATTGCCAATACGTTGGCACGGCTTTGGGCGGCAAGGTTAGCGTGTATCGGACCAATGCCCGGATAATCCAGTCCGGCGGAAATGGAGTATGGCTCCTCTATCTGTCCGTCCTCGTTTTGGATGACGTAGGTACGTGCTCCGTGGATAATTCCCATTTTGCCGAGTTGGATGGTAGCGGCGGTCATTCCGGTCTCTATTCCTTTACCTCCCGCTTCCGCCAGGATAATGCCTACCCGTTCGTCGTTGATATAATGATAAATCGTTCCGGCAGCATTACTTCCTCCTCCCACGCAGGCTATCAGATAATCCGGATAATCACGTCCTTCTTTTTCTTGCAGTTGCTTTTTGATTTCTTCGCTGATAACGGATTGCAGACGTGCCACCATATCAGGGTAGGGATGAGGACCTACGGTAGATCCGATGATATAATAAGTGTCGGCAGGATGACAGCACCAGTCGCGGATCGCTTCGTTGGTTGCGTCTTTCAGAGTCATGTTGCCGGAAGTAACGGGGATAACGGCGGCTCCCAACATTTTCATTTTCTCTACATTGATGTGCTGGCGTTCTACGTCCGTCTTTCCCATATAAACGATACATTCCATATCCATCAATGCACAGACGGTAGCTGTTGCTACTCCATGTTGTCCGGCTCCGGTTTCGGCGATGATACGCTTCTTTCCCATGCGGCGTGCCAGTAAGATTTGTCCGATGGTGTTGTTGATTTTGTGAGCACCTGTATGATTCAGGTCTTCCCGCTTCAGATACAACTTGCAACCGTACTTTTCAGAAAGGCGTTTGGCCAGATAGAGTGGGGAGGGACGTCCTACGTAGTCACGTAGCAACTGGTCGAACTCCTTCTTAAAATCTTCGCTTTCAATCACTTCGAGGTACTTATTCGTTAGTTCCTCAACACATTTGTGGAGGATTTCTGGTACGTAAGCACCGCCGAATTCTCCGTAATAGCCATCCTGGTCAACTAAAAAACTTTTCATAATCCTATCTGTATTTTTATGTTATTATTGAATCTGTTTTGAAACGGGTAAATAAAAAGAGCCCTGTCGCAGGTTGCGACAGGGCTCTTTCAAATTTGTTATATCTTTAATGAGGTATATACATACGAGCACTGCTCCCTTACGACTGTCGGAGTTGTAACGGGCGCCACCACCAATATGTATTTACTAACATTGTTCTCATTGTCTTTTGTAATTTTATGGGGGCAAATATAGACACTTTGTTTGAAACAGCAAACAAAATATGACTTTTTTTCTCTTTTGCCTTCATTTTTCTGATATAGAACAATTTTCAACCTGAACTGTTCTTATAAATATTGAATATTTAAACAAAAACAATTATGAAACAGAGAAAAGTTTTAGTAGGTATCGCTATTGCCATTTTCATTATATTATTATTGTATTGGTTATTGGTAGCAGAGGATATGAAACCCTGGTTGTCGGCTATGGTTCCTTCCGTGGCACAACAATTCTTTGCTTGATTCTGACAGGCCTCGGATAAATCATGTATCTTTGCAAGGATAGTGACTAATAACCAAAATAATAACAATAGACTAAGATATGGAAAATTTTATTTTTCAAAATCCTGTGAAACTAATCATGGGAAAAGGGATGATTGCCCGGCTGGCTAAAGAAATACCGTCCGACAAACGTATTATGATTACTTTTGGCGGCGGAAGCGTGAAGAAAAACGGAGTGTACGATCAGGTAAAGGAAGCATTGAAGGACCATTTTACGGTAGAATTTTGGGGAATCGAACCCAATCCTGCCATCGAAACTCTCCGTAAAAGCGATTGACTTTGGGAAAAGAAGAGAAAGTGGATTATTTGCTGGCTGTTGGCGGCGGTTCTGTTATTGACGGTACGAAATTGATTTCCGCAGGAATCCTGTATGATGGTGATGCCTGGGATTTAGTACTTGCCGGACGCCCGGTAACTCATACTGTACCTCTTTCCACTGTATTGACTTTGCCTGCTACCGGTTCGGAAATGAATAACGGAGCAGTTATTTCCCGTCGCGAAACGAAAGAGAAATATCCTTTTTATGCCAACTATCCAATCTTCTCTATTCTTGATCCGGAAGTAACTTTTACCTTGCCACCTCATCAGGTAGCTTGTGGATTGGCTGATACCTATGTTCATGTGATGGAGCAATATATGACTACTTCCGGACAGAGTCGCGTTATGGACCGTTGGGCAGAAGGTATTCTGCAAACTCTGGTGGAGATTGCTCCGAAAATTCGTGAAAACCAGCATGATTATCAACTGATGGCTGATTTTATGCTTTCGGCTACAATGGCATTGAATGGATTTATTGCTATGGGAGTGTCTCAAGACTGGGCTACTCACATGATCGGGCATGAAATTACTGCTTTGCACGGATTGACACATGGCCATACGTTAGCCATTGTTCTTCCTGCCACGTTGCAAGTGCTTCATGAAGAAAAAGGGGATAAGCTTTTGCAGTATGGTGAAAGAGTTTGGGGAATTACTTCCGGTACGAGAGAAGAGCGGATTGATGAAGCAATTTGCCGTACCGAAGAATTTTTCCGTTCACTGGGACTGACTACACGTTTGCATGAAGAGAACATCGGACAGGAAACTATTCTGGAAATCGAACGCCGCTTCAATGAACGTGGTGCTAAATATGGTGAGAATGGAAATGTAACAGGTGCTGTTGCTCGTAGAATATTAGAGACTGCACTTTAGGCACACTCTTACATGAAGTTTATAGAATAAGAAGGTTTCCGAAAAATCCTTCTTGCTAAATAAAATGTGTACCCTAAAAGTTGGATATAAAACTTTTGGGGTACATTTCATTAGTAGTGGTAATAATGTAAAGTAGCGGGGCAGTATTATTATCTTACAGGGTATACTTCATAATCAGTAACAGCAAAAAGAGTGATTTTATAAATCCAAGGCTTTTCGGTATTCTGTTTACTATTTCTCAATATTCTCTGTTCTTGGAATTTTGAACCAGAAACAAGAACCTTCTCCTTCTTTAGATTCCGCTCCGATAACTCCTCCCAGCCGCTCTACAATGACACGACAGATGGCTAGTCCGAGACCTGTTCCTTTAATAAACGAATTCAGTTTGACGAAACGTTCGAACACCTTGTCTATTTTGTCAGCAGGAATTCCGATACCTGTATCTTTTACATAAAAGTATATTTCATCACTTGCTTCTTCAATCCGGTATCCCATTTCGATAGAACCCTTGGAAGTGAACTTTAAGGCATTGTTTGTAAAGTTGATGATAACCTGTGATAAGCGTATGCGGTCTGTATTAATAATACATTGATTTGCTCTCTCTGTGAATACGATTTGTACGTCCGGTGAAGAGTTTTTTTCTTGCATTTGTCTGCAAATACCTTCCATCAGTTCATTAATGTCAGTTTGCGCAAATGTGAATTCCATAGTACCGGCTTCGATTTTGGAAAGATCCAGAATATCGTCTATCAGTTGCAATAATAAGATATTGTTGCTGGAGATTATTTTCACGAACTCCTGTTTCTCTTCTTCCTCCTCTGTCTGGCAAACCATTTCGGAAAATCCTACAATTGCGTTTAGTGGGGTTCGTATTTCATGGCTCATATTAGCGAGAAAGGCAGATTTTAGTCGATTGGATTCTTCGGCTTTTTCCTTTGCCTCTTGCAACATTCTATTCATTTTTAGTTTTTCTGTGATGTTTCAAAACGAAGTAATCCGCCAATAATTTCAGTTTCTTTTTCGTCGCCAAAAACGGGAGTTGCGGTCACTTCAAAATCTACATCGTCTACTCTGATTGTATGTCGGATTATTTTGCCTTGTTCGATTGCTTTCTTGAAAGCACATTGTCCACATGGTTCATTACGAAGTGCACTGGTCTGATAGCAAATTTTTCCCGGTATGTATCGTCTTCCTTTTACCAGGCTGGCGATTTGTCTTGTTTCTTCCCATTGCACCCGGTAATTTTTATCAATATAGATAAGCCCGAAGTCAATACTTTTTAGAGCTAGTTTCTGCTTCTTCAATGCTTTTTCCAGTTCTTCTTTGGCTGCAACCAATTCTCTTTCATAATTCTTGAGTTGAGTGATCTCCCATCGGGTTGCCAGTAGCCATCTTTTTTCCCCTTCCCATGAAATAATTGATTTTACAGCAATCGTATCATGGGTGATTCCATCGGGAGTGATATATTTTTCTTCTTTGCGGTATACTTTGCCTTCTTGTACGAGTTCTTTGTCGATATTCCGGTATTTTTCTCCTCTTTCTTCTCCGTATATTTCGTAGTCAGTATGTCCGATGGCTTCTTCACTACTGATACCGGATTGAACGGCTGATTCTTTATTCCAGTAATAGTATCGGAAATCATTTGCAATGTCTTTTACGAAGATCGGAAAAGGAAGGTTGTCGAGAATATCAAAAGAAAAACGATAGGAATGATTGGTCTTTTTAATCGTTTTGTGTAATTTGTGGATTCTATATAATAAAATGCTGATGATAAGGAGTAAAATAATTACCAGTAAATAATTATAACCCCAAGGTACTTCACCAATCCAGAAAATTAACAAAATATTGTTTGCCATAAAATGTTTGATATAAATAGAGTGTAAAGATATGAATTGTTCTTTAACTATCAAAAAGATAATACATAAATATATTGCTTTTCAACATTATATTATGAGGATGTAATAAAATATGATATGATGAATGTGGATGTATGGTGTCTTGTATTTCCTGTATGGTATGATATTTTGAATAATTTTGAATCTTTTTCTAGAGGGAAAATGTATTAAAATATTAAATGATGTCTCATGAACTAAAATCATTTCTAATTTGTTTTAATAACGCTGGAGTATTTTCTATTTTTGTTCACCTTAATAAGTTTTGATAGAGTCAAAATAAAACAATCATTTAATTACGTATGATAATAACCATTATTATTCTCGTTCTTTCGGCTGTCTTTTTCGTGAACGGCAAGGTTCGTTCGGATATTGTGGCACTATGTGCGCTGATAGCCTTACTTGTTTTTCAGATATTAACTCCTGACGAGGCACTCTCCGGCTTTTCTAATTCGGTAGTCATTATGATGATCGGATTGTTTGTTGTAGGAGGGGCTATTTTCCAGACGGGACTGGCAAAAATGATTAGTTCCCGAATTCTTAAACTTGCGGGAACCAGTGAGATCCGGTTGTTTCTATTAGTGATGTTGGTGACTTCTGTCATTGGCGCGTTTGTCAGTAACACAGGTACGGTGGCATTGATGCTTCCTATTGTTGTTAGTCTGGCGATGAGTGCCGGCATGAATCCCAGCAGGCTGTTGATGACGTTGGCTTTTGCAAGTAGTATGGGAGGTATGATGACTCTGATTGGTACTCCGCCGAACCTTGTGATACAGAATACGTTGACTTCCGCCGGACTTGAGCCGCTTTCTTTCTTCTCTTTCCTGCCTGTCGGTATTGTCTGTGTAATTGTCGGTACACTGGTTCTGATGCCGCTTAGTAAATGGTTTCTTTCTAAAAAAGGCCAGAAAGATGATAATAAACGTTCGGGCAAGTCATTGAAACAGTTGGTTAATGAATATGGACTTTCCAGTAATTTGTTTCGTTTACAGGTGATAAAAGATTCACGGCTTTTGGGGAAGACAATAATCGATTTGGATATTCGTCGTAAATATGGTTTGAATATTATGGAAGTTCGTCGTGGTGATGCATCGCAACATCGTTTTCTGAAAACGATTACTCAAAAGTTTGCTGCACCGGACACGATGTTAGAAGTAGAGGATATTTTGTATGTGACTGGAGACTTTGATAAGGTGCAACTCTTTGCGGAAGATTACCTGCTGGAGATCTTGGGCGACCATGCAACGGAAGAAACAAAAAGTACGACTAATTCGCTTGATTTTTATGATATCGGTATTGCTGAAATAGTATTGATGCCATCTTCTAATTTGATAAACCAGACAATTAAAGAAGCTGGTTTCCGTGATAAGTTTAATGTGAACGTATTAGGGGTTCGTCGTAAAAAGGAATATTTATTGCAAGATTTGGGGAATGAGCGTATTCATAGTGGTGACGTGCTTTTGGTGCAAGGAACATGGAATAATATAGCCCGTCTTAGCAAGGAAGATGCTGATTGGGTTGTTTTGGGGCAACCTTTGGCGGAAGCGGCTAAAGTTACGTTAGATTATAAAGCTCCGGTAGCAGCTGCTATTATGGTGTTAATGGTGGCAATGATGGTTTTTGATTTCATTCCGGTAGCTCCGGTTACAGCCGTTATGATAGCGGGTATATTGATGGTGCTTACAGGATGTTTCCGCAATGTGGAAGCGGCTTATAAAACGATCAACTGGGAAAGTATTGTATTGATCGCTGCCATGCTTCCTATGTCTCTGGCATTGGAGAAAACGGGAGCTTCAGAATATATTTCCAATACATTGGTGAACGGCTTGGGATCATACGGACCAGTTGCATTGATGGCAGGTATTTATTTTACGACTTCGTTGATGACGATGTTTATTAGTAATACGGCTACCGCTGTTTTGCTTGCTCCGATTGCTTTGCAAAGTGCCATACAGATTGGAGTCAGTCCGGTTCCTTTCTTGTTTGCTGTGACGGTAGGTGCAAGTATGTGTTTTGCTTCTCCGTTCTCTACACCGCCTAATGCCTTGGTGATGCCTGCCGGACAATATACTTTTATGGATTATGTAAAAGTAGGATTACCGTTGCAGATTATTATGGGAATCGTGATGATTTTTGTATTGCCATTGATTTTCCCCTTTTAGTCTTTGATTTTTATCTTGTCAATGGGGGAGATGAAAGAAATAGAGATTTGTAGCGCTGAATCTTTGTCTTTTTATGAAGAGTTGCATATTTCCATGCAACTCTTTTTTTTGCTGTATACTATTGAATAAATAGTATTAAAATTTTTATATTCAACGATATAACTAACTGTCATCTAATATAAATAATTAGAGTGAGGCGCTTTAAAAGATGTTAACTGCAAATCGGAAAATGCAATGTAATCTGTATAATGTTTATAAATACAATTATCTTTGTGCGTTCATTGCTGATTATTGATTAGTAGTGATTTATGTTTTTCGCAAATAAAACAAACTAAAGCATTAAAAGATTATGAAACAGAACATTGCAAAAGTATTCACTTTCTCGTTGTTGGCGTCTTCCATCAGTTTTATCAGTTGTGTTGATAATGAGAAAAATCTGTTTGATGCAGATCAACTGAAGCAAATTTACGAAGAAACTTTTCCTGTAAAAAACATCGATCTTGATGGTGATTGGACAGTGTCACGAAGTGTGATAGCGTGTGTGTCAGTTAATGGAGATCAGGGAGTAGATTATAAGATACAAATATTTGATGCCGATCCATTAAGTCCGGGAAGTACAGCAAAACTCTTAGCGGAAGGAACTGTCAATCAAAGTACGACTTTGAATGTGGTGATGGATTGTGCAACAGCGCTTGATAAGGTGTTTGTTGCACGCATAGATGAGCACAAACGCTATCTGGTTCAACCGGTAGCGATTGAAAATGGTACAGTGACAGCGCATTTAGGAGACGCACATTATATATGGATATACAGGAGCACAACGTCCCATGTTGAATACAGGGAATGCTAGTACCCCTCTTACAGATATATACACTCTTGAAGTGAACGTCAAACTTAAGAATGCAATATCTGTCCCTAGTGTGACAGATGGCTTAGACTTCTTCATTGCTTATCAGGGGATAGGTCAAAAGAGAACGGAAATCCATTTGACTCATTTTAATTCGGCTACGGCGAATGGGCAATTGGCAGATAATGAAGTGCTCGAAGTAATCAAGGCAGTTAATAATACTTGGGCTCTTTGCGTTCCTGATAAATTTGCTTATCCAACAGAAACAACAGTGATAACGAATGCATATTCTAAATTTGCAGATTGGGCACACGATCAGAGCTCAACCACAGATTGGTATAAGACTGTTAGTAGTGACAAGGTGATTCAGTACTAAACTTTTCGTCATCTCTACACTTTTTACATAAAGTTTTAGAATCCCTGATTATACTGACGATTGTTTGTGTAATCAGGGATTTTGCTATCTCGCATGTTTTGTTATTTTTCTCTGTTAGCAAGCAAAAACCTTTAAAATGTTGAAAATTTTGCTTGTTTTGTACAAAAACACCGTGTTTTTATCGGAAAAGCATCGTTATATTTATGAAAAACATAAGGATAAAGTAAGCAAAAGATGCGGATAATGTCACTAAAAGCTATGGATAGAGTAAGCAAACCATTGGGATAGTGTCGCTATGTCGTAAATATTGTTAGTATTTTCTACTTTCCTTCCATTAATTTTTCTACTTCGGTCTTTGATAATGATAAATAGAAAAGAATAAAAGGGAACTTTATTAGTATAGATAATATCTCTTTGGTGGTAAAATCTTTGATGATGTATCAAAAAGTGTATATATCGTGCCTGATTATAGAATAACGATTTGAGCAAATTCCTCTACAGTGACAGAAACTCTTTATTCCAATAAAAGGGAGGAAAGAAACGATTCCTGGTAGATTAAGAATTACAAAGTGTCAATGGTGACTTTTTGTAAACTATAGTTTCTATAAGATAGGTTTCATCAATTGTTAAGGCATTTTTTCTCTCTGTCCCGATTATATATTTAAATGCTTTGTAACTATGAAGAGACAAAGATAGTAGCTATGTTGAATAATATGCTTGATGGCATAGCACGATAGAACTTCCGTAATGTACAAATCAAGCGATTTAAGTTTATTCAACCTTAAATCGCTTTTCTCCGCATCACTACTATCTGATCGAATCGCTTTTGTGACGGAGTGCCAACTATAATTTCCTTTGGAGGGAATCGCTTATCGAACTCATTAGCAGCTGATTTATCGACCTGATATATTTCATCTTCTATGTAGCGTCCTTTAGCGTTGGCTAAAGCATTATCATATAATTCATAAACATGAAGAGCAGTAGCATACATATTATCTTCGGTGCGAATCCCTAATGTTTCAGCAGGAATGAATCCTTGCCGGAGGTAATAATCCGGGTCACCGCAAAGTAAAATGGCACGAAATCCCATATCGAAAGCTCGTTCTTTGGTCAGCGCAATCATTTTTCCTCCAATACCTTTCTGTTGATATTCGGGAAGAACAGAAATAGGCCCCAGACTCAATACTTCATATTGGTTACCGTCATCTGCCATGATAAATGATTTAAGGCAGACCACATTGCCGACAATCTTGCCATTAAGTTCTGCAACAATATCGAGTTCCGGTACAAATTTGGGATGGTTACGCATGATATGGAGCAGATAATGTTCGTCACACCCCGGAGAAAAATGATTCCAAAAGGCTTCCCGTGTGACATTTTCGGTTTCATTATAATCCGAAGGTTGCTCAATTCTAAGTTTTATATCCATCTTATCAAATATATAGTTGCACAAATATAGAGAACAAAATTTGAATATTTACCTCTTTAAGGACGAATCTGTACATTATAGCAAGATGAGACAAAAACTCCCGATACAAAGTTTGAATATACACTAGTATCAGGAGTTTTGTGTATTGATGCATCAAGATTGTAGAGAATTAAACCTTGTTCATCTTTTGCGTGTACAGACTATTGATGATACCGTCGAACAGTCCGATGGTAGGTACAATAATTCCGGTGGCTTTTATATGAGTAGCTATCTCAAGAAATATTTCAGCAGCAGGTACAATAACATCGGCCCGGTCCGGTTTCAACTTATATTGCTG
>ENA-OQJB01000450-OQJB01000450.1-human-gut-metagenome-genome-assembly--contig:-NODE-450-length-21093-cov-4.014690_pt1 | contig 21093 bp, 22 predicted proteins | sample MGYA00242599_ERZ504765 | MGnify/ENA primary metagenome ERZ504765 (study PRJEB26092, sample SAMD00036354) | human gut metagenome | host: Homo sapiens | study: EMG produced TPA metagenomics assembly of...
GGCTCTTGTATCCGTGACTTTATCAATGTCGTTGACTTGGCTAAAGCACACGTGATTGCTATCCGTCGTATCTTGAAAAAGAAACAAAAAGAAAAGTAGAAGTATTTAATATTGGTACAGGACGTGGTGTTTCTGTATTGGAATTAATAAATGGCTTTGAAAAAGCCACTGGCGTAAAATTGAATTATCAGATTGTCGGACGTCGTGCAGGTGACATTGAAAAAGTTTGGGCTAACCCGGATTTTGCTAATAAAGAGCTGGGTTGGAAAGCCGTAGAAACTTTAGAAGATACTTTACGCTCTGCATGGAACTGGCAGCTGAAACTCCGTGAAAGAGGGATTCAATAAAAGAGAAACTTGTTTTAAATAACATAAAAGTTTAAACAAATCGTGCATGCGATTTGTTTAATTGATGCTAATCGACCTGAAGCTATTTATGAGTATGCGAATATACGTAAATAGTACTTATGCCTCCCCGGCATAGACAGGAAAGATTGCATAGTAGTTTTGTCGTGTTTTATTTTGTGTTTGTGTTGTGACGGTACTACGACGTGAGTCGTGGTACCGTTTTTTTGGTACGCCCAGCATGGATGTTCTGTTTTATAAAATATTTAGCACTAATTCTTCTGTTATCCAAAATTATTTTGTAATTTTGTATCAAATGAATAAGATATGAGAGTAGTATCACATAAGAAATTGAAAGATTTCTACGAGACGAAAGGGTGTGAAGATTCACGTGTTGCTTTAGAACGTTGGTATGATATAGCGGAAAAAGCAGAATGGCGGAATTTGTCTGATATAAAAGCGGATTTTCTATCGACTGATTATGTGGGCAATCAACACTATGTTTTTAATATCAGAGGGAACAACTATCGGCTGGTAGTGGTTGTTAAATTTACGGTGGGATACATTTTTGTCCGTTGGGTGGGAACTCATAAAGAGTATGATAAAATAGATTGTTCAACTATATAATATAATAGATATGACTAAAATAACGAAAGAACAATACGAATTTGCATTGGCAAGAGTCGAAGAACTTCTGCCTTTGGTGGACGACAGCACTCCTGCAAATGACAAGAGCATGGTGGAGCTTTCTGTTATGTCTGATATAGTGATTGCGTATGAGAAGGAACATTTTCCTATAGAAAACCAACCGTAGCAGAATTGATAGAATTGTCCCTTGAAGAAAAGGGGATGACACAAAAACAGCTTGCCAGTGAAATAGGGGTTAGCCCTTCACGCGTGAATGATTATATTTCGGGTCGCTCGGAACCTACTTTAAAAATAGCTCGCTTGCTTTGCCGGGTACTCAATATACACCCCGCTGCCATGTTGGGATTTTGAAAAAATAGTCAAAACATAATTGTTAGTGAGATTTATTTGTTTAATGTACCTTTGAAGCAGAATACGTCAGTTCCCCAATCAATTTCCGGTAAGACGAATCCGGGAGCAAACAGCCCGAATACGGATGAGCCGGAGCCGCTCATGGATGCGTAGATTGCTCCTTGATGATAGAGTTCTTCTTTGATTTCTCCAATGACGGGATGTTGCGGGAATACACTTGCTTCGAAATCATTGATTAGGATATCCTTCCATTCTGCAACTGGACGCAGGATTGCCTCTTTGACCGGATATTCCGGACGGTGCGGGTGGATATTTGAAAAGGCTTCCCGGGTAGAAACGAAAACGTTCGGCTTGACGATCATGATTTGGTAACCGCTTAATGAAAGCTCGATTGGTGAGAACAGGTTTCCGATCCCTTCGGCATAGGTCGGCTTGTTTTTAATAAAGAAAGCACAGTCCGCTCCCAAAGTGGCGGCATATACCTCCAGCTGTTCTTCAGATAATTCCAGCTGAAAATGATCATTGAGCAACTTCAGCATAAAAGCGGCATCGGATGAACCGCCCCCCAGTCCGGCTCCCGAGGGAATATGCTTATATAAATGAATTTCGACAGGGGGAAGATGAAACTCCTTATCCAGCAATGAATAGGCCTTTGCCACCAGGTTGTCTTCCGGATTGCCGGCTATCTCCATGCCATACTGGTGGAGGATAATCTTCTTTTCTGTTTCAGAAGAAGTACGGATTTCGAGAGCGTCTTCGAGGGCTACCGGATAGAAAACGGTTTCCAGATTGTGATATCCGTCCGGGCGTTTTTCCGTGATGGAAAGTCCCAGGTTTATTTTGATATTAGGAAAAGCGAGCATAAGGTTATTTACTATTTTACAATTTACGATTTACTATTTGCAGTGCCGCACATGACAATTAATCATGTGTTGAATGTAATTCGGGAGCAAAGTTAGTAAAATCTTCATTTTTCCTTATCCATTCTTCATGATTATATTCTATCTTTGTCGTCCCGACTGGAAAAACTCTGTTATAAAGGAGTCTGTCTAGTCGTAAAATAGTAAATAGTAAATTGTAAAATAGTAAATACCTCGATGGCCGAACAGAAAAGAAATACCCGCAATACAAAGTCTACTAAGGTACAACCGGTAAATGATTATGGACGTATTCAGCCACAGGCACCTGAATTGGAAGAAGCAGTTCTGGGAGCTTTGATGATTGAAAAGGATGCTTACTCATTGGTGAGTGAGATTCTTCGTCCCGAATCTTTTTACGAACACCGGCATCAGTTGATTTATTCTGCTATCACCGATCTTGCGGTGAATCAGAAACCGGTGGATATTCTGACTGTAAAGGAACAACTTAGCAAACGCGGAGAATTGGAAGAGGTGGGAGGCCCGTTCTATATTACTCAATTGAGTAGTAAGGTGGCTTCATCAGCGCATATTGAGTATCACGCCCGTATTATTGCGCAAAAATCTTTGGCGCGTGAGTTGATTACGTTTACAAGCAATATCCAGAGTAAGGCGTTTGATGAAACGCTGGATGTGGACGACTTGATGCAGGAAGCGGAAGGTAAACTTTTTGAGATTTCGCAGCAGAACATGAAAAAGGATTATACGCAGATCAATCCGGTGATTGACGAAGCCTATAAGCTGATTCAGAAGGCTGCGGCGCGAACCGACGGTTTGAGTGGTCTTGAGAGTGGTTTTACAAAGCTCGACAAGATGACTTCCGGTTGGCAGAATTCCGACCTTATCATTATCGCTGCACGTCCTGCGATGGGTAAGACCGCCTTTGTCCTTTCTATGGCTAAGAATATTGCTGTCGATTATCGGAACCCGGTGGCGTTGTTCTCGCTTGAAATGAGTAACGTTCAGTTGGTGAACCGTTTGATTGCGAATGTCTGTGAGATTCCGAGTGAGAAGATCAAAAGTGGACAGTTGGCAAATTATGAATGGCAGCAATTGGACTATAAACTGAAGAATCTGATGGATGCACCGCTTTACGTGGATGATACTCCGTCTCTGTCTGTATTTGAACTTCGAACAAAAGCGCGTCGTCTGGTACGTGAACATGGGGTGAGAATCATTATTATTGACTACCTTCAGTTGATGAATGCGAGCGGTATGGCGTTTGGTAGCCGCCAGGAAGAGGTTAGTACCATTTCCCGTTCGTTGAAAGGACTGGCGAAAGAGTTGAATATTCCGATTATCGCACTGTCGCAGTTGAATCGTGGTGTGGAAAGTCGTGAAGGTATTGATGGTAAACGTCCGCAGTTGAGTGACCTTCGTGAATCGGGAGCCATCGAGCAGGATGCCGATATGGTGTGCTTTATCCACCGTCCGGAATACTATAAGATTTATCAGGATGATCGTGGTAATGACCTGCGTGGTATGGCGGAGATTGTCATCGCCAAGCATCGTAATGGTGCGGTAGGCGAGGTGCTGCTCCGGTTTAAGGGAGAATTTACCCGTTTCTCCAATCCGGAGGACGATATGGTTATCCCGATGCCGGGTGAGCCTGCCGGGGCTATGTTAGGATCGAAGATGAATACAGGTGATGCCGGCTCGATGCCTCCTCCTCCCGCGCCTGATTTTGCACCGCAGACAGCGAATCCGTTCGGAGCACCGGGGGATGGACCTTTGCCGTTCTAGTTGCGTCCTCTGTGGTGAAATAACGCGCAATTTTTTATCAAACCTTCTCGGTCAACCGAAAAATCTTATTAACTTTGCGAATCTTTTTGAGAAACAATAAAAATTAAGTATATGAATATCTCTTATAACTGGCTGAAAGAGTATGTCAACTTCGACCTGACGCCCGATGAAACGGCTGCTGCGTTGACTTCTATCGGCTTGGAAACAGGTGGTGTAGAAGAAGTGCAAACCATTAAAGGTGGTTTGGAAGGACTTGTGATCGGTGAAGTGCTGACCTGCACGGAACATCCTAACTCTGACCATTTGCATATTACTACTGTTAATCTGGGAGACGGTGAACCGGTACAGATTGTTTGTGGTGCCCCGAATGTGGCTGCCGGACAGAAAGTGGTGGTAGCTACTTTAGGTACGAAACTTTATGACGGTGACGAATGTTTTACCATCAAGAAATCAAAAATCCGTGGGGTAGAATCTACAGGTATGATTTGTGCTGAAGACGAAATTGGGATCGGTACGGATCATGCAGGTATCATCGTATTGCCGGAAACTGCTGTTCCGGGTACGCTTGCCAAGGATTATTATAATATCAAGAGCGATTATGTACTGGAAGTGGATATCACGCCTAACCGTGCGGATGCCTGCTCTCACTATGGGGTAGCTCGTGACCTGTATGCTTATCTGATTCAGAACGGTCGTCAGGCAACTTTACAACGCCCGTCAGTGGATGGCTTTAAAGTGGAAAACCATGACTTGAATATCGAAGTGAAGGTTGAAAACAGCGAAGCTTGTCCGCATTATGCCGGTGTTACCGTGAAAGGTGTAACAGTGAAGGAGAGTCCGGAATGGCTGCAAAACAAATTGCGCCTGATCGGTGTGCGTCCTATTAATAATGTAGTGGATATTACGAACTATATCGTTCATGCTTTCGGTCAGCCGTTGCATTGCTTCGATGCCGGAAAGATTAAAGGCAACGAAGTGATTGTGAAAACAATGCCCGAAGGTACTCCGTTCGTTACGCTGGATGAAGTGGAACGTAAGTTGAACGAACGCGACCTGATGATTTGCAACAAGGAAGAGGCCATGTGTATTGCCGGCGTATTCGGTGGACTGGACTCCGGTTCTACGGAAGCTACGACAGACGTATTCATCGAAAGTGCTTATTTCCATCCTACATGGGTGCGTAAGACGGCTCGTCGTCATGGCTTGAATACGGATGCTTCTTTCCGTTTCGAACGTGGTATCGATCCGAACGGTGTGATTTATTGCTTGAAACTGGCTGCTTTGATGGTGAAAGAACTGGCTGGCGGTACGATTTCTTCTGAAATAAAAGATGTATTCACTACTCCTGCACAGGATTTTATCGTCGATCTTGCTTACGAAAAAGTACATTCTTTGGTAGGTAAAGTGATTCCGGTAGAGACAATCAAGAGCATTGTGACCAGCCTGGAAATGAAGATTACCAATGAAACGGCAGAAGGACTGACACTGGCTGTTCCTCCTTATCGTGTAGACGTGCAGCGTGATTGCGATGTGATTGAAGATATTCTTCGTATCTATGGATATAATAATGTGGAAATTCCGACTACGCTGAACTCCAGTCTGACTACAAAGGGTGAGCACGACAAGTCAAATAAATTACAGAATCTGATTGCAGAGCAATTGGTGGGTTGCGGATTCAATGAAATTCTGAACAACTCACTGACTCGTGCTGCTTATTATGATGGGTTGGAGGCTTATCCGTCCAATCACCTGGTGATGTTGCTCAATCCGTTGAGTGCTGATTTGAACGCTATGCGTCAGACTTTGCTGTTCGGCGGACTGGAAAGCATTGCTCATAACGCCAATCGTAAGAACGCTGATTTGAAATTCTTCGAATTCGGTAACTGTTATTATTTCAATGCTGACAAGAAGAATGAAGAGAAGGTACTAGCTCCTTATTCGGAAGATTATCACTTGGGCTTGTGGGTAACCGGTAAGAAGGTTTCCAACTCATGGGCGCATGCAGATGAAAATAGTTCGGTGTATGAATTGAAAGCGTACGTAGAAAATATATTGAAGCGTCTGGGACTGGATTTGCACAATCTGGTTGTAGGTAATCTGACAGACGATGTTTTTGCTGCCGCACTCTCTGTCAACACAAAGGGCGGAAAACGTCTTGCTTCTTTCGGTATTGTAACTAAGAAGCTGTTGAAAGCATTTGATATCGACAATGAAGTATATTACGCCGACTTGAACTGGAAGGAATTGATGAAAGCCATCCGTTCTGTGAAGATCAGCTACAAGGAAATTTCCAAATTCCCTGCTGTGAAACGCGACTTGGCATTGTTGCTTGATAAGAATATACAATTTGCCGAAATCGAAAAGATTGCATACGAAACAGAGAAGAAGCTGTTGAAAGAAGTGGAACTCTTCGATGTATATGAAGGTAAGAACCTCGAAGCGGGTAAGAAGTCGTATGCGGTGAGCTTCCTGCTTCAGGATGAAAACCAGACTTTGAATGATAAGATGATTGATAAGATCATGTCGAAACTGGTGAAGAACCTGGAAGATAAACTGGGTGCCAAACTTAGATAAACTTAAAATTGTCATTATTAAAAATATAAACCAATGGGAAGAGCATTTGAATATAGAAAGGCCGCTAAACTGAAAAGATGGGGCCACATGGCTAAAACTTTTACAAGACTGGGTAAACAAATCGCTATCGCTGTAAAGGCAGGCGGTCCGGAACCTGAAAACAACCCGACGCTGCGTTCGGTGATCGCTACTTGTAAGCGTGAAAACATGCCGAAGGATAACATTGAACGTGCTATTAAAAACGCGTTGGGTAAAGACCAGAGCGACTACAAGAGCATGACTTATGAAGGATATGGCCCTCACGGTATTGCTGTGTTTGTAGACACATTGACAGACAACACGACTCGTACAGTGGCTGATGTTCGTTCGGTATTCAATAAGTTCGGTGGCAATCTGGGTACAATGGGTTCTCTTGCGTTCCTTTTCGACCACAAATGTGTGTTCACTTTCAAGAAGAAAGACGGATTGGATATGGAAGAACTGATTCTCGATCTGATCGACTATGACGTGGAAGATGAATATGAAGAAGATGATGAAGAGGGAACAATTACTATCTATGGTAATCCTAAGAGCTACGCCGCTATTCAGAAGCATTTGGAAGAATGTGGCTTTGAAGATGTCGGTGGAGACTTCACTTATATCCCGAACGACTTGAAAGAGGTTACTCCGGAACAACGCGAAACATTGGATAAGATGATCGAACGTTTGGAAGAATTTGATGACGTGCAGACTGTCTATACCAATATGCAACCGGAAGAAGGGGAAGAGTAAAGTAAGGTTATGGAATATGTTTATAAGACCCAGGGAACTTGCAGCACGAATATCGAACTGAATGTGGAAGATGGAGTGGTGAAGGAAGTTGCTTTCTGGGGAGGATGTAATGGTAACCTTCAAGGTATTTCCCGCCTTGTGAGAGGAATGAAGGTGGAGGAAGTGATCGCAAAACTTGAAGGAGTGCGTTGTGGTGGCAGGCCGACATCTTGTCCCGATCAATTATGTCGTGCATTGCATGAGATGGGATATTGATTGATCTTCATTTATGTAAATTATATATTGATTTGTGACCTCTGGCAATTGGTTTGTCGGAGGTCATTTTTTTGCAGAAAGTCCTTATTGCCTTTTCTCGAGTAGTCCTTACTCAATCCTTTTATAATAATGTCCTCATAATTAGTGTATCATCTGTGTCCATAGGTCATCTACTTATTGGTTGGTATTTTGAACTAAAATTGATTCTCACTCGTTATTTATAAGTATATTTGTACTGGATAAACTATTATGCAAAAATGAAGAATATTTTTCAAGACTTAAGACGCAAAGATCATAAACGCTATCTGGGTGGACTGGATGTTTTTAAATATATTGGTCCGGGGCTACTGGTTACTGTAGGATTTATTGATCCGGGAAACTGGGCTTCTAATTTCGCCGCCGGTTCCGAATTCGGCTATTCCTTGCTTTGGGTGGTTACCTTGTCTACTATCATGCTGATTGTCCTTCAGCACAATGTTGCTCACTTGGGAATCGTTACCGGACTTTGCCTTTCGGAGGCGGCCACTAAGTACACTCCTAAATGGGTGTCACGACCTATTCTTGGTACAGCAGTACTGGCGTCGATCTCTACTTCCCTGGCGGAAATTCTGGGAGGTGCCATCGCGTTGGAAATGTTATTGGATATTCCTATTATATGGGGAGCTGTATTGACTACGCTTTTTGTCTCCATCATGCTTTTCACTAATTCGTATAAAAAGATAGAACGTTCCATCATTGCGTTCGTTTCTGTTATCGGGCTTTCATTTATTTATGAGTTGTTTCTGGTGGAAATAGACTGGCCGGCTGCAACGGCGGGGTGGGTGACTCCTTCTTTCCCGAAAGGTAGTATGCTGATTATCATGAGTGTGTTGGGAGCGGTAGTGATGCCTCACAATCTGTTCCTTCATTCGGAGGTGATACAGAGTCACGAGTACAATAAGAAAGATGATGCTTCTATTAAGAAGGTATTGAAATATGAGTTGTTTGACACTCTTTTCTCAATGATTGTTGGTTGGGCGATTAACAGTGCCATGATTCTGCTGGCGGCCGCCACTTTCTTTAAGAGCGGTATTCAGGTAGAGGAACTGCAACAGGCTAAGTCTTTGCTCGAACCTTTATTGGGAAGTAATGCGGCAATTGTATTTGCATTGGCATTGCTGATGGCGGGCATTTCGTCAACTATTACGAGCGGAATGGCGGCAGGTTCTATTTTTGCAGGTATTTTCGGCGAGTCTTATCATATCAAGGACAGTCACTCGCAGGTGGGAGTTCTCTTGTCTTTGGGAATTGCCTTATTGCTGATTTTCTTTATTGGAGATCCGTTTAAAGGATTGATTATTTCGCAGATGGTACTTAGTATTCAATTGCCTTTCACCGTGTTCTTACAGGTGGGACTGACGTCTTCCCGAAAGGTGATGGGCGATTATGTCAATAGTCGTTGGAGTACGTTCGTGTTGTACTCGATTGCTATTATCGTTTCGGTACTGAACATTATGCTTTTGTTTTCATAAAATGAACATGAACTTATAAATATAGAATGATGAAAATTATTACTTATAACGTGAACGGACTACGTGCTGCCGTATCTAAAGGGTTACCGGAATGGTTGGCACAGGAGAATCCTGATATTCTTTGTCTGCAAGAGACGAAACTGCAACCGGACCAATATCCGGGAGAAGTGTTTGAAGCATTGGGCTACAAGTCTTATTTATACTCGGCGCAGAAGAAGGGATACAGTGGAGTGGCTATACTTACCAAGCGGGAACCGGACCATGTGGAATATGGGATGGGAATGGAAGCATACGATAATGAAGGACGTTTCATTCGTGCGGACTTCGGAGACTTGTCGGTAGTCAGCGTTTACCATCCTTCGGGAACGAGCGGAGATGAACGCCAGGCCTTTAAAATGGTCTGGTTGGAAGATTTCCAGAAATATGTGATGGAGTTGCAGAAGTCTCGTCCCAACTTGATTCTTTGCGGCGATTATAATATCTGTCACGAGCCGATTGATATTCATGACCCTGTCCGGAACGCGACCAACAGCGGTTTCCTTCCTGAAGAACGGGAATGGATGACGCGTTTCCTGTCTGCGGGATATGTGGACTCTTTCCGTACGCTTTGTCCGGAGAAACAGGAATATACCTGGTGGAGCTATCGTTTTAATTCGCGTGCCAAGAATAAAGGCTGGAGAATTGATTATTGTATGGTCAGCGAGCCGGTACGCCCGCTGTTGAAACGGGCGTATATCTTGAATGAGGCCGTACATTCCGACCATTGTCCGATGGCTCTGGAAATATTATAGAATGGTAATACTCAATTTACGGGTGTCTCCTCCGTCGCGAAACTCGCCGAGGTAGACGCCTTGCCATGTACCTAAGTTCAAACGGTGGTTTTTGATGGGGATGGTGACCGAGCTTCCTATCAGGGAGGCTTTTATATGGGCACTCATATCGTCAGGGCCTTCAAGGGTATGGATGAAGTAGGGAGCACCGTCGGGAACGAGTTTATTAAAAACGTCTGAAAGTCATGCCGTACGTCCGGGTCTGCATTTTCGTTGATAGTCAGTCCGGCAGAAGTGTGTTTGATAAAGACTACCAGCAGACCGCTTTCAGGAAGTGGGGGTAGCTGTGAGACAATATCGCGCGTGATTAGATGAAATCCGCGCGAATAATGAGGTAGTTGGATGTCAAATGTTGTAGCCATATATATTTTAGCTTTTTAAAATTTGGATGGTGGATTCAGATCCACATACGGATCTTTGACGGCTGATTCCATCATCGCGTTGATTGTGATTCCTGTGTCTTCTTTATAATTCCTTCTTTTGTTCCATTCACGTATGTCCTTGAGAGTGACATCACGTTTCTTTCTGTTTTGTAGGGAAATTACTTTTTCTTTTCCTATCGGCATATTCATCCTTTCTGGCTGCGCTCATCATAGCTTGGATGGCAATGGCTGTCGATTCTTTATATGAAATAGTTTTGTTCATATTTTCTTTTTTTGATTTTAATCTTTACGCCCTATCTGATACAAAGATACTTTTTTATACTTTTGCACGAAATAAAAATGCAAAATAGTTTATGGAAGATAGAATACAGAAAGCAGTGGAGCTTTTTAAGAGTGGATATAACTGCTCACAGTCGGTGGTAGCGGCTTTTGCAGACATGTATGGATTTACACAGGAACAGGCATTGCGTATGAGTGCTTCTTTTGGCGGGGGCATCGGACGGATGCGTGAAACGTGTGGAGCTGCCTGCGGCATGTTTCTGGTGGCAGGCTTGGAAACCGGTGCTACGGAAGCAACTGACCGGGAAGGAAAAGCTGCCAATTATGCGGTAGTGCAAGAACTGGCGGCTGAATTTAAGAAGCGTAACGGCTCGCTGATTTGTGGCGAATTGTTGGGATTAAAGAAAAAGAGCCGGTCTCCACTATTCCGGAAGAGCGTACTGCTCAATATTATAGCAAGCGTCCCTGTGCAAAAATGGTTGAAGAAGCGGCAAGAATTTGGTCGGAATATCTCGAAAAGCATCCAAAATGAGCTCCTAAAATGCTTTTTATTACAAAACGGTAAAAAGTGCTCAATAAAGTGTTATATAACATAAAAATAACTATCTTTGCCTCCGAAATAAAATCTGAAAGTCTTTATGGCTGGAAAGATTTTAAGCATGTCTAACTAAAATTGCAAAGCAAATGTTAGAAAGAAAAAGCTGGTGTAATTGCAGGTACTATCTGGAATGCACTGAACGAAACAGAAGGAATGACTGCCAAGCAGCTTAAAAAAGCAACTAAATTGGTTGACAAAGATCTGTTTCTCGGCCTTGGCTGGTTATTGAGAGAAGACAAAGTCTCTGTGGAAGAAGTTGAAGGTGAACTCTTCATCAAATTGATCTAAGCGAGTAACTCACTTAAGCAATAAAAAATAGCGTTGGTACATAATCATAATGTTATCAACGCATTTTTTTATTCCGCCATTTACGTATCTTTGCACACCAAAAAGATAAAATAATAAGAATTCAGAATGAAGAATATACGCAACTTTTGCATTATTGCTCATATTGACCACGGTAAGTCGACTTTGGCTGACCGTTTGTTGGAGTTTACACATACCATTCAGGTGACTTCCGGGCAGATGCTTGATAATATGGATCTGGAGAAGGAAAGAGGGATCACTATCAAGAGCCATGCTATCCAGATGGAATATACTTATCAGGGTGAAAAGTATATCCTTAACTTGATTGACACCCCGGGACATGTGGACTTTTCGTATGAGGTATCGCGTTCTATTGCTGCGTGTGAAGGTGCGTTGCTGATTGTCGATGCTTCCCAGGGAGTGCAGGCGCAGACGATTTCAAATCTGTATATGGCCATTGAGCATGACCTTGAGATTATTCCGGTGATTAATAAATGTGACATGGCGAGTGCCAATCCCGAAGAAGTGGAAGATGAGATCGTTGAATTGTTGGGCTGCAAACGGGAGGAAGTAATCCGTGCGTCCGGCAAAACGGGGATGGGAGTGGAAGAGATACTGGCGGCTGTGATTGAGCGGATCCCTCATCCGGAAGGAGATGAAGAGGCTCCGTTGCAGGCTTTGATTTTCGACTCTGTATTTAATTCTTTCCGCGGAATTATAGCCTATTTCAAGATCGAAAACGGTATGATTCGCAAGGGAGACAAGGTGAAGTTCTTCAATACGGGAAAAGAGTATGATGCCGATGAAGTAGGGGTGTTGAAAATGGATATGGTGCCTCGTAACGAACTTCGTACGGGAGATGTAGGATATATTATTTCCGGTATCAAAACTTCCAAAGAGGTGAAAGTGGGAGATACCATTACGCATATTGCCCGTCCGTGTGAAAAGGCTATTGCCGGTTTTGAGGAAGTGAAGCCGATGGTATTTGCCGGAGTTTATCCGATTGAAGCGGAGGATTTTGAAGATCTCCGTGCGTCTTTGGAGAAGTTGCAGTTGAATGACGCGTCTTTGACTTTCCAGCCGGAATCTTCGTTGGCTTTGGGTTTTGGCTTCCGTTGTGGTTTCCTCGGATTGCTCCACATGGAGATTGTGCAGGAGCGCTTGGACCGTGAGTTTGATATGAATGTGATTACTACGGTGCCGAACGTTTCTTACCATATATATGATAAGCAAGGTAATATGAAGGAAGTGCATAACCCTGGTGGTATGCCCGACCCGACTATGATTGACCATATCGAAGAGCCGTATATCAAAGCATCTATTATTACTACTACCGATTATATCGGTCCTATCATGACGCTTTGTTTAGGTAAGCGTGGTGAATTGATTAAACAGGAATATATCTCCGGTAACCGGGTGGAAATCTATTATAATATGCCTTTGGGAGAAATTGTGATTGACTTTTATGATAAGTTGAAGAGTATTTCCAAAGGGTATGCTTCGTTTGATTATCATCCGAATGGTTTCCGTACTTCTAAACTGGTGAAGTTGGATATCCTCTTGAACGGTGAGCCTGTGGATGCGCTTTCCACTTTGACGCATATTGACAATGCTTACGATATGGGACGCCGGATGTGTGAGAAGTTGAAGGAACTTATTCCGCGTCAACAGTTTGATATTGCCATTCAGGCAGCTATCGGAGCGAAGATTATTTCTCGCGAAACCATTAAGGCGGTTCGTAAGGATGTGACCGCGAAGTGTTATGGTGGCGACGTGAGCCGTAAACGTAAACTGACTTGAAAAACAGAAAAGAGGTAAAAAACGAATGAAACAAATCGGTAACGTGGAAGTGCCGCAGAAAGCCTTCCTCGCCGTACTGAAGCTGGATTAAAAAACACTGCCGCAAGCAATTTTTCAGAGATATGTTCTGAACAAATTGACTTGCGGTTAGTTTTTAATACACCAGGTGATTGCCTTCTGTCTGCAGAGCTTTCCTTGGCAATCACTTTTTAGGAACAAACAACTATAAATATGAGAAAAGTTCTGTCTTTTTCGGGCTTCCTGATGCTGGGGCTCGTCGTTTCGCAATTCCTGCCGATGATGGCAGGGGATGGCTATGGAGCTGTTAAATCCATATCGAATGTATTGCTCTATGTATGCCTTAGTTTTATAATGATTAATGTAGGCCGTGAATTTGTTCTTGATAAGACACGGTGGAAAAGTTACGCCCAGGATTATTTTATTGCCATGGCTACGGCTGCTTTGCCGTGGTTTATGATTGCCATCTATTATGTGTTTGTATTGCTGCCACCCGATTTTTGGAACAGTTGGGAAGCCTGGAAGGAGAATTTGCTGTTGAGCCGTTTTGCCGCACCGACATCAGCCGGTATTTTGTTTACGATGTTGGCGGCTATCGGGCTAAAGTCCAGTTGGATTTATAAGAAGATACAGGTGTTGGCTATTTTCGATGATTTGGATACGATTCTTTTGATGATTCCTCTTCAGATTATGATGATCGGGCTGCGCTGGCAGTTGATTATTGTGGTGGTGATTGTGTTCCTGTTATTATCGATCGGCTGGCAAAGGCTGAATAAATACGATTGGCGTCAGGATTGGAAGGCTATCCTCTTTTATTCAATAATCATATTTTTGGCTACTCAAATTCTTTATCTCGGTAGTAAGGAATTGTATGGGGAGGAGGGAAGTATTCATATTGAAGTCCTGCTGCCTGCATTTGTGCTGGGTATGATTATGAAACATAAGGAACATGATACGCCCGTGGAACGAAAGGTTTCTACCGGAATTTCATTTTTCTTCATGTTCCTGGTGGGGATGAGTATGCCGCATTTTATTGGTGTGAACTTTGCGGAGACTCATGCAGGTGCTTATTCCGTCACCGGTTCGCAGGAGATGATGTCGTGGGGAATGATTCTGTTTCATGTGGTGATTGTCTCTTTATTGTCGAATATAGGAAAGCTTTGCCCGATGTTCTTTTACCGTGACCGGAAGTTAAGCGAGCGACTGGCTCTTTCCATCGGTATGTTTACCCGTGGTGAGGTAGGAGCCGGAATCATTTTCATTGCATTGGGCTATAACTTGGGTGGTCCGGCGTTGGTAATTTCTGTTCTTACCTTGGTACTGAATCTGATTTTGACAGGAATTTTTGTACTTTGGGTCAAAAATCTTGCTTTAAGGAGTTATACTAATTAGAAAATTCTGTATATTGCAAAACTAATATTATAAAAACATTTCGTTATGACTATTTTGCGGACTATGCGGAACTTCTCGTCTATGAATATCACGGCGAGTATTCTTTTATTCCTGGCTGCTATCTCGGCAGCCATTATTGCGAACTCTTCTGTGGCTCCGGTATATCAGGAATTTTTGTCGCATGAACTTCATTTACAGATAGGAAATTTTAATTTGCTTTCGCATGGTGGGGAAAATCTGCGAATGATTGAGTTTATCAATGATGGTTTGATGACGATTTTCTTTTTATTGGTTGGACTGGAAATCAAACGTGAGCTATTGGTAGGTGAGCTTTCCTCTTTCCGTAAGGCGGTGTTGCCTTTCATTGCCGCTTGTGGTGGGATGTTGTTGCCTGTGATGATCTATTCGCTTATTTGTGTTCCGGGTAGTGAAGGCGGACATGGACTCGCCATTCCTATGGCTACGGATATTGCTTTTTCATTGGGGGTGTTGAGCTTATTAGGTAGCCGTGTGCCGTTGAGTTTGAAGATTTTTTTGACTGCTTTTGCGGTAGTCGATGATATCGGGGGAATTTTGGTGATCGCTCTTTTTTATAGTTCACATGTTGCCTATGGTTATCTTTTGGTAGCTATACTTTTTTATATTTTACTTTATTTTATAGGAAAGTATGGAACGACAAATAAGGTATTCTTCTTGGTGATTGGAGTGATTATCTGGTATTTATTTTTGCAATCCGGTATTCATAGCACTATTTCGGGAGTTATTCTTGCTTTTGTTATTCCCGCTAAACCTCGTCTGAATGTAGGGAAGTACATCGAAAAAATTCGTCATACCATTGCCGGTTTTCCGGCAATGCAATCTGAAAGCATTGTGCTGACTAATGAGCAAATAGCCAAGTTGAAAGAGGTCGAATCGGCTTCCGACCGTGTAATTAGTCCGTTGCAGTCATTAGAAGATAATTTGCATGGAACAGTCAATTATTTGATTCTTCCTCTTTTTGCATTTGTCAATGCCGGCGTTGTGTTTAGTGGGGGAGGCGAATTAGTGGGAGCTGTCAGTATTGCTGTTGCTGCCGGTCTGTTACTGGGAAAATTTATTGGAATATATTTCTTTACCTGGCTGGCTATAAAAATAAGATTGACTCCCATGCCTTTAGGGATGACCTGGAAGAATCTTTCCGGAGTTGCATTGTTGGGAGGTATTGGCTTTACTGTATCACTCTTTATCGCTAATCTTTCTTTTGGGGTAGACTATCCTGTATTATTGAATCAGGCCAAATTTGGTGTATTGACCGGAACCGTACTTTCCGGCTTACTGGGATATGTCGTACTTCGGATTTCGCTTTAATCTGTCGATTCATCGTCTCCATCATCTATCGGAAGAATTTTCATGCTTTCTTCATGTGGCAATTGTTCAACTTGGCGGAGTTTTCGTTCGATAGCGCGAGTCCGCTTACCCATTACTTCTTCTAGTTGGTCGCCGGCATTTTGAAGGTTTTTCTGTACTTTTTCGAGTAGTCCTCCGAATTTGCTGAATTCTGTTTTTACAGCTCCTAATACCGTCCAAACCTCTCCCGTTCGCTTTTGAATAGCTAACGTGCGGAATCCCATTTGCAGGCTATTTAGGATAGCCCCTAGTGTAGTAGGTCCTGTGACAACTATTTTGTAATCTTTTTGCAGAGTTTCTACCAGGCTTGTTCTTCGGATTACTTCGGCATAAATGCTTTCAAAAGGCAGAAACATAATGGCGAAGTCTGTGGTAAAAGGAGGATCTACATATTTGTCGTGAATGTCTTTTGCCATTTTTTTGATGGTTGTTTCCAATTGCTTGCCGGACGATTCTATCAATGCAGTATCTCCTGCTTCAAAAGCATCATAATATTGTTCGTACACATCTTTGGGAAATTTAGCGTCGATAGGCAGATAGACGGTGCTGTTCGCATCATCCTTTCCCGGAAGTTTGATTGCAAACTCAACGAATTCGGTTCCGCTTTTCTTGGTTTTTACATTAGCGTCGTATTGTTCCGGACTCATCATCTGCTCTAATAATGCTCCTAACTGAACTTCGCCGAATGTACCACGCATTTTTACATTGCTCAACACCTTCTTTAATCCGCCTACGTCTTGAGCCAGAGATTTCATTTCGCCTAGTCCTTTCTGCACATTCTCAAGTTGTGAGCGGACAATTTCAAATGATTGGCCAATGCGTTCGTTCAATGTCTTTTGCAATTTTCTTCCACCATTGTCCTCATGTCATCCAACCTCTTTTCGGTCGATTTAATCAATGATTCCTGTTGACGGGCCATCATATCGAATTTATGACGCTGCAGCTCTCCGTTAGTCAACATATTTTTGTGCAATGCATCTTGCAATTGCTGCATATTCTGATTCAGCGTTTGAGTCATCTCCAAGCGGAGTTCCCGGATGCTGCGATTCAGTTCTTCGCGATTCTCCTGCATTTGTTGGCGCAAAGCTGTTTGCAGTTGTTCCGCTTGCGTTTGATTATTACCTTTTGTAAGTGACAGTATTAGTAAGACTATCACTAATGCGGCAACAACGATAAGTAAAATTAATTCCATTAATAAGTAAGAATTTCGTTTCCGGTTTCAGTAATCAGAATCATGTTTTCCCATTGGGCGGAAGGTAGTCCATCGTCGGTGCAGACAGTCCATCCGTCGGCATCATCTATAAAGACTTCGTAGGTTCCCATGTTAATCATGGGTTCGATGGTGAAGGTCATTCCCGGTACGATCATCATGCCCGTACCCCGTCGGCCGAAATGTTCTACGTCCGGTTCTTCATGGAATTGCATACCTACGCCATGTCCGCAGAGATCACGAACTACGCTGAAACCGTTCTTTTCTGCATGTTCCTGGATGGCGGCGCCTACATCACCCAGTTGTTTCCAGGGTTGTGCGGCGGCAATACCTATTTCCATGCACTCTTTGGTGACCTGTACTAATCTTTGCATGTCAGGATTGACATCGCCAATCATAAACATACGGGATGCATCGGAGAAATATCCTTTGTAAATGGTAGAAACGTCCACATTGATAATGTCTCCGCTTTTTAGAATCTCATTTTTGTTGGGAATACCGTGACAAACCACGTCGTTAATGCTTGTGCATACACTTTTAGGAAATCCTTCGTAGTTGAGTGGGGCAGGGATAGCACCGTGGCTGGTGGTGAAATCATATACTAATACATCAATCTCTTCAGTAGACATTCCTTCGCGAATATTTTCTGAAATATAGTCTAACAGTGCAGTATTGATTTTGGCACTTTCCCGGATACCTTCCAGTTGTTCGGGGGTACGGAGTACTTTACGCGGTGGAAGTTTGTAACCTTGTTTTCTGTATTTCTGTATTTTTGCTTCTACTTCTGCCGGATAATTAGAGGGGGTAAACCGGAATCCCTTGATAAAGTTCTTCATTATGATAGCATATTTAATCGTATGACAAAGGTACGAGAATAAATGGAAAATATGCTTTCTTGCTTTCTAAAACTTTTCGATCCTCAATTATCAATAGGATTTACCATTCGTATGAAACGCTAACTTGAGGTATCCATTCCCATCTTTTTCGTATAGCATTATATTGGTATTGCATCCCTGTTTTGATTTTCCAGTTTTTATTTATTTTGAAAACGACATTACTTCCTAATTTGGTTGGTTCCACTTCGGAGGGGAGCCCTCGGTATCTTCGGGTATCGAGGTTTTGTGAACCATATATGTCGAGAGACCATCTGGAGGATAATTTATATTCCATTTGGCTTTGGATATGGAAATGATTGGAATTTTCTGCAAAGTCGCTTTTACTATGCAGGATAAGGTTCTTGTTTATTCTTAACCAGGAATAAGTGGGTAAAAAGGTGGAACCTGGCTTTTGGAACATCTTGTATGTGTGAATAGAAGGTCTCGAAAAGATTGTGGAAGATTTTAAAGTGGGTAGTGTGGGATCAAAATCTACAAATGGTTTTCGAGAGTACATTTTTTGCTCTATTTTTTCGATAAGCTTTCTGTTTTTCTTGATTTCCTGATCGGATTCCAACATTTGCTGAAGTCTCAATGAGTCCTGTTTGCTCCATTCTTGCCCTGTTGCGGATAAGGGGAACAATAATAAACAAAGAATATTCAATTGATATTTCCGAATGTCCATACACTGTGCTAGTAAAGTTTATTGTATGGACGGTGAAAAACAGGATATGCTGCTTTGAACGATTAGTGAATAGTAATTATTTCACATAATATGGGAATACTTTTCTTTTGTTTATGATAATTTTCTAGCTTTGAAAACCGGTTGTATCTTCTGAATTTCCGATTCAAAGCCAAACCAGTAGCCATGTCCTTCTTCATCGACAGGGAGGAAACATAGTCGTAGATTTTCACGGTATGCACCGTATACTACTTCCCAACTTTCAGGAGGTAACTGTCTTTTGGTTCTTACTTTTTCTGCCGGAGCTTTTTTTAATGACATACCTGCTTCTATCCATGCAATACTGACTTGTGTCAGGTAGTCGGGATAATGATTCTTGCAGAAATCATAAAGGATTAATCCTCTTCTTTCCAAGCTAAGAGGAGTGTCGATGACATCTGTCCGGACCAGATGGTCGAGTAGGTCATGTATGAAATGGGGGTTCTCCAAAATTAGTATACGGGTGATATTTCGCCAGGTAGGAGTGTTATAGAAACCGTCTAACAGGCGTGACAGATAATGGGCTGTTTGTAACTCATCTACCGTGATTTCACGGGTTTGAAGTACTTCGTATGGAGGAAGTGGAGAATACTGTATACCTAATTCATCCGCTCTTCTTCGCATTTCGGTGCCCGGAAGTAATTTCAGAGATTCCAGTTGGATTTCTCCTGCGCCATACTCGGTTAAGGTACGGACGTCGTCGAAAATCTCTGATAGATGGTAGAGTGGGAGCCCGGCTATCAAGTCGGCATGAGTTTCCATGTTTTCAAGTGAACATAGATAGTGGAGTCCGGCCAAAGCATCGGAGAGTTTTCCTATTCTTCGACTTTGTTCAAGCACGTTTTCCCGAAGGCTTTGGATACCGGCTTCCAGGTGCAGCAGACCTTTAGGCAGAGTGGCTAATTCCTGTTTGAGTTCATCGGAAAGTAGTGCCGGATGAATTTCCAGATGGAAACAGATGTCCGGGTATTCGCGGAATAAGTTTAATAGCTCTTTTGCCCGTTTATTATTGTAATTGAAAGTACGATCCAGTACTCGCACGTTTTTGATTCCGTGTTCGTGTATCACGTCGAGACGTTCTTTGATTGCTTCGAGAGATAAGGTACGAACCGGCTTTTCACCTCCACTGACACAAAAAGCACAGGTGTTAAAACATCCCCGGGTAGTTTCTAACTGCACAAATGGTTTGCTCCAATTGAAGAAACGGCTTTTTTCAGGAGGAACCAATTCAGAAAAGTTCATGACACGGGCAAGTCCGTTGTCCTGATATTCTCCTGATTCATTCAGGTAACAAAGTCCTGTGATTGATTTCCATTCCTTTCTTGGCTGATTCCACACTTTTAACCATAATGGAAATACTTCTTCGCCTTCTCCGCGAAACACTCCGCTTACAAATTTGTTCTTATATAAGAAAGCTTCATTATCTCCTAAAAATTCGGGACCTCCGAGTATAACACAGCAGTGAGGTAGTAATGCTTTTGCGCGTGAAACAATGTGCAGGAGTTGCTCATGATTGAATAGCCAATTGGTAGCTGCAATGATATCCGGTTGATGGCGGTAGATTTGATTGACGACACTGCCAGTGTTTTCATTGATCGTAGCGGAGACGGTACACCATTCAATGTCTGTATTATTTGCTATTTGGGCATGTAAGGCAGGTAATGCCAACGAAGAATGAGCGTACGAACTATTTAAATCAAGCCAAAGAAGTTTCATGTGGAAATTTTAATATTATCTTTGCAAAGTTACTACAAAAAAGTGAAATGCGGAAAGATATAGTGATAGAATTGAGTTACAAGGGTTTTAGTTGAAGTGGCGAAAATTCGTGAAGCCATTACAATCCCTGCCAAAGCCAAATCCTGACGCCGCAACGTTACTTGTTCGTAACCATGCCCGAAAATGCGACAAACGGGTACGGATGACGAAACAAGACGCTAAGGAATAGTGAGTTACCGACAACTCACGCGAAAAATTTGCTTACGGAAAAAGATTGCGCCGTTCCTCCCCGTTTTGCGTACCGACACCGGACTCTTCACCAACTAATTTTGAAACCAAAAAAATTAAGGACGATGAAGAGTACATTTTCAGTAATCTACTATCTCAAGCGTCAGGTAGTGAAAAAAGACGGGACAGTTCCCGTCATGGGACGCATCACGGTGGACGGCAGCCAGACGCAGTTCA
>ENA-OQJB01000451-OQJB01000451.1-human-gut-metagenome-genome-assembly--contig:-NODE-451-length-20968-cov-3.565904_pt1 | contig 20968 bp, 16 predicted proteins | sample MGYA00242599_ERZ504765 | MGnify/ENA primary metagenome ERZ504765 (study PRJEB26092, sample SAMD00036354) | human gut metagenome | host: Homo sapiens | study: EMG produced TPA metagenomics assembly of...
AGCAGTTCATTCAGGATACCCACCTTACGGCAGACGATCTTGCGTTGAATTACGACGATGTGACCGGGATGTTCCGGAACGGAGAAGTTGCCATGTACTTTGGCAGCTCTGCCGGCGTGAAGATGTTTCAGGATGAGGGCATCGACACGATCTTTCTGCCCTTCTTCAGCCAGAACGACGAACAGTGGATCATGACCACCCCCTATTTCCAAGTTGCCCTGAACCGGGATCTGGAGCAGGACACCGCGCGCCGCGAAAAAGCCATGAAGGTGCTGAACGTCATGCTCTCCGAACAGGCGCAGAACCGCATCGTCTCAGAGGGGCAGGACATACTGAGCTACAGCCAGAACGTTCCCCTGCGCCTGACCGAGTATCTGAAGGACGTCCGCAGCGTGGTGGAAGAAAACCACATGTATATCCGCATCGCCTCCAACGATTTCTTTGCCGTTTCCAAGGATGTGGTCTCCAAAATGATCGCAGGCGAGCTTACCGCTGAGCAGGCGTATCAGGCCTTCAATGCCCAGCTCCTTGCCGATGAGGAGCCTGCCGACAACGAGACCGTGCTGACCTCCGGGAAGGCCTATTCCAACGTATTCCACGCAAACGGCGGCAGCGCTGCCTTCTCCGTGATGGCAAACACGCTGCGCGGTGTGTATGGCACCGATGTGCTGCTTGCCACCGCAAACAGCTTTACCGGCAGTGTGCTGCAGGCGGATTATAACCAGAAAATGGCAGCTTCCATGATCATGCCGAACGGTCTGATGTCCCGCCAGCGCACCATGACCGGTGCGGAGCTGAAAGAGACCGTCCGCGCCTTTGTGGAAGGCTGCGAGGGCGGGTTTGTGCCCTTCAACCGCGGTTCTCTGCCAGTGGTCAGCGGCATTGCTGTGGAGGTAAAAGAGAATAACGGCAGCTATACCCTGACCGGTATCACCCGGAACGGGCAGCCGCTGGGAGATAACGACACCGTTACCGTGACCTGCCTTGCAACGGAAAAGCAGATGGAAGCGCTGCTTGCGAGCGACAGCGGCACGTCTGTGGGCGAAGATACGTGGGTAAAAAACACATGGCGCGATTATATCTCCGGCGGCGCAGCGCTTGCAGAGCCGGAAAACTACATGACACTGAGGTGAGCGGAATGGCAGACGAAAAGCACGAATCCAAACGCAGCTGCTATTCCCGGCACAAGTGGCTTTCTGCCGCCGCTGCCACCCTTCTTTTGGTCTTTCTGGCAGCCGGTTTCAGCTTCCGGTACATCTCGTTTATGTCGCAGACCATCTATCAGGAAAGCACCTCGCATCTGGAAGAGGTACTGTATAAATCCAATAGTATGCTGAAAGAGATGGTGCGCAAAAACCTGACCTATCTGCATCTGTGCAACGGCTTTCTGAAAAACACCTCGAATGAGGATGAAATTCAGGCCTATATCGAGGAAGCACAGCAGGCAACCGGATTTGTTAACTTCTACTTTCTTTCCTATGACGGCAACTACACGACCGTGACCGGGGAAACCGGCTACCTTGGCCTGCAGACCAATCTGGACGAAAAGCTCTCCGATGGTGAGGATATCGTCGTGAATACGGCGCTGCCCGGCAAAGCCCCGATGCTTGCGTTCATCTGCCCCGAAACGCAGGGCAGCTACCGGGGCTTTGCCTACGATGCCGTTGCCATCACCTATTATAATGATGCTGTGCTGAGATTGCTGGACAGCTCTGCTTTTCAGGGCAATGCCAGCAACTATGTGATCTACCCGGATGGGCGGGTGGTGATTGACAATTCCGTAAACCGCAAGGAAATCATTTACAACTTCATTGCGATGCTGCGCGACCATTCCGACCTTTCCGAGGAACAGATTCTTGCCCTTTCGGATGATTTTGCGCAGGGCCGCAGCGGAAACCTGCGGGTCAAACTGGGCGACACCAGTTATTATCTGGTCTACGAGGATACCGCGGTCCAGAACTGGACGATGGTGGGGCTTGTGCCGGTCAGCATCGTCAATGCCAGTCTGGATAAGCTGTGGTTCCACACGGTGCAGATCGTGGCGGGCATCGCCTTTGGCCTTGCTGTGCTGATCATCCTGCTGATCCTGCGCAGAAGCCATACGACCCTGCGCCGGAAGGACACTGAGATCCTGTACCGGGACGAGCTGTTCCAAAAGCTTTCGCTGAACGTGGACGACGTTTTCCTGATGCTGGACGCAAAGACCTCCAAGGTGGATTATGTCAGCCCCAACGTCGAACGGCTGCTGGGCATCCCGTGGAAAGAAGTGCGGCAGGATGCCCGTGCTCTGGCAGCGCTGCACCCGAAGGATGACCCGGATCGCGACAAGAACTTTCTGGAAGGACTGCTCAGCGGGCAGCAACGCGAATGGGATTTCGAGTTTGAGCATCGGGAGACCAAAGAGCGGCGCTGGTTCCATAACATCGCCATGGGCAGCGAGGTAGAGGGCAGGACCAAGTATATCCTTGTCTTGTCCGACCGCACCGCCGACAGGCAGGTGAATCAGGCACTTTCGGATGCCGTTGCAGCGGCCGAGACTGCCAACCGCGCCAAAAGCACCTTCCTTTCCAATATGTCCCACGACATCCGCACCCCCATGAACGCCATCATCGGCTTTACCACGCTGGCACTCAGCAACATTGACGATAAAGACCGGGTGAAGGATTATCTTGCCAAGACCCTCGCTTCCAGCAATCATCTACTTTCCCTCATCAACGATGTGCTGGATATGAGCCGCATCGAAAGCGGAAAGATCCATCTGGAAGAAGTGGAAGTCAACCTTTCGGATGTGCTGCACGACCTGAAAACCATCGTCAGCGGGCAGATCTACGCAAAGCAGCTGGAGCTTTATATGGATGCCATGGATGTGACCGATGAGGACGTCTACTGCGATAAGACCCGGCTGAATCAGGTACTGCTGAACCTGCTGTCCAACGCCATCAAGTTCACCCCGGCGGGCGGCACGGTCTCGGTGCGGGTGCGGCAGCTTGCCGGAGCGGTGCGCGGCTGCGGGCAGTACGAGTTCCGCGTCAAGGACAACGGCATCGGCATGAGCCAAGAGTTCGCCAAAAAGATTTTGAGCCGTTTGAGCGGGAGCGCACCTCCACGGTAAGCCGGATCCAGGGCACCGGCCTTGGCATGGCTATTACCAAAAACATCGTGGATATGATGGGCGGCACCATCGAGGTGCAGACGGCGCAGGGCAAGGGCAGCGAGTTTATCATTCGCGTGCCGATGCGTGCGCAAGCAGAGCGCCGTCCGGTGGAAAAGATCACCGAACTGGAAGGCCTGAAGTCACTGGTGGTGGATGACGATTTCAACACCTGCGACAGCGTGACAAAGATGCTGGTCAAGGTGGGAATGCGTGCCGAGTGGACCCTTTCCGGCAAGGAAGCGGTGCTGCGTGCACGGCAGTCCATCGAGATGAGCGATGCTTACCATGCCTATATCATCGACTGGCGCTTGCCGGATATGAACGGCATCGAAGTCACCCGCCAGATCCGCAGCCTGAACAATGATACGCCCATCATCATCCTGACTGCCTACGACTGGTCCGACATTGAGGTGGAGGCAAAGGCTGCCGGTGTGACCGCCTTCTGCTCCAAGCCCATGTTCATGTCCGACCTGCGCGAGACCCTGATGAGCGCCATCGGCCAGACACAGACGGATGCGGCGCAGGAGCTTCTGCCGAAAAAGAACACCAACTTCAAGGGCAGGCACATCCTGCTGGTAGAGGACAACGAGCTGAACCGTGAGATCGCGCAGGAGATCCTGTGCGAGTACGGCTTCCGGGTCGATACGGCGGAAAACGGTGCCGTGGCGGTGGAAAAGGTAAGCACTGCCGCACCGGGCAGCTATGATCTGGTGCTGATGGATGTGCAGATGCCGGTGATGGACGGCTATACCGCCACCCGGCAGATCCGCGCACTGGGCGACCCTGCACTGGCAAAGATCCCGATCCTTGCCATGACTGCCAACGCATTCGATGAAGACCGCCGCAATGCCTTGGAAAGCGGCATGACCGGCTTTTTGTCCAAACCCATCGTGATCGGCGACCTTGTGCAGGAGCTGCGCAAAATTTTGTAACAAGCCGCCTGTCAGGCATAAAAAATAAAGCACCCGCAGCAATTTGCTCACCGGAGATTCAAAACCTCTGTGGCGCTTGCTGTGGGTGCTTTTGCTTTTGGGCGCTGTTTATTTCAGTACATCTGCAAGGACCTGCAGCAGGTGCGGAATATCCAGCGGCTTTGCAATATGGCCGTTCATACCGGCCTTCAGTGCGTTCTGACGGTCTTCCTCAAAGGCATTTGCCGTCATTGCAAAGATGGGGATGCCAGCCTTTGCGGCATCCGGCAGCGCACGAATCTGCCGCGTTGCCTCGTAGCCGTCCATGTTGGGCATCTGGATGTCCATGAGGATCAGGTCATACTGTCCGTCTGCCGCCTGCTTCATCTTCCGGACGGCGATCTCGCCATCCTCGGCAGATTCCACCTCAAAGCCCGCTTCCTTCAGGATCTCCACTGCGATCTCACGGTTCAGCTCGTTGTCCTCCACCAGCAGGATCTTTTTCCCTTTGAAGGTCTCCGCGTTCAGCTGCACCGGCCTGCAGGCAGGCACTGCACCGAACGGCTCTGCCAGCACTCTGCGCAGCTCCGAGAGGAACAGCGGCTTTTCGCAGAAGGCGGTAACACCGGCAGCGCGGGCTTCCTCTTCAATATCGGCCCAGTCGTAGGCAGTCAGGATGATGATGGGGCAGCTTTTTCCGATCACCTTGCGGATCTGCCGCACGATCTCGATGCCGTTCATATCGGGGATCAGCCAGTCGATGATGTAAACACTGAATTCATCTCCCTGCTCCATGGCATACCGGGTGCGGATCACCGCTTCCCTGCCGGAGATCGTCCACTCCGGCCGCATCCCGATCTTGGACAGCATGGTGCTGACGCTCAGGCAGGTGTCGGTATCGTCGTCCGCCACCAGTGCCCGCAGCCCTTCCAGCTGCGGGAGCTGCCTGAGCTCCACCTTTTGTCCGCTGAGCGCAAAGCAGAGATTCACGATAAACTCGCTGCCCTTGCCCGGCTCGCTCTCAATGGCGATGGTGCCGCCCATCAGGTCCACAATGTTCTTGGTGATGGACATGCCGAGGCCGGTACCCTGAATGCCGCTGACGGTGGAGTTTTCCTCACGGGCGAACTCCTCAAAGATGTGCTTCTGGAATTCCTCGCTCATGCCGATGCCGTTGTCCTTGATGCGGAATTCATAGCAGGCCCGGCCCTCAGGCGCACCGTTTTTCTCAGCAATGCGAATGCTGATCATGCCGCCTGTGGGAGTGAACTTGATGGCATTGGACAAAATGTTCAGCAGGATCTGGTTCAGCCGCAGCGGGTCGGTGATGATATCCTCGTTCTCCACATCCATGGTATCAATAAAAAGCGACAGCCGCTTTGCCGAAACATTGGGCTGAATGATGGAGCGCACATCGTGGACGAGGTCCGGCAGATGCACCGCTTTTTCCTCGATTTTTACCTTTCCGCTCTCGATGCGGCTCATATCCAGCACATCATTGATGAGGGAAAGCAGATGCTGGCTGGAGGTGGAGATCTTTTTGAGGTAGTCCAGCACCTGTTCCCTATTGTCGATATGGGTCGCAGCCAGCGAGGTGAAGCCGATGATGGCGTTCATGGGGGTGCGGATATCGTGGCTCATATTGAACAGGAACTCCCGCTTGGCGCGGTTTGCCGCCCCTTCGTGCTGAAGCGCGATCTCCAGCTTGCGGTTCTGTTCCTCCAGCTGGGTCTGGTACTTCCTCTCCTGCTCTTTTTTCTGCAGCTCCATCTCCTGCACGGAGCGGCGGCGCAGCAGCTGAAGGATCATTACAAGCAGGATGTAGCCGACCAGAACCGTCAGGATCAGCAAAAGCGCCTCCCGGAAGATTATTTTTTCATCCGTGTACGCATAGAGATCGAAGGATCTGCCATGGCAGAACATCCCGAAATAGCAGCCGGAGCCGTTCCAGTCCCGGGTATGGGTCAGCTTCTCTGCGGCCCCGGCTTTGCGGATCCCCTGCGCCAGCGGACTGCCTGCAACATCCTGCCCAATCAGCTCCGGGCGGTTTGCGGCAACGACCTGATTGTTCTGCACGATGAACAGCGTGCCGCTGGTTTCTGCCGGGTAGCCATCCAGTATGCTCTGGATGGACAGCGCCGTTTCCTCCACAAATTCCGCCGGGGTATACCGGTAGGCAAGCAGGAGCAGCTCTGTGCTTTCTGCCCGGTGCGCCGCAACATCCACAGCAGAGCCATCTTCCAGCAGGACGCGCTTCACATAGGTCTTTCGCGGGTAAGATAAAACGTCCAGAACAGCGTCATTTTTCAGCTGGTCGCCAAACCGGTCATAGCCGATGCCGTTGGTCGTGGACTCGCACCGGAGCGTGCCATCCGGTCCCAGAACCGAAATGCCGGTGAGCCAGAGCTTTTCTGTCTGTCTGTTCAGGCACTGCGGGTCGGAGAGGTCAAGCGCAGGATTCTCTGCCAGCTGATGGACTGCGACCGCCGTGCGGCGGAGTGCCTTTGCCGTGATGGTATCGTTGTGCTTTTCAAAGCTGGTGGACTGGGATTTGACAAACTCAAGGGTCTGGCAAAAGCGTTCCTCTGCTGTGCGCATTGCCCGCCAGCTGGAGAAAAAAGCAACACCGGCCATCAAGAGCACGCCGATGATCAGATAGGCTGTCCATATCCTTTTATCCGGGGTGGTTCTGTTTTTACGCGCCAATTGTGTCCACCTCCAGATACTGCGAAGCATTTTCAAGGTATCGGTCAATGATCCGCTCCAGCGTGCCATCCGCGCGCATCTGCGTAAGGGTATCGGTCAGCTGGCTGTCCAGCCCGCGGGTGTCGTTCTTGGCAAAGGCGATGCCCAGCCCGGTGACCAGCAGCGGTTCCTCCAAAATGCGGAAGTCTACGGCATTGTCCTTCATATATTGCAGGATGCCTGTCTCGTGGGCGGCGATGCCGTCCACATAGCCGCAGGCCAGCATTGCGTACTGCACACTGCGGTTTTCGATGCTGAGCACCTCCACCGTCTGCGGGATGCGCGGGTCGGAGCCGCTGAGAAAGATCTCCTCCGGCTTGCCGGTGCTCTGCACGGCGACGGTCTTGCCGGCAAGGTCGCTGAGGGATCGGATGCTGCTGTGGGCATCCACCGCAACCACCTGACGGCTCACCATGTAAGGCCCCGCCCAGCGGTATACCTCTTCGCGTCCATCCATGGAAAAGCAGCCCCAGATACAGTCGATGGCGCCGCTTTCCACAAGATTTGTTTTCTGCTCCCAGTTGATCGTTTCAAACCGGGCAGCATACCCCATGCGGCGGAACGCCTCGGTGGCGATCTCCACATCGATTCCGGTGGGAACACCGTCATTGTTCAGATAGATATAAGGTGGATAGCTGTCGCTTCCCACAACGATTTGTGCAAGACCGCTGTCTTTCGCTTCCTTTTCTCCGCAGGAAGTCAGACTGCTTACGGCAGCAGCTGCCGCCAGCAGCGTGCATCCGTTCAGGAATGCACGGCGTGAGATTCTGTGTTTCATTCGGGCTTTTTATACTCCTGTTTTGATTGCATCCGCAGCTCAGTTGTGCTGCTGTAATTCTTCTTTCAGGGCAGCTTGGATATCCGTCAGGCATTGCGGCAAGAGCGGCTTCCTGTTGATGAAGTTTTTCCAAAAGCTGCTGCTCACGCGCTTTGTAATACTCCTCGATCTCGGAAAGTGTATTCACGTTCTAATTTTCTCCTGCATCATTCACATCGTTTGTGTGCTTCCTCTGCGGAAACGCGCTTGTCCGCTATTTATTTTCGGGGGGATAACACGGAAGCGTTTTACCGTCTGCTCCAGCGCAGCAATATCCACAGGTTTGGACAGGTGCTCGTCCATGCCGGCTTCCCTGCTCTTCTGCATATCCTCAAGGAAGGCATTGGCGGTCATGGCAAGGATGGGAATGATCCTGCCCAGCGGGTTTTCACCGCTGCGGATGCGGCGGGTGGCTTCCAAGCCGTCCATCACAGGCATCTGCACATCCATCAGGATCATGTCGTACTCGCCGGGCTTTACGCTGGCAAAGGCATCCACGATTTCCTGACCGTTGGAGCAGATGGTGCAGCTTGCGCCATTGGCTTCCAGCAGCATTTCCAGAATTTCGGCGTTGATGGCGTTATCCTCGGCGCAGAGGAACTTCATGCCGGACAGAGGAGAAGTTTCTTCCTCTTCCTCCGGGAGCACCTGTGCCTCTGGCACCGTATCTGCTTCGGCATCAACGGGAAATTCCAGCACCACCTCAAAGCGAGTGCCCTTGCCGGTGGTACTCTCCACATTGATAGAGCCGCCCATCAGGTCCACGATGTTCTTGGTGATGGCCATACCAAGGCCGGTGCCCTGCACCTTGTTGGTGCCGGAGCGTTCCTCGCGGGTAAAGGGGTCAAAAAGGGTCTTCTGGTAGGCCTCGCTCATGCCAATGCCGTCATCCTGCACCACAAAGCGGTATCGGGCGTAGTGCTCGTTTCGGGGCAGTTCGTCCACCTCAAACCGGATATGCCCGCCGGTGGGCGTATACTTGACTGCGTTGGAGAGAATATTCATCAGCACCCGATTCAGACGGTTGGGGTCTGCCAGCACATTTTCGTGCTGCAGATGGGTGTTTACCGTAAAGGTCTGGCGGCGCTGGCCTGACTGCTGGCGGATGATGCTGTCCAGCTGGCTGATCTGCTGGGGCAGATTCGTTTTTCCACATTCAGGGTGGTCTTGCCGCTCTCGATGCGGCTCATGTCCAGAATATCGTTTATGATGCCCAGCAGCAACTGGCCGGAATTTTCCAGCTTGTCCAGATGTTCGGCCAGCTTTTCCGGCTGGTGCAGCTCGTTTTTCATCAGAGTGGTAATGCCGATGATGGCGTTCATGGGGGTGCGGATATCGTGGCTCATGTTGGCAAGGAAGTCCGTCTTAGCCTTGCTGGCGCGCTCGGCGGACTGTAACGCCTCTGCGGCAATGTCCTGTGCCTGCCGCAGCTCATCGTTTACCTGCGTCAGATGGATGTTGTATTGCTCCAGACGGAGGTTCGCTCTTTTCTGCCTGCAGCTCCTGCTGCTGCTTTTGCCGCAGGAGAACCAGCCGACGAAAACTGTTATGACCGAGAACACCATTGCAATGACGATGATGATGATCATGACGATGCTGACCAGCTTCTGCGTATTCACGGCCACATATTTTGCCGGAACAAGGAACGCCAGCGTCCACTGGGCGTTTTCCATCTGCTTCAGGGCGTAGAAATACTCGGTCCCGTCCAGCACGGCGTTGGAATAGCAGGAGCCTGTACGGTCAAGCCGCTCCTTTGCCTCCGCAAAGGAAGAGCCGTGCAGATAGGACATCCAGGAGAGCACGGTGTATACATTGTGTCCCTTCAGCAGTTCGGTATCGTTGGCGTTGAACAGCTTGAAACCGTCATTATCCAGCACATAGACGCTGTTGTTATTTTCGTAGGCATCACAGCGGAAATAATCGTTCAGTTGGGTCATGCTTTGCGAAATACCAAAGTAGCACAGGGTGATCTCTTTTTCTCCGCTTTGCAGTGTGATGGGGGTGGAGAGCTGTTCCAGAAACACCATCCGGGAGTCGTCCACGGTCAGCGAGTTAGAAACGTAGCTGACCCGCTGCGGTGCGCTTTCCAAATACTTCATTCCTCGCAGCAGCCCCATGCGGCCATTCTCAGTATAGTAATGTCCGGCAGAGTCCACGGCAATCAGTTCGATCTGTCTTTCATGGTAATTGGAAAGCTCCGACAGCTTTTTCAGATAGCGATAGAACTCGGTATCGGTCTTTAACGGAGTGTAGTACAAATAATTGCATTGTACATTCACCTCGTCCCAGTGGGTGTCGATCACATCCTCCAGACTGCGGAACATCTGGTGGGTGACCTCTTCCATCTGGTTCAGCCGCTCATGGTAGACAAGGTTCTGGATGTAGGTCTGGCTCATGATAAAAAGGGTCAGGATGACCGCAACAATGACAAAGCCGGTGCCCCAAAGCAGCTTTTTATATAGTTTGTTGTTCACATCCGGTATCTCCTGTCCGTTCTGTTCAGCTCCATGCAGTGTCTGCCCGGCTGATGGTGGTGTATGCACCAAAGAAGGCTTTTGCGGCATCCATGCCCACCACGCCGCTGTCTGTGACCGTGGTCTCCGCAGCCAGCTGGTCACTCACACCGCAGATGGCGACCTGATAGGTCTTGCCCGCATCCGGCTGCACCGGGCTTACCAGCACATAGGGATAGCCCTTGCCGTTGCCGTAGGCATCGTAGCCCGTGGCCAGCAGGTCGTTGATCTGCTGCCCGGTCAGGGTAACGGTCTGGATGGTGCGGTTCCAGCCGGTGGGCAGGATCACCGAAAGGTCGTAATCCGTAATGCCCTTGGCGTACAGCTTGGCAGCTACGCCGTGATGGTTCTGATCGGTGGGGTTGCCGGGGATCCATGTGCTCAGCGACACCAGCGCAAGGTCGCTGCCGGTAGCCTGTGCAAAGCAGCGGCCTACCAGCATGGCGCAGTCCTCCTGCGAAAGCTCCTCCGTAACGGTAGTGATGGTATCCGGGGTGTTGTTCACCACACTATCCTGATCCTCGTCCAGCTGACGGATCACATCCTCCATGGTGGCATTGCCCTTCATGAAGTCCAGCATTTTAAGGCCGGTGGTCACGATGGTGTTTTCCCAGCCGGAATAGATAAAGGGCGCGGTGTTGCCTGCATTCAGGGCATCGGCGATGTCGGCATAGTAGGTGCCGTCCGCTTTTGCGTCCTTGAAGGGCAGCAGGCTGCTTTTCAGCGCCGTTGCGGGCTGCAGAGCGCTGGTGCCTGCAACGGTGGAAAGCACACGCATCACCTTGAGCGCATCTTCCAGCTTCTGGGGGTCCTGCTCCAGCTTTTTATTCAGACCGTAGAAGCGGTTCACATTCAGCACAAAAACGTTCTGGGTGCCGTCCTCCGAGAGAAACGGCATCAGCCCGTATTTATCGGCGTTGCCGTCTGCCTCCACGATGCCGTTGGTGCCGCCCATCAGAAACAGGGTGTTGCCCTCGGTCATCCTCTGCCGGGTCACATTGTCGTCAAGAGCGTCGCCGGTGTCGTTCAGCATCCCGATGTCCTTCCACTTCTGGACATAGGCCATCGCCTGCATCATGCCGGGGGTATTGCTGACATTCGCCTTACCGGACAGATAATCCCGCTGCCACAGCCTACCGTCCAGTGTGCCGAGGAAATCGGCATCCGCAATGTTGCACAGATACTGGAAGCCGTAGCCCGGATACTGGATCTGCGGCAGACAGAGATCGACCTCTGCTTTCTTGGCCTTTGCAGCCAGTTCTTCCAGCTCAGCGAAAGAATTGGGCAGCTCCCAGCCGTATTTTTTCAGCAGGGTCTTGTTGTAGGTGATGCCGTAGCAGTTGTAGGTCGAGGGCAGCAGGTAGATGGCACCGTTGTCGAACACGTCCTGCAGACGGGACTCCACATAGTTATCCGTAAAATCGTAGCCGGAAAGGTCCAGCAGTTTGTCGGAGACCAGATCGATCCGGGGGTCGTAGTAGGTCAAGGTGCAGACGTCCGGCAGGTCGCCCGCCGCAAACATATTCTGCAAACAGGTGGTGGTGTTATCGCCGCTGTAGGGCACGACCTCGATGTTCACTTCCGGGTAAACGCTGTGTACCTGCTCAATAAAGGCTTCTATCTCCTTATAAGGTGCCATAAAGGTGATGGCTTCGTGCACATCGTCTTTTTTAGCCGTTTCGGTCTTACCGCCGCCGCAGGCAGTCAACGCCGCCGTGGCTGCCGTAATGCCGCAGACCTGCAAAAAAGAGCGGCGGGAGATCTTTTTCATCATATAAATATACCTCCCTCACATTATCGGAAAGTGCAGCAGCGCAGTGCTGCCCTAGCTATTCTTACACATCCCATAGGAATCCACACACCCGCGGCCTGTCCGCATGGGCTTTGCGCCGAGCTTCCATAAAATAACATTATTATTGTACCATTGCAACAAAAGTGTTTCAAGTTGTTTTTGAAGGCTTTTACATACGAAAGAACTTTTTATATCTGATTCTGCCTTTTGCATGGCATAAAATGCAAAACGACCTATTGAGGAAATAATCGTAGATGGTTAGCATGAATGGAAAAAATGTGCAGGCTCATCATCAACACTAAACCACCCAGTGTGAAGAAGAGCTTTTCACATCCGGCGGCTGCGTGGATCAGCTGCTGCCAAAGGCCCTTTTTCTGCATAAACAAGATCCAGCCCATGGAGGCAATGTAGGCCATGCCGACACCGAGATGACTGAGCATTATCTCCATGTTCTACAACACCGGCACCCGGCTGGGGCTTATCCACGAAACAGGTCATCGAAAAACTGAAACTGCTGACCGATGCGGAGTTTGCCGAACTGGAATTTCCCCCGGACTGATTATTGCCGCCTGCGGGCGGCGTACATAAAGTATTTTGTTCTTCCAAAAGATATGCTATAATCAAATTAGACAAAATTCCTCTCTTCAAGCGATTTCTCCGCAATTTTCCTGTGGCTCTGCTCGTATCAAAAATAAGGGACCGATTTTTAATTGTCAGAACGTAGGAACCATTATGGCAATCTTTGAAAAGACCATCCGGAATCAGAATTTTGACCAGCTGCTCCGGAAGCTGGAACAGGAGATTCCGGACAGCAGCTGGTCGGCCAATCTGGAAGCAGGCAGTGACTTCAAAGAAGGCGACGCCCGGTGCAGTGTCCGTGTGTTTGAGCGGTACAGCATGATAGGCGGCAACCGCCTGAGCCTGACGCTGACCCTGTTCCAGAATGGAGACAGTCCGATCCGCCTGTCTGCCATCACCGCAGGCGGCAGTCAGGCGGTGTTCTTCAAGGTGAACACCCTTGGAGAAGAATCTTTTCTGGACGATGTAAAGGACCTGCTGGAAGAAATTTTGGAGGAGTAAAATGTTTTTTGGATGGTTTGACGCTATATTCAGCTTCATTTTCCCAATCCTGTTCCTGCTTTTTATTGGAATGTTTTTCTTTGCTCTAATTTCAAATCTCCGCACATGGAACAAAAACAACCACTCGCCGCGGCTTACCGTTCCGGCAACAGTGGTAGCAAAGCGCACCGATGTTTCGCATTCCAGCAGTGCCAATGCCGGAGATATGTCCGGTGCGCACGGATACGACACTAGCACATTTACATCGTACTATGTGACTTTTCAGGTGGAGAGCGGCGACCGGATGGAATTTGAAGTGGACGGAAGCGATTATGGTCTGCTCGTGCAGGGCGACATCGGAAAGCTGAGTTTTCAGGGCACCCGCTATCTTGGGTTTGAGCGGAGCTAAGTGTTTCTTACATTATATAGTATGGAGTGCTGTATGAACGATTTGTTTATCCAAGGGCTGACCATCGACTGGAACAGAGTTCGCCCATACAATTATGTTCGTCAGATTCCTGCCATCAGTGGAATCGACACTTTTACATTCCATAAGCCCATTACGTTCTTTGTTGGCGAAAATGGAAGTGGAAAATCTACGCTTCTGGAAGCAATCGCTGTTGCTTACGGCTTCAACGCAGAGGGTGGAACGAAGAACTATTCATTTTCCACATACAACTCCCATTCGGAACTATGTGAGGCTATGACGATTTCCAAGGGGTATCGCAGACCAAAGTTCGGGTATTTTCTCCGAGCAGAGAGTTTCTATAATGTAGCCACCAAGGAAATCGACTATTCCGATGACGATCATCCCTCCAAAGGCTATCACCAAAAATCACACGGTGAAAGTTTCCTCGCCATTGCGCAGGACTACATGGGTGCAGATGGAGTCTATATTTTTGACGAGCCGGAAGCCGCTTTATCCCCGCAGCGGCAGCTCACGTTACTGATCAACATTTATCGGTGTGCCCAAGAAGGGGCGCAATTCATTATCGTATCACATTCACCCATTCTCCTCGGAATGCCTGATGCTGAAATTTTTAGCTTCGACAATGGCACGATTCATCCTTGTCAGTATGAAGATACGGACAGCTACGTTATCGCCAAAACATTTGTAAATAATCGGCAGCATTTTTTGAACCAGCTTCTGAACGAAGAGCCGTAATGCCGGGAAAGGACATTCCTTATGAGTGATTCTACGTTGAAAGAACTTTGGCGGCAGGTCGCAGAAAAGAAAAGCTGTGAAGCAAAACAGAAAGAACTGACCGCCCAGAGAGATACGCTTGCTGATCGTCTGAAAAAGCTGGAAAAATCCAAGCTGGCAGAACAGGCTGATGTGGACCGTCTGGAGGGGCACAGCCTTGCCGCATTTTTCTATCAAGTGATCGGAAAAATGGATGAAAAGCTGGACAAGGAACGGCAGGAAGCCTATGCAGCCCGTGTCAAGTACGATGTGGCTCTCCATGATCTTTCTTCCGTTGATGCCGACTTGGAGCAGATTCAAAATAGACTGGCACGGCTGTCCGATTGCGAAAGGCAGTATCAAGCTGCTCTTTCCGAAAAAATCAAAAGCATCAAAGTCTCTGCCCACCCTGCCGCACAGCAGATTGTGGAAAGCGAAAGCCGCATTGCCGCACTGAAAGTCCAAAAGCGGGAGCTGCTGGAAGCCATCAACGCCGGAAAGACCGCCTTGCACACGGTCAATGAAGTTCTGGAAACGCTGGATAATGCCGAGGGCTGGAGTACATGGGACGTAATGGGCGGCGGTTTGATGGCCGATCTTGCCAAGTATGAGGAACTGGACAATGCACAGGAGCAGGTGGAACAGCTTCAAGTGGAACTGCGGCGGTTCAAAACTGAGCTTGCCGATGTTGAGATCACCGCAGACCTTCAGGTTGCGGTAGACAGTTTTTGAAATTCGCAGATTTCTTCTTTGATGGCCTCTTTGCAGACTGGGCAGTTCTGGATCACATCAATCAGGCGCAGAGCAGAGTGGAAAACACCAAGAGCCAAAATCAAGCGAGTCCTTGCACTTCTGAAAAAAGATGCGCGAAGATGTTGATGTCCAAATCGCTGACGAAAAAGAGAAGCAGGAGCAGCTTGCGGTGGAAACTGAGCTGTAGGTTTGGAGTGTTCGCGTATGTAATATGCTCAACTCAATGAATTGGAAATTTTGGAGATAAAGACTATGAAGAAAAAAGCACCAATAGTGTTCATTATCGTGAGCGTCTTTGCCGTAGCCGCAATCATTATAATTTCGGCGTATAGATCTTCGGAATCCTACAGAAAGGCGAAGGCTGCAATCCAATGGGATTGCTCTGTGTCTTGTACAGAAAAATCAACATCTGCCCAATATGTAATCACTTATTCTAATGTAAAGGTTTCATCCAAAACGGGCACACTGACGATTCAGAATAGGAATGATTTTGAAATTGTGGTGCATTTGCTCTGCGAAGGCGAACAGGAAATCGTATCTGGCAATATTTCTGCGGGAGGCTGCTACTCTTTTGCGAATGTTACGGACAAAGAATATACCGTAGGTATTCATGCGGATGTTGATGCAGCCACCAACATTAAAGTAATTGTATACGACGGAAAAGACACAGAGCCATATACAAATTGACAAGTCGGTGCTTGCGGGGGTGCATCTATTTGAAAAAGTATCAATGTCCATGCTGCGAATGTTTTACTTATAATGTTCCACCAAAGGAAGATTGTGGGTACATTTGCCCAGTTTGCTTTTGGGAGAATGACCCGTTTATTACTTCTGATAGCGACCCCAGTGACTTGAATCATGGAATAACTCTAAACGAGGCAAAAAACAACTATTTGGAATTTGGTGCCTGTGAAAGAAAAATGTTACGTTATGTTCGTCCGCCCGAAAGCGATGAAAAATAGACATTCATCATCAAAACTTCAAAGTCGACGATAACCCAATTATTATATACCCTTGGCGGGCAACCCAAAAACGGTTGCCCGCTATTTTTATACCCTAAAATCTGAAGAAGGAGGCCAAAATGCCAAGCAAAACCGAAGAATACCTTGCCCTTGCCCAGCGCACGGCAAACGGCTTGACCCGGTACTGGGAAAGCTGGACGGATTACCTGACCACCGCATCCCGGCTGTACAAGTACCCCTTTGCCGACCAGCTTATGATCTACGCTCAGCGGCCCGATGCCACCGCCTGCGCCGAATTTGACATTTGGCGCAACCGGATGAACCGCTATGTCAGGCGTGGCTCTAAGGGCATCGCCTTGCTGGACGAATCCAGCGGATTCCCGCGCCTGCACTACGTTTTCGATGTGTCGGACACCGGGGTGCGCCGCAATTCCCGTGACCCGGAGGTGTGGCAGCTCGGTCCCGATTTGGTGCAGCCGGTTTCAGAAATGCTCGCCGCCACCTACGGCATCAGCGGAGAGCGTGTCAGCCAGCAGCTTGCGGATGTTGCCGGGAAACTGGTGGCAGATTACTGGGACAACAACAGTGGTGACATTCTCGCCATCGTTGACGGTTCGCTTCTGATGGATTATGATGAAGCCGGGGTGGAGATGCAGTTCAAGTCCGCTGCCGCCATCAGCGTCACCTACACGCTGCTGGAACGTTGTGGTTATGAGCCGACAGGCTGGTTCGACAAGGACGATTTTCAGGCAATCTACAATTTCTCAACCCCGGATAGCGTCTACGCCCTCGGCGCAGCCGTCAGCGACATGAGCCGGGAGGTGCTGCGGAACATCGAGCGCACCGTAAAAAAACCATTCGCCGCCGCAATGCAGAAAGGAGCCAATATGAATACGAACAGCAGGAACGTGACCTACTCGACCGTCGGGGACTACCAGCTCCCGAACCTGACCCTGAACCAGCCCCGGAAGCCGCTGGGCAAGTACGGCAGGCTGCGCCGGACGTACCTGATGAACCATCGCCCGGTGCTGTACAACACGATGCTCCTGAACGGGAGCCTGTATCCGCACCTGATGGAGGTGGAGCAGACGGCAGAGAGCCGGATGCAGCAGACCATGGAGCAGCTTCTGAAGCAGGACCCAGCCCCGGACAAAGCGCAGAATCAACTGATGTGGGTGCAGCACATGAACAGCCTGAAAGCACAGGCAGAGGAACTGGTGCTGACGGAGCTGATCTACAGCTAAGTTTTCTGGATGCCGTCCTTCCCACCGAAGCCCAGCAAATTGAGAAGATTGACCGAGCGGAGAGCGAGAAATCGTCCTCCGCTTTTGTTTTGTCGCAGGCTGAAATTGAGAACGAGCTGCGGCGGCATGGTTCAGGGTTTGCCCGCGGCAAGCAACGCATTATGGCACTGTACCAGACCCAGCCTGACCGAAAACTCCGTGCCAAGGCGTTGGCAAAGGAGTACGGCATCGGTGGGCACTCCCACGATTATCTGGATGGCAGCAGCGGCTTTGTGAACCACGACTGGAAGGGACTAGAATTTGATCATTACCCCGACCACCAGAAAATCACCCTGAAATGGGCGCAGGTGGAAAAGTATATCGACCTGATGATCCAGTCCGACCGTTACCTGACGGACAAAGAGAAGGAGCATTACACGCCCTCTGTGCCCATCACCGTAGAGCCAGATGCTACCCTGACCCATGCAAAAATCTGATCCGGGAATTTTGTCAGGAGGAGTACGACTCCGAACCGGACTTTTCTGACCTGTCCAAGATCGGCGTTGCCTACACTAACGCCACCGATGAGGATATTCCCATTCAAGTTAATGTGGATTTGGTGGGATACCGGGTGGAACGGTATCTGGGTGAAGTGCTGATCGACGAGCGGCAGTACGAAAGTCTGGAAGATCTGACCGAAACCGAGTTGGAGGCTCTGGATTTCTCGGAATTGGTCAGTGTCACGGATGAAGAACTGGAGCACTACCACAGCAAGGCGGAGGAACGCCCGGCACTGTTGCCGCTGGATGCCGCCACCGAGTATAACTCCCTGAAGGAGCAGCACCCGGATGCGCTGGTGGGCTTTGAGCAGAACGGACAGTTTGAGTTTTACGCAGATGACGCGCAAAAAGTCAGTGAACTTCTGGGCGGCAAACTTCTGGAAAAAGAAACAGCACTGGGCACCGTCCCGGTCATCGGCTTTCCCCGCGACCAGTGGGCATACCGTGCCAAACAACTGTGGCAGTGCGGCGAGAACATCTACCTTGCCGGGCTGAACGAGGATGGCACCCACCACCAAACCAAGTATCTGCGCCGGGAGGACTATCTGCCGCTGGGCATTACCATCCACATGGAAGGACGCACTTTCCGGGTGGATACAGTAAACTTTGATAAGGACAGCGTTACCCTGCAGGATGTGGCACTGGCAGAAATGCGGATGCCAATTTTCCGGGAGGAACCGCTGGCTCTTGTCCGGGAGTTGTACGAGCAGGAACAGGAAGTGATGGAACACCCCCTACCCGATTACAAGGTCGGTGACAATGTTATCGTTGACCTTCCTACCCGAACCATCGAAGGAACAATCGGCTATGTGGGCGAAACGGATGTTCGCATTGACACCAGCGCACAGGGACAGTCGTGGGATAACGAAGTTATCAACAAACGACAATTCGAGGATGGCTTGCGGCAGAATGAACAGGTTACTACGCAGCCAGATGATACTGTAAAAACGGTTGCCATATACCCTGCTGAAGAAAACCGTATGCCTTATGATATTGTGATCCAGACGATTGGCTCAAAATCACCTACTCTAGATGCAGTTGAACCGGAACGATCCACACTTGAACTTGCCGGGAACTTCCACATCACGGATGATGATTTGGGTGTCGGAGGCCCCAAACAGAAATTCGCCCGGAACATCGAAGCCATCCGCACCCTGTTCAAGTTGGAACAGCAGCACCGTGGTGCCACCGCCGAGGAACAGCAGGTGCTTTCCCGGTATGTGGGCTGGGGCGGTCTGGCGGATGCCTTTGACCCCGGCAAAGATAGTTGGGCAAAAGAGTACGCCGAACTGAAAGGGCTGCTCTCCGAGGACGAATACGTCGCCGCCCGTTCCAGCACTCTGAACGCTCACTACACCAGCCCCACCGTGATCCGTGGTATCTACGATGCGGTGGAGCGCATGGGTTTCCGCAGCGGTAACATTCTGGAACCTAGTATGGGTGTGGGCAACTTCTTCGGAATGCTGCCGGATAGCATGGCGGGCAGTCGCCTATATGGTGTGGAACTGGACAGCATCACCGGGCGCATCGCCCAAAAGCTGTACCCGCAGACAGACATTACCGTAGCCGGTTTTGAGACCACCGACCGCCGTGATTTCTACGATCTGGCGGTGGGCAACGTGCCCTTTGGTCAATACAGAGTCAACGACAAGGCGTACAACAAACTTGGTTTTAGCATCCACAATTATTTCTTTGCGAAAGCCATCGACCAAGTGCGTCCGGGCGGCGTGGTGGCGTTCGTCACCAGCCGCTACACCATGGACAGCAAGGACAGCACCGCCCGCAAGCATATTGCGGAACGTGCCGATCTGCTGGGTGCAATCCGTCTGCCGAATAATGCGTTCCGTGCCAATGCTGGCACCGATGTTGTCAGCGACATTATTCTTTTTGCAGAAGCGTGACCGCCCTGCGGATATTGAGCCGGACTGGGTGCAGCTTGGCAAGACTGAGGACGGCTTTGCCATCAACCAGTATTTCGTAGACCACCCGGAGATGGTTCTGGGTGAATTGACCACCGAAAGCACCCAGTACGGACGGGAGGAACTGACCGTTGCACCCCTTGAGGGCACCAGCCTTGCCGACCAGCTTGCAGAAGCGGTGCAGCATATTGAGGGGCAATACACCGAGGTTGAGGTAGAAACACCAGATATTGCGGATGCCGAAAACGAGAAGCATATTCTCCCGGCTGACCCGGATGTGAAAAACTTCTCCTACACGGTGGTGGACGGTGAGGTGTTCTACCGGGAAAACTCCGTGATGACGCAGGTGGAACTTTCCGACACTGCCAAGGGGCGTGTCACCGGCATGGTGGAGCTGCGGCAGATCGTCAATGACCTGATTGACCAACAGTTGAACGACTACCCGGACGAGGACATCAAGGCAACGCAGGAGCGTTTGAACGCCGCCTACGATGCCTTTACCGCCAAATATGGCTTGCTGAACGACCGCAGAAATGGGCGGCTGTTTGAGCAGGATTCCTCCTACTATCTGCTTTGTTCGCTGGAAAATCTGGACGAGCAGGGGCAGCTTAAATCCAAGGCGGCGATGTTCACGAAACGGACGATTCGCCCGGAGCGCACCGTCACCAGCGTGGACACCCCCAGCGAAGCGTTGGCGGTATCTATTGGTGAGCATGGCAAAGTGGATTTGCCCTATATGGCAGAACTGCTGGGCACACCCGGTGACTATGGGCGCATTACCACTGAACTTTCCGGCGTGATCTTCAAAGACCCTGCCGCCGACCCCACTGACCCGGAAGCCGGCTGGCAGATGGCAGACGAGTACCTGTCCGGCGATGTCCGGGCAAAGCTGCGAATGGCGCAGTTCGCCGCCGAAACGAACCCGGAGTTTTCCGTCAATGTGGATGCGCTGACCAAGGCGCAGCCCAGAGAACTGGAAGCCTCCGAAATTGATGTGCGCTTGGGTGCAACGTGGCTGGACCCGGATATTATCCAAAAGTTTATGACCGAGACGTTCCAGATCCCCTACTATCTGCGCCATGCAGTCAAGGTGAGATATTCTCCTTATACCGCAGAATGGCGTGTGGAGGGCAAGACCGCCACCGGGCGGGGCGATATTATCTCCTCCGAGACCTACGGCACCAGCCGTGCCAATGCCTACAAGATTCTGGAGGAGACCCTGAACCTGAAAGATGTCCGCATCTACGACACCATTGAGGATGCCGAGGGCAAGCCCAAACGGGTGCTGAACAAGCGGGAAACCATGCTGGCACAGCAAAAACAGCAGGTCATCAAGGATGCTTTCGCCAACTGGGTCTGGCAAGACCCTCAGCGGCG
>ENA-OQJB01000463-OQJB01000463.1-human-gut-metagenome-genome-assembly--contig:-NODE-463-length-20598-cov-3.786576_pt1 | contig 20598 bp, 21 predicted proteins | sample MGYA00242599_ERZ504765 | MGnify/ENA primary metagenome ERZ504765 (study PRJEB26092, sample SAMD00036354) | human gut metagenome | host: Homo sapiens | study: EMG produced TPA metagenomics assembly of...
CCCCGGTGGCGGATGTGGTCCCGGCGGCAGGTCTCAAATCCAGCCTCCGCCCCTCAGGGTGGCGGAGCAGTGGATAATAATCAAGGTGATGGTTCTCATGATCATCAGATGCAGGCGTTCAGTCCGAGCGCGCCGGCAAGGGCGGTGGCTACGGTGATGATTACTTTCAGAATCAGTGTCCAGGTGTTTTCTTGTTTCAAGTTCATGGGATTTTGTTTAGTGGGTTGATAATAAATGAATTGCAATGGAAGCCAAGGGCCTGTGCCCCAATGAAAACGGCTTGTCATTAGGGCACATTCAGCCCTTTAGCGTCGTGCCTTGCTTCCGTCGTACCGGGGGTTCCGTCAGGCCTGTCCTCCGTTTTCCGGCTCTTTCGCCTCTCCGGTAAGGTCCACATTGGTCTTTCCGGCTTTCAGCGCCTTCACCACCAGTCGGGCCGCCTTGCGTGTGGCCACCAGATTGAACACGGCATCTTCCAGCAGATTCCGGAAACGTGTTCCGGCACTCCAGTTCACATTCAGCTTTCTGGCGTGGATGGCAGGGTTGTAGGCGGCTGAGCTTTCGGCACCTATACTGTTGATGCTGATGGAGAAATCCCCCAAATCGCCCAGCTGTATCTTCTGTCCTGCCAGAAGCTGTTCGCGCATACAGTCCACTGCCATGGTGAGGATGGCCACGATGTCCGCACGCTTGTACACACAGCCGTGGCTGGCGATGTGCTCGGCAAAGCGGTTGATGTCCATCACTTCAGCATACTGTGCACTGGCGTAAGCCTTTTTGCGGCATCCGCATCCATCGGATTGTTACGCATAACGATACTGTAATTTACCATAGTTTGTTAAAATTAAAAGTTGATAATTGAGAATTAAGAAACACGATTGCCGGAGGATGAAGTAAGTCAGCCGTCAGCCACTGGTCATTAACCGTCAGCCACTGGTCACCGACCGCTAAAAGAACCCTATCTTTCACGTGTAAGATACTATATCTTACGGCTGTAAGATTATAGATCTTTCGCCTTCATCGTCCCGACATTACAAAGATATGATGTGCGGAAAGGGCAATGACGCGATAAGGTGCGATAGGGTGCGGAATGGTCCGATTTGACGCGATTTGACGCGATTCGCTGTTCATAATGTTTGACGGTCTGCCGGAAAAAGGGTATATTTGTATCAAAACAAAACGAACATACATGGAGAATTTTCAGATAAGAAGTTACGGGAAAAGCGAACTGGCCCTGTGCTACAGTCCCGATATTACCGAGAGTGCCGCACGGCGCAAACTGATGCGCTGGATAGACCGCAAGCCGGGACTGATGGGGGCGATGCGGGCTGCCGGATACAATGAGCTGTCACACACTTTCCTGCCCCTTGAGGTGAAACTTATCGTAGAGGCGTTGGGGGAGCCCTGAGGATGCTGGAAGATCCACGGGAATGCCGGCATCACAACCGGAGATGCGAAACGCAGACGCAGACGCAGCAGACGCAGGTCCTTTTTTCTCACACACGCGCACGTACCTTATATATGCATGTGCGCGTGTTTTCTTTGTTACCTTTGTTTTTTTGAGTAGACTCCTTTCCCTTTCACCATCATCATATCCAGCGCGCCTTTTTCCCTCAGGCGCTGTATCCAGCTGCGTGCGGTGTTGACCGGGATATTCAGCTTCTCCGCTTGCTCCATCACCATCTGTTTGGTGAATTCTTGCGGCAGGGCCGCATACAGCATCTCACGGTCCGCTATTCCCCGGCTGTTCAGTTCCGTACTTTTGTCCAGGAACGAAAGTATGTGAGTGGCATGAAGGTACAGGGGCTCGCACAAAGCCAGCACGGCGCGGAAGTCCTCATCGGTGATGGACAGGTTATGCCGGGTGATGATACCGTCCTTCAGGTTTTCGGGGTTTATAGTGGGATCCGGTACGGCCAGCGAGGGAATTTCCAGACTGCGCAGCAGCGCCGTGATACACATCATGCGGCACAGGATGGTCCCCATACGCATCACCGAAGCAGACATCTCTTCGCCCGTCACTAGAGAAGAGCGGTAGAACAGGGCGCTGAAGTGCCCGTTGAACTCATCTTTCTGCTGCTGGGTGAATTTCAGGGTGAACAGTCCTTTCTTCTTCAGCTCGTCCCTGCTGGCCTTCCATTCGTGTCCCATCCGGATGAACTCTGCTTCCACGTCCAGTTCATCTTCGCCGAACTGGTCTTTCCATTCGCCTACACGGGGCATGTAATAGAATATGTTTCGCGAGAACTGTCCGTTCTCCGGCGAGGAGATGAGCGGCTTTATCTGTGCGGGCGTGCCCGAGAGGAGTACGGACAGGTAACAGGCGGTGGTTTCCTTGTATTCCCGGTCTGTGCGGCGGTTGTAGGACAGGCGGTCGTGGTCGAACGCCTTGCGCAGCGTGTCGCTCCAGTTGCCGAATTCCGTCCCTATGGCTGTCGATACGGTGTCCGCCTCGCTCTCGCAGATAATCCCCGTTCCGTCCGAGTCTATCAGGTTTTGCAGCAGTCCCGTGCCCGTGTTGTTGCCGGGGATGATGAACATGCGGTTGGGCGGCGCCACGGGCGGCTCCTTGTCCTTGCGTGCCTTCCCCAGCGCTTCGTAGGCTCTTAGCTCCTTGCGGTAAGCTTTCATGCTCTCCGCCACCTGCCGGCGTATTTCCTCGTGTATGGGCTCTATGAGTTTGCGTACCCATACCAGTACACTCTTCCCTGCGGCGGCATGGCCCGTGATGAAGGTCTGCAGGCAGGGATACTGCCATTTGTCCCCGTACTTGCAGCGTACGATGTGCGACAGTGAGGCGCCCAGCACCGTCATTGCTCCCAGCAGGAGCACATCATGCTGTGCCGGGGTCTTGGCAAAGGAGAGGATGCTCTTCAGCGGTTCGGGCCAGTCGTGATCTTGCGGAAAGTAGGGTAGGGGAGAGAGGGGTTCCGTTCCCTTCATTTCCTTTTCCTCTTCCTCGTGCTTCTTTTTTCCTGTTTCTTTTTCTTCATTCTCCACCTTATTATATCGCGCGCACGTGTGTGAGAAAAAAGGACCTGCGTCTGCTGCGTCTGCGTCTGCGTTTTTGTGAGAGGGGGCGACTCTCACTCCGCACATTTCCGCCAGGTGGAACACGCTTCCCAGGTGGATGTCGCCCTTGCAGGTGTGCAGGGCGTTGCTGAACAGTTTCTCCGCCGCCGCACTGTCATGCTTGGGCGAGAGGCTGCACAGGCTCATGAAATCCGCACGGCCCGCCTCGCCGCAGTCCGTGGCGATGGCAAATGCCAGTTGGGTGTATTCCAGATAGGTGGGCGCGATGTCCGCGTGTGATGCCTGTACCGCCTCCGTCAGGCGGTGCAGTTCTTCCAAAAGATTGTTTTTGTAATGATTCATATTCCTTTTTATGTTAATTTGGTTTCGGTATAAGAATACCTCGTTTCTGAATGATTCTGAATAAGCGGCCCGTTGGCCCGTGTGCTGCTATGCCCGTTGGCCGCGCTCTGTTCCGCATGGGGATTGGCACATTAGCCCAGGGGCGTCTTGACTCTCATCAAGGCCCCTTCGTCATGCGACAGGAAGCAGGCCCGCACCAGGTCTTTGCCCGAGTAGTCCACTCCTTTGCCCTTGTCTTTGTCCGAGCAGTCGCCATACCTCAGGCGGGCGTATTCCATCAACCAGTAGATGTTCTCGGCCGCATTCTGTTTCACGTCGCTTGTCCGGCCGAGATCGTAGGGCACGAAAGCCTTCACGCCGTGTCCTCCGGGGCTTACGAACACCAGTTCGGGCAGCAGGAAAGGGTCGTCGAACAACTGCCGGCGCATCCTTTCGGCCTCCTCGCGGCTGTCCAGATGGTCCAGGTCCAGTATGCTCAATCCCGAAGGAGCCAGCAGCCGGTCGCTCCGGCGGTAGCTGAAAGTTCCGCAGGGGGTGACGTATGGCAGGGTGCTCTGTTTCAGCCTGCGGTACTCCTTCTCGTCACCGTATGCGGCGGCTGCGGCTTCGGTCAGTTTCTTCAGCCGCGGGCTGCCGGTGACTATGTTCCATACTTCCTCCAAGGTCAGTTCCTTGTGAGGGACGAGCGTGGCAGGCGTCACGTTTTTCCCGTTAGCGTCCTTCACCGGCGAGATGGGGGGAAGGAAAAAAGATAGTTTACGTTCTTGATTCATGATTCGTTTTATTTAAAAAGTATTAATTTTGCATCCGCATTTTTTTTGCGTCCTCTGAATTTCTTCCCGAAGGTAGGAAGAACGGATTAAATGACGGGATGGAAGGTATAACGGCTGCGAGAGGCCGGAAAGGTAGTATGACAAAAGACTTTTTATCGTGGGGAATACCGTTTTTATAAAGATTCCGGCATTGTCAATCAGTAGCTTATGCACGGGCCGTGTTAATGGGTTGCATCGTGGAAACGTGCCCGTAACCTCTTGTAAAGGCATCCTGCTTTTTCTTCTTTCAGTCCCATTGTGAAGTAACGTGAAAAAAAAGAGGTTTATTTAATATTTTACAACTTAAAACAAATTTAAAATGTCTAATGCAGAGTGCAGTTTCCCCAAATTGGGAGAGTTTTTAGAGTTATTGATGAATCGGTTGAAGATAACGAAGGTGCGTGTTCTCGGAGATGAGCATGTGGGGCCGGATACTTACGCCTCCCTAAAAAGGGGGTGGATTTGAAAGTGAGTTATTATATTCATTTTGCCGACCATCTGCTGAAAGCGAAGGGCGAGGAGGTGTTCCGCCGCGTAGTGCAGGAGGGAGTGGATGCCTATATCAATAACTGGAAGCGGAAAGAGGCAGCCGAGGAAAAGGCGTACGAGCTGAAGAAACAGGCCGAGAAGCTGGAGGCGCTGAGGGAGAGGATGAAGCAGCATAAGGATATCCTGTAAGGCTGTTTTTTCGTTTCTTTTTGCTCTGTCATTGGGGAAGTGAGAGAGTCTGAATGAAAATGACCTGTTGTCTTGCTGTAGGGGGCGGGCCTGATTTGTCCGGACCGGCCGGTCACGGCCCATTTGCCCCCTACAGTAATCATGTGGCAGTTGCTCTGGAACTTCCGGGCAGTTTTCCCCTCTCCTGAGGCGGCTCTTTGTTCCTTTCTTAACATAATTGTCATATTCCGCCTAAAAAGTACCCTTTTCGTTTAAATAGTCTAATATAAATGCAATTTATATGAATTAAAGTTTTATCTTTGTCTTTCCTATTGGGAATGAAATACTAACTAATTAATTTAAATCAAAGACAAAATTATGAGAAATCATCTAAAGCATTTCCTCCTGTTGGCAGTTCTGACAATCTGTTTCACTGCTACGGCTGTTGCGCAAGGAACAGTAAAAGGTAAAGTAGTAGATGCCGAGAACAATGAGCCATTGATTGGTGCCACTGTATCGGTCAGCGGTACGACACTGGGTACTGTAACGGATATGGACGGTAACTTTGTGTTGAAACTTACCTCTTCCAAGGCTACTCTTATATTCAAGTACTTGGGGTACAACGAAATTACGCATCAAGTAAAAGGAAGCAATACGATAGACTTGGGTGAGGTCAAGATGTCTCCTGATGCTATTGGTTTGGGTGAGGTCAGTGTTATTGCCTCTATTATAAAGAGTGACCGTCAGACCCCTATTCCTATTTCTAACGTGAAACTGGCCAAGATAGAGGAGAAAATAGGTAATCTGGAATTCCCCGAATTGCTGAAATCAGTTCCTTCGGTGTATGTAACCCGTGAAAGCGGTGGTTATGGTGATTCCCGTATCAATATGCGTGGTTTTGATTCGTCCAACCTGGGCGTGCTGATCAATGGTGTGCCCATCAACGGCATGGAAAACGGTAAGGTTTATTGGTCTAACTGGTCCGGTTTGTCTGATGTGAGCCAGTTTATCCAGGTACAGCGTGGTTTGGGTGCGTCAGCTTTAGGTATTTCTTCTGTGGGAGGAACCATGAATATGGTTACTAAAAGTACCGAAGCCCAGAAAGGCGGATCAGCTTATTTCGGTATCGGTAACGACGGTTTCCGCAAGTATTCGGTTTCTTTCTCTACCGGATTGATGGACAACGGATGGGCTATTACATTCATGGGGTCGCTGAATACGGGAGATGGTTACGTGAAAGGTACCAATTATGAAGGATGGACTTATTTTGGAAATATCTCGAAGGTAATCAACGATCATCATAAATTGTCATTGACAGCTTTCGGAGCTCCCCAGTGGCACAACCAGCGCTCTACCATGCACTATATCGAGGATTACAAGAACAGCCCCGACGGCGGACGTTTCAATAACGGATACGGTTATATCAACGGTGAAGCGGTAGGTAGCGGTTACGGCTATAATTATTATCATAAGCCCCAGGTTTCTTTGAATCATTACTGGACTATCGACGAGAAATCGACACTGACCACTTCTCTATACGGCTCAATGGCTACAGGCGGCGGACGCCGTGCCCGTGGCGCGATGAGCAATTGGCTGACTATTGATAACAACACCGGCCGCCCTAAAGACGGTGCGATGATGACTCCGGACGGTTTGTTCGACTACGAGCGTGCTATGGCTGCCAATGCGGCTTCTCAGAACGGGTCGCAGGTGATCTTTACCAATGCTGTCAATGACCATGACTGGTATGGCATGCTGAGTTCCTATAAGAATCATCTGACTGAGAACCTGACTCTTACGGGAGGTATTGACTTACGTTACTATAAAGGGTATCATACAGAGGAAATTGATGATTTGCTGGGTGGTGAGTTCTATCTGCAGACCTCGCCGCTGGCATTCCAAACCAAGAACCAGCTGCTGAAAGTGGGTGACAAGTTCAATTACTATAGCATTGGAGAGATATTCTGGGGCGGTGTTTTTGCACAGGCTGAATATAATACCGATAAGTGGTCGGGATTCCTGTCGGCATCATTGACCGAAGAGGCTTATAGATACGATGACCGTGGTGGTACGGATTCAAGATACTCTGCCACGGGTGCGGATAAACTGGACAGAGTGTCCAGCCCTTCACCGAATTTTCTGCCTTGGAGCGTGAAGGGTGGTTTTAACTATAAGTTCAATGACAACCACAATGTATTTGTCAATGCAGGATATTTTACCCGCGCGCCTTTCTTCAACTCTGTCTTTGCAAGCAATACGGCAGCTCCCGAAAAGGATGTACCCTACGAAAAGATTACTACGTTCGAATTGGGTTATGGATTTAGCACGGAACAGGTCAATATTGCATTGAATGGTTATTACACTCAATGGATGGATAAGTCCTTGCGCCGTAAGATCGGTCAGGAATATGCCAACCTTACAGGATTGGACGCAGTCCACATGGGTGTGGAACTGGAAGCGACTTACCGTCCTGTCAAGTCCTTTGAATTGAAAGGTATGTTCTCTTTAGGCGATTGGAAATGGAAAGATGATATTCATTTCACTATGTATGATGAAGCGAATAATCCTATCGGAACATACGACGCTTATCTGAAAGATGTCCATGTGGGTAACTCCGCACAGCTCACTTCCGCATTGAGCGCCTCTTGGGAACCGTTCAAAGGATTTAAAATCTCGGCCGACTACAACTTCTTCGGCAAGAACTATGCAGACTTCGATCCTCAGAACCGGGTGAATGAAGCAGACGCCGGTATTGACTCCTGGAAGTTGCCGGATTATGGTACGATTGATTTGGGTATGAACTATCGTTTCAATATCACCAAAGATATCCGTGCCATCGTATACAGTAATGTATATAATTTGACTAATACGGAATATATAGCCGATGCCAAGGACGGTACGAACCATGACTGGAAAACTGCATTGGTATATTACGGCTTCGGTACTACATGGTCTGCCGGTTTTAAAGTAATCTTTTAATCTCTAAAATAGTCAATAAATATGAAGTTAAAATATAATTTAATTGCATGGTCTCTGTTGGGATTCTTTGCTGCGGCATGTGATCCCATGGACGATATTTATAATGAAATCGATGCGGAAGGTACAACGAACACCCAGACGATGGTGGAATATGTACTGACTGATGCCGATTACGAAACGATCAGCTCTGCGGCGGCGAAGGCTGCCACTTCGGATGCTGAAAAAGCATTGGCGAATGCCGTCAAGACGGATAAGGCTTTGAACGAGTTTGCATCGGCCGAGAAGTATGTTCCTTCCATCATCGCGAAGATGCTGCCTTCATGGGGGAAAGGCTCTTCGGTAGGAGTGACCTATAACTATCAGAATACTCCTTCCGATTACGTACTGGAGTATAGGACAGTGACTAATACTTCTTTGGGTGATAAGGATTATGAGGCCCTGTGGGGCGAAGGCTCTCCCGTGAAGTTCCTGGCTCCGGCACATGCTCCGGCTACCGTATTGCCCGAGTGGCTGGCCGGTCAGTATAAGGATGCGGCAAAAGGTGATCTTGTGCTGGTAGATTACAAATATGACGATGTTGATCCTGAATTTACAGGGGAGGACTTGTACTCTCAGGACTTTGAGTCGGTTACGGCCAATGAGGATATCGTGTTGGAAGGCTGGGAGCAGGTGACTCTGAAAGGCGATAGAAAATGGCAGGGAAAAAACTATAGTAGTAATGGTTACGCACAATTCTCGGCCAATGGCTTTGAGGGTGAGGTGGATACTTGGCTTGTTTCTCCGGCAGTAGCAGTGACGAGCAAAGATGCCGGACTGTCTTTCGACATAAAGTTCGGATACTATAATGCGGATTGTCTGGATGTATTGGTTTCCGATACATATGCGGGAAATGGTTCGATTGATATGGCACAGTGGACTAGCGTGAAAGACCAGTTTACTTTCCCTGAAGGACCTGCCAACGGTTACAATGATAATTTTGTGAATGTAGGGAAAGCCGGTCTGGAGGCATACAATGGCAAAAGCGTTTATGTTGCGTTCCGCTATGTAGGCGAGGGGCCCAAGGCGAAAACCACGACTGTTCAGCTCGATAATGTAAGTATTTCATCGGCTGTATTGGCTCCGACGAATGAAAAGCCTTATAATGCATTGTATCAGTTTGACGGAACGGATTGGAAGGTTAAAGAAGATAGCAGATTGGTTGTAGTGACTCCTGCCGATTATGACGCTATGGGAAGCCCGGGCAGTCATGATAACTTCAGCACTTCGGATGCTCCGGAGAATTATCTGCCCCAGTTCCTGGCTCAGAAATTTCCATATGCCCAGGAAGGGGATTCAAAAGCCGTCATGTACAAATATTATAATAAGGTAACGACGATGGAGGTGGACGAGTATTTGTTCAAGGAGAGTACATGGGTTCTGAATAACAATATTGAACTGAAAGAAAAAGTGAATTTTGTACATAATGGAACCGAGTGGTTGTTTGATCCGACGGTAACGAAATCATTGGCTTCCGAAGATTATTTGATTTTGGAAAATTGGGTGAAAGCGAATAAGGATGCCGGGTATATGGATGCCAAATATGGAAACTCGGAATACTGGTTCGGTGGCAGCTCTTATTATGTAAACTTCAATATCCAGTTGGCTAAACGCCGTTCGAATGACCCCGACGGGGTGGTTCCGGCAGATGATAAAGAGGCTGAGGCTTATTTGTTGTCTATGGTTCAGGAGGGTATTGAACTGATCTTGGCAACAGAGTATCCTACAGCCGGCGCGCAAGTAAGTGGGGTTGATTGTTTCTATGTCATTTCTGCAAAAGTGTATAATGGGCTTGAAACATTTACTTATACTTATACTTTCAAAGGTTTAGGAAATGCTAAATTTGAACTGCAAGGTGAACCTGAAGTAACAAAATAAGGTTTTAAACTTGAAGATAAATAAAAGTGGGTGTCAAAAACTCAGTTTTTGAAAATATGAACTTATAATCTGAAATTTGAGCATCCTAAAAGACTAAAGAAAGGGTCGTATCATTACTCCATACAGAGCTTGATACGACCCTTTTAAGTGTTATAATTACTATCTGTAACTTTTCGGAGCAGTCATTCTAGTTTTTGGACACGTTTCTTTATTGTTGCTTACAGTTTATAAGTAGAGAATGTGAACTCATTTTGGGGGTAGAAAGTAATGATCTTAAATCTGTTGAATGATATTTCTTTGAATATTTACAGACTGTAAGTTAAAAACATAAGGAGTTGACCGGCGGAACAGCCCTTTTTCTTTTTTATTACGAAACTCTTTATACAGTTATTTCCGTCTTTGTATAAACGCTTTCCCCCTATAGAGGTGAGTGACATATTGGAACATTAACAATTTATTAGCAGATAACTTTCTTGAAATCCGCTTTTTTTCGTTCCTTTGTATTGAACTGCTTTCAACAGAGTTAAACAACTTTAAATATCAAACGCTTATGTGTAGTGAAGGATTGCGTGAAAGATATGTAAATCCCTATACGGACTTTGCATTCAAATTATTGTTTGGAACCGACTTGAACAAAGAAATTCTTATTGGCTTCCTGAATGCCTTGTTCGACGGCAAGCAGGTCATTGAGGATGTCACCTACTTGAACACAGAGCATCTGGGCAGCAAAGAGACTGACCGCCGGGCTGTCTTTGATGTCTATTGTGAAAATGAAAAAGGAGAAAAGATTCTGATAGAAATGCAGAGAGGGGAGCAACAGTTTTTCAAGGACCGGAGTATTTACTATGCTACCTATCCTATCAGGGAACAGGCTATTAAAGGGGAAATCTGGGACTATGAACTGAAAGCGGTGTATGTGATCGGTATTTTGAATTTTGCCTTGGATGATGTTTCGTCTTCCAGCTTCCGCCATGAAGTGAAGCTGATGGATACAACTACTCATGAAGTGTTTTTTGACAAACTGACTTTTGTGTATCTGGAAATGCCCAAATTCCATAAAACCGAGCAGGAGTTGGATACGTTGTTTGATAAATGGATGTTTGTGCTCAAGAATCTGGCCCGTTTGATGGAACGCCCCACTGCCCTTCAGGAACGTGTGTTCAACCGGCTGTTTGAGGCTGCCGAAATTGCTCAGTTCTCAAAAGAGAACCTTTATGCCTATGAGGAGAGTTTGAAAGTATATAGAGATTGGAACAATGTGATTGATACAGCTATTCAGAAAGGCATTGCGAGAGGGATGGAGGAAGGACTTGTGAAAGGGATGGGAGGAAGGCATTGCGAAAGGTGAATGGATGAAAGCCCAAACTATTGCAGGAAATTTAAAGAATGCCGGGCTTTCCATAGCTGAAATCGCAAAAGTTACCGGACTTTCGGAAGATGAGATAAACTCCCTTTGATTCTTCGGATAAGAGCATAAAAAAACTCCTCTGATATAATCAGAGGAGCTGTTCTTTTTGAAGTAAAATGAGTTATGCTTCAGCAGGAGCTTCAGTAGTTTCAGCAGCAGGTGCTTCTTCAGCAGGAGCATTAGCGGCTTCTGCTTCAGCCTTGGCAGCAGCTTCAGCAGCTTTCTTTTCAGCTACTTTCTTGGCAATTTCTTCATTTACTTTCTTTTCAGCTTCCAAACGAGCTTTTTCTTCAGCTTTCTTTGCTTCGTCCAGTTTAGCCTTCAAAGTAGCCAGACCGGATTGTTTGTTGTTTTTCCAAGCTTCGAATTTAGCTTCAGCTTCTGCTTCTGTGAATGCGCCTTTGGCAACACCCCCCAGCAAGTGCTTTTTCATGTAAACACCTTCTTTTGACAGGATGTTACGTACTGTATCAGTAGGCTGTGCACCGCACATTACCCAATGAAGTGCGCGTTCAAAATTCAAATCTACTGTGGCAGGATTGGTATTAGGGTTATAAGTACCAATTTTTTCAGTAAATTTACCATCACGTGGAGCTCTTACGTCTGCGATAACGATTGAATAAAACGCATAGCTTTTGCGTCCGTTTCTTTGCAATCTGATTTTAGTTGCCATTTCTAAATAATGTTTTTATAATTAATGATTTGAATTAATGCTAATAACCCGTATTAGCGGGTGCAAAGGTAAGACTTTTCTTTTGAACCGCAAAGATTTGGATGAGATAAAATATAATTTTTATAAAAAGGTGGACAGACATAGTGTTAATCGCTAGAAAAATTATATATTTGCAACAGTTACAATTTAACTAAAAATAAAAGAATTATGATTTCACAAAAATTACAAGACGCAATTAATGCTCAGATTGTAGCCGAAATGTGGTCGGCCAATCTTTATCTTTCCATGTCTTATTTTTTCGCTGCGAAAGGCTATGAAGGTTTTGCTTCATGGATGAAAGCGCAGGCTCATGAGGAGAATGATCACGCTGATATGTTGGCGCAATATGTGATGAAACGTGGCGGACAAGCCAAGGTGGGGGCTGTGGATGCTGTTCCTCAGGAATGGGCCTCTCCGCTGGATGTGTTCGAGCATGTATACAAGCATGAATGCCATGTTTCCGAATTGATTGACAAACTGGTAGATGTTGCTTCTGCTGAAAAGGACAAGGCTTCTCAGGATTTCTTGTGGGGATTTGTACGCGAGCAGGTGGAAGAGGAAGCTACCGTTCAAGGTATTTTGGACAAGATCAAGCTGGGTGGTGATGTGGCTTTGTATCACTTGGATATTCAGCTTGGCGCAAGAAAATAAGCGATAAGAGAAACGAATGCCTGTTTTTTTGTCTTCTGCAGATAAAGATGCAGGTGTTTATTGGAAATAGAAAGTGGGTGTGTCCCAATTCAGTTTTTGGAAATATGAACTTATAATCTGAAATTTGAGCATCCTAAAAGACTAAAGAAAGGGTCGTATCATTACTCCATACAGAGCTTGATACGACCCTTTTAAGTGTTATAATTACTATCTGTAACTTTTAGGAGCAGTCATTTTTGTTTTGACACGCCTCCTTGCTTTTTTACAGTATTTCTCTCAGCCTATTTTTCTAATTCTCCCGTCCATTGGCGCTTATAGGTAAAGCTGTCGCGGAAGCCCCAGCCGTGGCCGCCGATAGGATAGGTGTGGAGGGAAGCAGGGACTTTATTCTTTACCAGCGCCAGGTAATAGCTCACGCTGTTGCTGACGGGTACAGCTCCGTCATCGCTGCTATGCATGATGAAGGCGGGAGGAGTGTCGCCTGTTACTTGCAGTTCATTGGAGTAAAGTCTCACTAGCTCTTCTGACGGGCTTTTTCCTAAAAGATTGTCACGTGAGCCCTTATGGCAGTTGGACAGATCCATGCTTATGACGGGATAAAACAGGATCTGAAAATCCGGACGCGTTCCGGCTGTATAGTGGGTGGCTGCCGTACTGGCCAGATGTCCGCCTGCAGAGGCCCCCATGATACCCACTTTTTGAATATGCCATTCGTTGGCGTGTTCTCTCATCAGCCGGATAGCCTGATGGGCGTCGCTCAACGGTACATCATGGTGTCCGTTTGGCATACGGTATTTCAATACGGCGTATGTGATGCCTTGTGCGTTGAACCAGTCTGCCATATCGTGCCCTTCGTGATTCATTGCCAGGCGTATGTATCCCCCTCCGGGACAAGCCACGACGGCCAGTCCGTTCGGTTTGGCTGCCGGATAAACGGTAAGGGTAGGCTCGCTGACATTGGAAATCCGGTTGTTCTCTAATTTCTGCTCGGGGGTGGTGATGCCGTTGGAGTTGGGGGCGCCATCGGGCCATAATTCCAACTCTACAGGTTTCTGGGCAGACAATGCGGTAGAGATTGCAAGTAAACTCATTAGTAAGATTCGTTTCATATAGCTTTTATTTTCACGGTATTTGAAAAAGGGTTATTTTTTCTTGATATGCATACTGGCTTTAACCAGCCATATGATCAGGAGGATATAGGCGACTATTGACAGCACTTCGCTCAACGGGTTGCTCAGCCATTCTTCATTGACCAGATTGATACCGCCAAAGCGCATGGCGGCACTGACAACCCCCATCAATGCGCCTCCGGCTATGAATCCGGATGCCAGCAAAGTTCCCTTCTCGCCACGTTCGGCGTTCACCGCCTCGTCTTTGCTGCGGGTAGTGACATACCAGTTCACCGCTCCGCCTACCAGCAACGGCAGGTTCAATTCCAGTGGAATGAACATACCCAGCGCAAAAGCCAGTGCGGGTACTTTGAAGTAGGTCAGCACCAATGCCAGTACGGCGCCTATTCCGTAAAGCAGCCAGGGAGCGCCTACACCGTTCATCAACGGGTCTATTACGGCTGCCATCGCGTTGGCCTGCGGAGCTGCCAATGCGCCGGTGGAGAAGCCGTAGGTCTTGTTCAGGATCATGATGACGCCGCCCACAGTTGCTGCCGATACCAGTGTGCCGAGGAATTTCCATGTTTCCTGTTTGGCAGGAGTACTGCCCAGCCAGTAACCTATTTTCAAGTCTGTGATGAACCCGCCTGCCATAGAGAGTGCCGTACAAACCACACCACCCATAACCAGTGCGGCAACCATGCCGGTAGCGCCTTTTAGTCCAACGGCAACCATTACTACCGAGGCAAGTATCAGTGTCATCAGTGTCATTCCCGATACTGGGTTAGTGCCGACTATGGCGATAGCGTTGGCGGCTACGGTGGTGAACAGGAATGCAATGCCGGCTACGAGCAGGATGGCTACAATGCTGTGTAATACATTTCCATGCATCACATCAAAAAAGAAGAACAGTAAGATCAGCAGGATGGTGAAGATGGAACCGAAGGCGATCACTTTCATGGAAAGGTCTTTTTGCGTGCGGATGACGTTTGCTTCCACCTTCTTGCCGCCCATCTCTTTGGCGGCCAGTCCCACAGCACTCTTTATAATGCCCCATGAGCGCACGATACCGATCACACCGGCCATGGCGATACCACCGATACCGATACTTTTGGCATATTCTTTGAATATAAGTTCGGGTGACATTTCGCTAATGGTTTGTGTCAAGGCCGGATTCCATGCATTCAGCACTTGATCGCCGAACAACAGGGCCATACCCGGAACAATAACCAGCCATACCACTAATGAACCGGCACAAATGATAGCCGCGTATTTCAAGCCGACAATATAGCCTAAGCCTAATACTGCCGCACCGGTGTTTATTTTCATCACCAGTTTGGCTTTTTCGGCAACCATCTCACCCCAGCCGCATACGCGGGTGGTGAAGTTTTCATTCCACCAGCCGAATGTGGCTACAATGAAATCATACAGACCTCCTATTAGCCCTGCAAAAAGCAATGGCTTTGCCTGGCTTCCGCCTTTCTCGCCGGAAACAAGCACTTGCGTACTGGCAGTGGCTTCGGGGAAGGGATATTCGCCATGTTTGTCGCTGACGAAATATTTACGGAAGGGGATGAGGAACAGGATTCCCAGAATACCTCCCAGCAGTGAGCTGACAAACATCTGAAAGAAGTTGACTGTCATTTCGGGGTATTTGTCCTGCAATATATAAAGGGCGGGCAATGTGAAGATGGCTCCTGCCACTATGACTCCCGAACAGGCACCGATGGATTGGATGATGACATTCTCACCTAACGCGTTTTTACGCTTGGCGGCTCCCGATACACCTACGGCGATGATGGCGATAGGGATGGCGGCTTCAAAAACCTGTCCCACTTTTAATCCCAGGTAAGCTGCGGCCGCCGAGAATAATACCGCCATGGCGATACCCCATAGCACAGACCATAGGTTTACTTCGGGATATTTTTTGTTTGGTGACATGATGGGGTGATATTGTTCCCCCGGTTTCAGAGGTCGGAACGCGTTATCGGGCAATCCAACCGATTTTTCTTCTTCTTGTTTCATGTTTCTCTATGTTATTATTTTTGAAATTTATCATAATAAATGCCCAAAAATAGTGAAAAAATAGAGAAACATCCTCATGATTTGATTAGAATATCTGAAATTTCAATCCAAATGATAGTCTCAGATAGTCATCGGGTTTCAAATAACTGTTGTTGAACGCACTGACAACGTATAAATCGCATGTGCTGATTTCGTAGAATGCGGTGATACTTTTAGAGAACTTCCGGTACTTTTCGGGCACGTCGAAACGGACGCGTTGTCCCAGAAAGATATGGGTGCGGATACGGGTGGAAAATCCGTAGTATCCACGGGGATAGCGCTCGGGTTCGCTTGTCCAGAAATCATCGCTGAATACGGTGTTGAAATAGATTCCGGTAGTCAGCGGTTCCAGCGAGAAGTCTTTGCCCAGCCAGATACTCCACGGGATATAATTCTGTTTCAAGGTCATGGTCATCTTGAAATGTTTGGATGAGTAGCGGGGGATGAAGCCCAAAAGAAGATCGGTTTCCCATTGGCCTCTTTTTCCATAATCCCAGCCTATGCCCCAGGATAACAGGCCCATTCCACCGGCGTACTGTAATTTGGTGTGGGTGGGGATCAAAGCTTCCCACGCACGCCTGTAACGGTGTACGCGCTTGTCGTATTTATGGTGCCGGTTTGGCATTTGGGTTACAATATCTTCCTCTTGGTTTTGAACGGAAGGAGAGGGGACAAGTATGCTGTCTTTGGATAAGATGGAGTAAAGTGTATTATTTTCTTGGGCTTGTGCCGTAAAAGGCAATAGTGGCCACAATAGGTTCAGAAATATCTTTTTAAAATTCAACTGTTTCATAATCGTAGGTTCCATCTTCTTTAATGGTGAATAATAAGTAGATGCGTTTATCTATGCAGGGGCATTGGAAATACAGAACTCCGTCGTTGAATAGATCATCTACTGCGAATTTGTGTTCATGGCCGTAAAGACAGAACTGGACTTTGGGGAACTGGTTGACGTATAGTTGGAAGATTTTTGCTACATTGTTGTTGAATACAAATTCAAAAGGTTTTACGTGCATTGCGAATACCGTTTTTTCTATTTCAGGCGACAGGTTGTTCAGTTCATTTTCTATAAAGTTGAAATCGGGAACTGGTTCCGAATAATCATATTCCATCGCATTGGTATTGAGGCAGATAAAGCGTACATTTCCGGCTGTGAAGGCGAAGTTGGGATCTCCATAAATGGCCCTGTATGCGTCTTCACCTGTACCCAGACAGTCGTGATTGCCTAAAAGGCATACGTAGGGCATCTGGAATTTGTTAAATATGTCCCGCATCCATATGAATTCTTTTGTGACACCGAAGTCGGACTGGTCTCCTCCGTGAATGACAAAGTCTATGTCACCACGGGCATTGAGGGCTTTTACAACATCCTCGGTAGAGTTGTACCATCGTTGGGTATCACTGATCATGGCAAAGCGGATTGTTTTTTTGCCTTGCATTTTGTTTTCTATCAACTGGATGTTTTTGTTGTTCAGTTCTCTTTCTCCTGTAATATGTACATCGTATGGATGGGTTTCCAGCATGTCACAGCCACTGAAACAGAGGGCCAGTAGGACAAAGAATAATAGCTTGTTTGTCATTGTTCTCTTAAATTTGCTGCAAAGTACGTTATTTTAATCAGAATAAGAGTGGCTTATTATTGGGGAAAAATGTTCTTTTTTTCTTATTTTTTGTTTTTACTTGCATACAGGCAGGCGGGGCAGTGTTTTCCGGATATAAAAAGAGGATGTATCAAACTCGAATCTTCTTTTGTTTTGATACATCCTCTCTCTTATGATGTGAGAATTCTATTCGGCAGCTGTGCCTTTCGGGGTCATGTCACCTTCTATATAAAGACGTGTCATCTCATTTTTCCCGTTTGTGCGGATAGTGATTGATTTCTTGAAATGTCCCGGAAATTTGCCGGCTCCATTATAAGTCACTGTTATCTGTCCGCTTTCACCCGGTTTGATGGGCTCTTTAGGATATTGGGGAACAGTACATCCGCAAGATGCGATCGCTTGATGGATGACTAGGGGACCATCTCCCGAATTTTTGAATTTGAAAACACAGGTAACTTTCGGGCTTGACTCGGGAAATGAACCGAAATTATGTGTTGTTTTCTCAAAGGTTATTTCTGCTTCTCCTTGAGATTGCCATACGGCTGCGTATGTGGTTAACCCTATAATCAACAATAATGTTGAAAGCAAAATTTTCTTCATTAGTTCCACTGTTTAAAAATTATCGGGGCTAAATTACTGTTTTTTTTATAAAAGGTCTTTAACTGTTAGTGAAATAAATGGTAAATTAACACCTTTAAAAATAAGGGACAAAGATTATCAACCCTATGATGGCGGCAAATATGGCGCAAATCAGTACGGCTCCTGCTGCTATGTCCTTTACGTCTCCGGCCACAGGATGGTAGTCCGGGGATACCAGGTTTACCAGGCGTTCTATGGCTGTGTTGAATGCTTCGGCAGCCAGTACCATTGCAAAGCACAGGAGGATGACAAGCCATTCGGTGCGTGTTATTTCCAACCGGATGCCTGCAATGGTTACGGCGATGATGGCTGTGCAATGTATCCAGGCATTGTGTTCCTTACTTAAAAAACTACATACGCCTTTCCAGGCGTATGTAAAGCTTTTTAGTCGTTTATGCAGTTCATTCATTTTTTTTTAAGCTTGGGATGGGTTTATCCTCTGTTTACCTGTTTTACTCCTTTTACTGTCTTTATCTTTTTTACTAATGATTCCAGCTTTGAAGTGTCATCTACCATTACGGTCATCATGCCGCTGAACAGCCCGTCGTGCGAGTCGATGCTGATGGAACGGAGCAGGATATCGTTTTCCTTATTGATAATGGAGGTGATATTTGTCACAATTCCTATATCATCATGACCGACGATGCGCAGCGTGATGGGGTATTGTTTGCCGTGGCTTTTTCCAGCCCAACGCGCCTTTACGATACGGTAGGCAAAACGTGATTGCAATTCTCGTGCGTTAGGGCAATCGGTACGGTGTATTTTGATTCCTCCGCTGATGGTTACAAACCCGAATACATCATCGCCATAGATAGGGTTACAGCATTTGGCTAATTTGAAGTCCAGTCCTTTCAAATTCTGATCAATGACCAGCACGTCCTCTTTGAAGGTCTTGTCATCCTGTGCTGTCTGCATGCTGAAATTCTCGGCGCTGCGATAGACAATATCTTCCCGGTTTTCCGTTTCCTTTTTCTTCAGTTCCAGGTATTTTTCGATGATGTCGTTCGCATCTCTTGTCTCGTTGGCTATGTCCTGGTAGAACTCGGTTACGGTTTTGTATCCCAGCTTTTTATCAGGCGCATCATCACTGCTTCGTCGTATTCCAGCTTGCGGTTCTTGAATTTACGTTCTATGGTCTCTTTGGCGAACTCTGTCTGGCGGGCTTCTATCTCTTTGATGGCCTGGCGTATTTTGGTTCTTGCCTTCGAAGTGGTGACGATGTTCAGCCAGTCGCGTTTGGGTGTCTGGGTGTTTGAAGTCATGACTTCTACTTGGTCGCCGCTGTTCAGCGTTTGCTTTAATTGTGCGTTCTTTCCGTTCACCTTTGCTCCGATACACTTGGAACCCAGTTTGCTATGGATGGCGAAGGCAAAGTCCAGTACGGTCGCTCCTTTCGGCATCTTGTACAAGTCACCTTTGGGGGTGAATACGAATACTTCGTCTTCGTATAATTCCAGTTTGAACTGGTCCATCACTTCCAGGTCACTGTCGGCGTTCTCCAGTGTTTCCCGGATGGAGGTCAGCCATTCATCTAAACCGCTTTCTCCTTTTACGCCTTTGTAACGCCAGTGGGCTGCCAGACCACGTTCTGCTATCTCGTCCATGCGTTCGGTGCGTATCTGTACTTCCACCCATTTGCCTTCAGGCCCCATTACAGTGGTGTGTAAGGATTCGTATCCGTTACTTTTGGGTACGGAGAGCCAGTCGCGCAGGCGTTTGGGATTGGGCATATACATATCGGTCACAATGGAATATACCTGCCAGCATTCTTGTTTTTCCTTGTCGACGGGAGAGTCCAGAATGATTCGGATGGCAAACAAGTCATACACTCCTTCGAAGGGACATTTCTGTTTCTTCATTTTCTGATAGATGGAATGGATGGACTTGGTACGCCCTTTCATGTGGAACTTTAATCCTGCTTCTTCCAGCTTGTGCTGTATCGGTTCGATAAAGGCGGCTATGTATTTGTCACGGGAGGCTTTCGTTTCGTTCAGTTTGTCTTTTATATGATAATATACGTCGTGTTCGGTATATTTCAAGGAAAGGTCTTCCAGTTCCGATTTCAGTTTGTATAGCCCCAGCTTATGTGCCAGCGGTGCGTACAGATAGGCAGCTTCGTTGGCTACTTTGGTGCGTGCTTCTATATTGGGAGTCTCCTTTATCTGTCTCATCAGGTTCACGCGGTCTGCAATGATGATCAGAATAACACGCATGTCTTCGGCAAAAGAGAGTAGCAGGTTGCGGAAATTTTCCGATTCTATGGTAGGGCTTTTGGAGTATAGCTCATTGATTTTCACAAGACCGCGTATGATCCCTGCTACATCCTCTCCATATTCCTGTTGTACAGATGCTAAGGTGCATAAATGGTTCTTTACCGATTCGTGCAGCATGATCCCCAGGATGGAAGCCCGTTTCATCCCAATTTCTTCGGCCACGATGACGGCGGTCTGCATATCTTTGATGATAGGATTCATCCCGAAACAATTTCGTGGCAGGTTACCTTCGGCAACTGCTTTTATGAGGTGTATTTTTAACTTATGGCAATCACCCTTCTGCAAGGTGTCGCCGGATAATTGCAGCAATCGTTTATAGAGGGCGAACAGTTGCTCACGCTCTTTGGCTGTGAAAAATGCTTTTTCTTCCATAACACGTGAAATCTTTTCGAGGGTAAAGGTAG
>ENA-OQJB01000464-OQJB01000464.1-human-gut-metagenome-genome-assembly--contig:-NODE-464-length-20443-cov-3.610701_pt1 | contig 20443 bp, 18 predicted proteins | sample MGYA00242599_ERZ504765 | MGnify/ENA primary metagenome ERZ504765 (study PRJEB26092, sample SAMD00036354) | human gut metagenome | host: Homo sapiens | study: EMG produced TPA metagenomics assembly of...
AGGTGGATGCGACCAGCGGAGCAGACGGAGAGGGCGAGGCTGTTCGCCTCCACTACATATCTTTCCTTTATGAACCCCTTCCAGCGCAAATTTACAGAAAATTCATTCAAAATCCGGCTAAATAACCTTGCAGGTTTGACACGTCTGCCGCTTTGGTGTATCATATATGTGTGTATTTATGTCTATCTCCGGGAAGCATTTTCCCGAATTTGATCTATGAGGTGTTACCAATGTCCCTTGTTGAAAAACTCTTTGGCAGCTTCTCGGACCGGGAGCTGAAAAAGATCAACCCCATTGCCAAGCAGGTGCTGGCTCTGGAAGAAAAATATGCCGCCATGCCGGATGCCGACCTGCAGGCACAGACCGCTGTGTTCAAGCAGCAGCTGGCCGACGGCAAGACCACCGATGATATCCTGCCCGATGCCTTTGCCGTCTGCCGCGAGGCCGCATGGCGCGTGCTGGGCATGAAGCACTTCCCTGTGCAGGTCATCGGCGGCATTGCCCTGCACCGCGGCGATATTTCCGAGATGCAGACCGGTGAAGGCAAGACCCTTGTGGCTACCCTGCCCGCCTACCTGAATGCCCTCACCGGTGAGGGCGTGCATGTTGTCACCGTCAACGATTACCTTGCCAAGCGCGACAGCGAGTGGATGGGCAAGCTCTACCGCTGGCTGGGCCTTTCTGTCGGCCTGATCGCACAGGGCATGGACGGCGATGCACGCCGCGCCGCCTATGCTGCCGACATCACCTACGGTACCAACAACGAGTTCGGCTTCGACTACCTGCGCGACAACATGGTGACCTATAAGGCCAACATGGTGCAGCGCGGCCACGCCTATGCCATCGTCGATGAAGTGGACTCCATCCTGATCGATGAAGCCCGCACGCCCCTGATCATTTCCGGCCGCGGCGAGGATTCCTCCAGCCTGTACACACAGGTGGACCGCTTTGTGCGCACCCTGCGCAAGAGCGTGGTGGTAGAGCTGGAGGATAAGGTCTCTACCGACGAGCAGACCGACGGTGATTACGTCGTGGACGAAAAGCACAAGACCTGTACCCTGACTGCCAGCGGCATCAAGAAAGCGGAAGCCTACTTCAAGGTCGAGAACCTTGCCGCCGCCGAGAACATGACCCTTGCCCATCACATCGATCAGGCCATCAAGGCTTACGGCGTGATGCAGCGGGACATCGATTACGTGGTCAAGGATGGTCAGGTCATCATCGTGGACGAGTTCACCGGCCGTCTGATGATCGGCCGCCGCTACAACGAAGGCCTGCATCAGGCCATCGAAGCCAAGGAGGGCGTGAAGATCGCCGCCGAGAGCAAAACGCTGGCTACCATCACCTTCCAGAACTACTTCCGCATGTACAAAAAGCTGTCCGGTATGACCGGTACCGCCAAGACAGAAGCCACCGAGTTCACCGAGATCTACGGCCTGAACATCGTTACGGTGCCCACCAACCGTCCCCGTCAGCGCATCGATTATCCGGATGCCATCTACAAGACGCTCAACGGCAAATACAATGCCGTTATCCAGCAGGTGCTGGAATGCCACCAGAAGGGCCAGCCCGTGCTGGTGGGTACGGTCAGCGTGGAAAAGAGTGAGACCCTTGCCAAGATGCTGCAGAAATACACCCGCGACTTCAACGTGCTGAACGCAAAGAACCACGAGCGTGAAGCCGAGATCGTGGCGCAGGCCGGCAAAAAGGGTGCCATTACCATTGCCACCAACATGGCAGGCCGTGGTACCGATATCATGCTGGGCGGCAACGCCGAGTTCATGGCCAAGGCCCAGATGCGCAAGGAACACTTCTGCGAAAACCTGCTGAACCCGGAAAAGCCCGAGGATGCCGACCCGGCTGCAGTGGAAATGCTGCTGACCGAAGCCAACGGCCACGGCGATACCGAGGATGCCAACATCCTTGCTGCCCGCAAGCGCTTCGATGAGCTGTACGCCCAGTGCAAGCCCCAGATCGATGCCGAAGCTGAGCAGGTGCGCGCTGCAGGCGGTCTGTTCATCATCGGCACCGAACGCCACGAGAGCCGCCGCATCGACAACCAGCTGCGCGGCCGTGCCGGCCGTCAGGGCGACCCGGGTGCTTCCCGCTTCTACCTGAGCCTGGAAGATGACCTGATGCGCCTGTTCGGCGGCGACCGCGTCTCCAGCCTGATGGATACCCTCAAGATTGATGAGGACACTCCCATCGAGAACCGCATGATCACCAACACGCTGGAAAGCGCCCAGAAAAAGCTGGAAGGCCGCAACTTCGAGATCCGCAAGAACGTGCTGAAGTACGACGACGTGATGAACCAGCAGCGCGAGATCATCTATGGTCAGCGCCGCAAGGTGCTGGATGGCGAGGATATCAGCACCGAAATGCACAAGATGCTGCGCGAGAACATCGATTCCAGCTGCGACCAGTTCCTGGCCGGTGATGTGAAGGACGACTGGGACTTTGGTGCCCTGCGCCGCCACTATCTGGGCTGGCTGACCACCGAGGAAGACCTCCACTACACCGTGGCCGACTTTGACGATATCTCCCGCAAGGGCATTGCCGACCAGCTCTATGACCGCGGCATGAAGATCCTCTCCGACAAGGAGCAGCGTTACGGTACTCCCATCATGCGTGAGCTGGAGCGCATCTGCCTGCTCAAGTGCGTGGACCGCATGTGGATGGACCACATCGACAACATGGACCAGCTGCGTCAGGGCATTGCGCTGCGCGGCTACGGCCAGAAGGACCCCGTTGTGGAGTACCGCATCGAGGGCTTTGACATGTTCGACCAGATGGTGGATTCCATCCGTGAGTCCAGTGTGAAGATGCTGCTGACCATCGAGATCCGTCAGGCCGGTGCTGCCCCCAAGCGTGAGCAGGTGGCAAAGCCCACCGGCGAAGGCTTTGTGCCCGGCAACGGTGCACCCGGTGCCAAGGGTGCACCCCACGGCCAGCCTGTGCGTGTCATCAAAATTGGCCGCAACGACCCCTGCCCCTGCGGCAGCGGCCTCAAGTGGAAAAAAGTGCACCTGCGCCAAGTACCACCCGGAAGGCACATCGACGAACGAAAACTAAGTAAAAAACCTCTCAGGCTCTGCCATAAGGCAGGGTCTGGGAGGTTTTTGATAAAATAGAGGGAGTTGATTTTGGAATGATCACACCAGAAAAACTGCTCGAATCCGCAAAGGAGCTGGAAACCCAGCTGCGCACATGGCGGCGCACCCTGCACCGCCACCCGGAGGTAGGCTTTGACCTGCCCGAGACAAAAGCGCTGGTCAAAAAAGCCCTGACCGAGATGGGCTACACCCCGCAGGACTGCGGCAAGTGCGGCGTACTCGCGCTAGCGGGCGGCAAGCGCCCCGGCAAGACCATCCTGCTGCGCGGTGACATGGATGCTTTGCCCATTCAGGAAGAATCCGGTGAGGAGTTTGCTTCCGAGATCCCGGGCCGGATGCACGGCTGCGGCCACGATATGCACACCGCCATGATGCTGGGTGCGGCAAAGCTGCTCAAAGAACACGAGGACGAGATCGAGGGCACCATCAAGCTGGAATTCCAGCCTGCAGAGGAGATCTTTCAGGGTTCGCTGGACATGCTGAAAAACGGCCTGCTGGAAAACCCGAAGGTGGACGCCGCGGTCATGTTCCATGTTCTGGCCGGGATGCCCCTGCCCGTGGGCACCGTGCTGGTGCCGGGCGGCGGCATCACCATGGCAAGCTGTGAGCAGTACCACATCACCGTACACGGCAAGGGCGGCCATGGCTCCATGCCCAACGCCTGCATCGACCCCATCACCGCAGCGGCCCACATCCACATTGCCCTGCAGGAGATCAACAGCCGTGAGCTGGACCCCGCCAAGTTTGGCGTATTCACCACGGGCCGGTTTGAAGCTGGCAAGGCATCCAACGTCATCCCGGATTCTGCCGATATGTGGGGCACTATCCGCACGGTGGACCCCGAAGGTGCCGTGAGCGAGCAGATCCACCAGCGCATGACCGAGATCGCGCAGGGCGTGGCGGCAGCCTATCGCTGCACTGCTGATGTGGAGTTCAGCGACCACTGCCCCTGCATGGTGGTGGATACGCCTCTTGCCAAGAATGCCCTGACCTATATGACCGAACTGCTGGGCCGTGGTGCCATGGATATGACCGTTCTCACCGGCGGCAAGCCCGGCGGCGGCAGCGAGGACTTTGCCTTTGTCAGTCATGAAGTGCCTACCGTGAGCATGTTTCTCTCCGCAGGCAACGCCAAGGAGGGCTATGTTTACGGCCAGCACCACCCCAAGGTACGCTTTGACGACAGCGTGCTGTACGTGGGCTCTGCAGCCTATGTTTATATGGCTCTGCGGTGGCTGAGCGACCACAAGGCATAACCATTCGGAAAATTTATCATTTATTTGAACCTCCGAAAAATCTGCGGATTTTCCGGAGGTTCTTTTTCACGGATGGGTTCGGAGCAGCACACTGCATCTCTTAAAAAAACGCCTTTATAAACAAAAAATCCCGGAAGGTTCACACCCTCCGGGGTCTTTTTTATATCAGTTTTGCCCCCGCATGGGGCAGGCTGTCGGCACCAAGGCTCTGCAGTCTCTGCGGCAGGGCGGCGAGGTCGCCGCCGGTGTAATACCACGCAGCGGCAAACGCGGCCAGTGCCAGAATCAGCAGAAAAATCAGGGCATTCCGCACCCTGTGCCGTTTGCGCGGCGCTGCTGTCGGTGCATCCGGCTCCGGCTTGTCCGGCAGGCGCTGCGCCGTCAGGGCATCTGCCGGGATGGCCCTGCCGTATTTTTGCCAGCTTGTCCCCGCCGCCTGCGGCAGACCGGAGGCCGCCCGGCGGATCATATCCAGCAGCCACAAAGCAGGCGTATCTGCATTGGCCACTGTGCGCACCCAGCAGCCTTTCCGGCTGCCCAGAAACAGCACCGTGTCCTCGGCGCGCTCCAGACACCCGGCTGCAAAGTCTGCACCCACAAGGCGCTGCGCTGCCCGCACACGGGTAAGCTTTGCCGGCACCGGCCCGCCCTTGACCCGGCAGACCTTTGCACTCAGCTTTTCCCGCACCTTTGCATCGGCATAGCTCATGGCTCCAAAATCAAACACTTTTTCTGCGCCGGCCACCGTTTCCATCCGGGCTTCCAGCAGAGTGCCTGCGTCGGCATCGCAGCACACCAGCAGCCTGTGGTGCGTTTCCAGCGCCTGCACCGCTGCATGAACAAGGGTCATCTCCCCTTCTCCATAGAGCTCTGCCGCAAAGCGGCCGTTCAGGGCCTTGCGGGCCTTTTCCAGCCCGGCAGGCGTTTCGGCCTGCAGGGCCGCAAGCACCTCTGCCCCCACGGCCACGGCACTGGGCAGCAAGTCCTGTCTGCTGCACTGCCTGTTGTACCTCCCACAGCGGTGCGCCAAACAACCGCAGCACACAGGTGGTCTGCGTTTTTTCTTCGTGTATCAACTGCTTCACCCCCGCGGCCCGGGGCCGCTCGTATTAACCCTTGAGGAAGGTGCTGTCCAGTGCCGTCAGAGCCGCAGCATCATGCCGGGCGCTTTTTGCCAGTGCCTGTGTATCTGCAGGAACTTTGCCCTGAGCCAGACGCAGCGCCAGTTCCAGTGCCGCCTGTGCCGCGCGGGCACGCACCAGCGCACGGTCGGGGCGGGAGACGAAGAGCTTTTTTACATAGACGGTCTCACCGCAGGCCGCACCCAGATACACCGTGCCCACCGGGCGGACGGCATCGCCGCCGTTGGGGCCGGCCAGACCGGTGACGCTGACAGCGATATCGGCCCCGGCAGCTTCAGCTGCGCCCAGTGCCATCTGTGCCGCCACCGGTGCGGACACCACATTGTACTTTGCGATCGCCGCCGGGTCTACGCCGATCATCTTTGCCTTGGCCTGCTCCCAGTAGGTAACAAAGCCGAAGCCGAACACCTCACTTGCACCGGACACATTGGTCAGCCGCTGGGCGATCATGCCGCCTGTGCAGCTTTCTGCCGTGGCAATGGTGAGCCCCTTTTCTTCAGGGTGTGCACCAGAGTCTCTTCCAGACCGGTCACATCCTCATCATACACCGCATCGCCCAGCAGATCATAGAACTTTGTGGCGTATGCGCGGCACATTTTTTCGGCTGAACTGTCGGTTTCTGCCCGGGCAGTAATGCGGATCTCGCACTCGCCGGTCTTGCAGTAGATGGCGGCGGTGGGATTTGTGTTTTCCAGCAGATGCCGCACACGGTATTCGATATCGCTTTCGCCGCCCAGCACCCGCAGCGTGATGGAATGCAGGGTGCAGTTCTGGCGGGCCAGCAGCAGCGGACGCACACTCTCTGTCCACATGGCCTTCATTTCGTGAGGCACGCCGGGCATCAGCACGGCACAGTGGCCATCCTGCTCGAACCATGCCCCGGGGGCAGTGCCGTGGTTATTGGTGATCTTGTGGCCGTTCACCGGCACCATGGCCTGCTTGCGGTTATTGGGGGTAGTCTTGCGCCCAGTGCGAGTGAAGAAATCCACGATCTTCTGCCATTCTTCCGGGTCAAAAGCCAGCGTATCACCGTAACATCCAGCAACCGTCTCCTTGGTCAGGTCGTCTGCGGTGGGGCCAAGGGCCTCCGGTGAACACCAGCAGATCGCACCGCTGCTTTGCTTCGTTGACGAAATCCGCCAAACGGCCGTGGTTGTCGCCAATGGTGCTCTCGCGCTGGACGGTGATGCCCAGAGCCGCCAGCTCGCGGCTCAGATACTGGGCGTTGGTGTTCAAAATGTTGCCGAGCAGCAGCTCGGTGCCCACACTGATGATCTCTGCTGTCATGGCTGACTTACCCCTCAAATTCGACCTGATCGGTGATACGGATGCGGATGCGCTCGGCGCTCTCTGCTGCTTCGGCTTCCAGCGCGGCAAGGCCGGGCATGGCGGCTTCGGCTTCCAGAATTTCGGCCAGCTCCGGGCGGATCTTCGGGTGCGGCGGGGTGAAGATGGTGCAGCAGTCCTCGTAGGGCAGGATGCTGGTCTCAAAGGTGTTGATGTGGCGTGCCGTCTCCACGATCTCGGTCTTGTCCATGCCGATGAGCGGGCGCAGGATGGGCAGATCCTGCGCAGCATCGGTGCACTGCAGGGCCTTGACGGTCTGGCTGGCTACCTGAGCCAGACTCTCGCCGGTAACAAGGGCTTCGCAGCCCTGCTTCTTGGCAATAACGTTGGCAATGCGCATCATGCTGCGGCGCATCAGCACCGTGAACAGCACATCCGGAGCATTATCCCGGATGTACTCCTGCGGCTTGGTGTAGGGCACGACGAACAGATTGGAGCTGCCCGTATAGATGCTGGTGAGCTGCGCCAGAGCCTTCACCTTAAGCTTTGCGCGCTCCGAAGTGTACGGCGGAGACGCAAAGTGGATGTGGTCCAGTGCCAGACCGCGCTTTGCCATGCGGTAAGCTGCCACGGGACTGTCGATGCCGCCAGACAGCATGTTCAATGCACGGCCGCTGGTGCCCACGGGCAGACCGCCCTCGCCGGGCACTTTGGGGCCGTGGATGTAGGCACCGTAATCACGAATTTCTACGATCACCTTAAAATCCGGGTTATGCACATTCACCTTGAGGTAGTTGTGTTTGCCCAGCAGATAGGCACCCAGCTCCCGCATCAATTCAGGGCTGGTCATGGGGTAGGTCTTGTCGGAGCGGCGGGCTTCCACCTTGAAGGTACGGATGCCGTGCAGACTGGCACCGAGGTAATCCTCAGCGGTCTGGCAGATGGTGTCAAAGTCCTTGTCGCAGACCACGGCGCGGCTGAGCGCCGCAAGGCCGAACACCTTGCTCACCCGGTCAAAGGCGAGGTCCATATCCACGTCCTCTTCCTCAGGCTCCATGTAAAAGGTGGACTGGGTGCAGTAGACCTTGAACTTGCCCACGGTCTTGAGCCGGTAGCGCAGAATTTTCATCATCGCCGACTCGAACTGGTTGCGGTTGAGGCCTTTCAGGGACATTTCACCCTGATAGCCCATGATAATTTCATGCATAAATGTTGTATCTCCTAGGTTACGATTTAACATGGCCAGAGCAAAGCGGCGGCCATTCCAGACGGTCCTGCCTGCGGAATCACTTCCGGATCTTCTGCAGATGCTTCATTCCGTCCTCAAAGCGGTTGAGGAAAGCATCCACATCCTCCGGGGTGTTGTCGCCGCAGAAGGACACGCGGATGGCCGTGTCGATGGCAAGCGGGTCTTTGCCCATTGCCGCCAGCGTGTGGCTGGGCTGGCCGCGGCCGCAGGCACTTGCCGAGGAAACATACACCTGTGCTTTGGCCAGCCATGCCAGCATGGTCTCGCTCTTGATGCACATCTCGCTGAAGTTCAGCACCTCGGGCACCGCGTTTTCCGGGCTGTTGAGCTCCACCTCCGGAAAGGCCTTCAGGCCGTCCCGCAGACGCTGGTTCAGAGCCTTCATAGCGGTGTCACGGCTCTTCATGGTCTTGGCAAGACGGGTGGCGGCTGCGGCAAGACCCATGGCGTAGGGCAGGTTTTCGGTGCCCGGGCGCAGGCCGCGCTCCTGCTCACCGCCGAGGTACGGCGGCCGGAACGCCTGTACCAGACGGTCAGAAAGATACAACGCGCCAATGCCCTTGGGAGCGTGGATCTTGTGGCCGCTCACCGACAGGGTGTCGATGTTCGTCAGCTTGATGGGCACACGCATCCACGCCTGCACTGCGTCCACATGGACAATGGTGCGGCTGTTGCGGCGCTTGACCTCGGCGGCAAGGCGTTCCACATCGTTGCGGGTGCCCACCTCGTTGTTCACCATCATGCAGGCCACGAGGATGGTGTTCTTGTCCACATGCTCCAGCATTTCGTTGATATCCAATGTGCCGTCCGGGCGGGGCTTGACCACCGTGACATTGTAGCCCTGCTTCGCCAGCTCTTCCAGCGGGCGCTGGACGCTTGGGTGCTCAAAGCCGGACACCACGATGCCCTTGCCGAAAGTGCGGGTGCGCACCGCGCCCAGCAGGGCCAGATTGTTGCTCTCGCTGCCGCAGGAGGTAAAGTACAGCTCCTTTGGCTTGCAGCCCAGTGTACGGGCCACAGCGGCACGGGCGGCGTTCAGTGCTTCCTCGCTGCGGGCACCGGGGCCGTACAGGCTGGACGGGTTTGCCCAGTGTTCCCGCATGGCCTTGTCGATGACATCCGCCACCTCGGGAGCCACCATGGTGGTAGCGGCGTTATCCAGATAATGCAATTCAGGGTTTTGCAGCATAAAAGGGATTCCTGCTTTCTGTTTTCATAATAATCCAGTTTAATTATAGCACAGAAAGCTGTAGAACGCAAAATATTCGCGTTTGCGAGCGCAGCGCAGCAATGAAAGCCCCAGTGGGGCTTTTAAGCGACAGAACGGTCTTGCGCAGCAAGATGGAGGGGCCTCGCCCCGACAAGTTCGTATATGTTTTTCCTTGACAAACACCCCGGCATTGTGCTATCTTTACTGCATAGAGACCGTATCTCTGCTGACGGAACCTTGTGGAGCACCACAGTGCAGGGATGGCGGGAGAGTCAATGCCGACCGTCTGGGCAGCCTTGCGCAATTGCTGCGCAAAGCTGCCTTTTTTGTTGTCGGAAGTTGTTTTTATAAGCAGGGTGCGTTGAATGGCGGGATTTTTTGCCCGCAGACAAGGCGATTTTTCGCAGCAATCCTGACGGATTGCAAGGGAAAGCAACGCAGGATGCGAGCAAAAAGGCCGTTCAGGCGGCGTGCAATGCTTGTAAAAACGACTTCCAAAGGAGGATGTCTGATGAAAACCGATATCGAGATCGCACAGGAAGCCAAAAATGAAACCCATCACCGAGATTGCCGCCCAGCTGGGCCTTTCCGATGAGCACGTGATCCCCTATGGCCGCTACAAGGCCAAGATCGATCACCGCCTGATCCACGATGCCAAAAAGCAGGGCAAGCTGATCCTTGTCACTGCCATCAGCCCCACCCCGGCGGGCGAGGGCAAGACCACCACCAGCGTGGGTCTGGCCGATGCCATGAACGCTCTGGGCAAAAAGACCATGCTCTGCCTGCGTGAGCCCAGCCTTGGCCCGGTGTTCGGCGTCAAGGGCGGCGCAGCCGGCGGCGGCTACGCACAGGTGGTGCCCATGGAGGACATCAACCTGCACTTCACCGGCGACCTGCACGCCATTGGCACAGCCAACACCTGCTGGCTGCCATGATCGACAACAGCATCCAGCAGGGCAACCCGCTGAACATCGACCCCCGCCGCATCACATGGAAGCGCTGCATGGACATGAACGACCGCCAGCTGCGGTTCATCGTGGACGGTCTGGGCGGCAAGGTGAACGGCACCCCCCGCGAGGACGGCTTTGATATCACCGTTGCCAGCGAGGTGATGGCAATTTTCTGCCTTGCCACCAGCATTTCCGATCTGAAGGAACGTCTTTCCAAGATCGTATGCGCCTACACCTACGACGGCAAGCCCGTCACCGCCGGTGAGATCGGTGCTGCCGGTGCCATGACCGCCCTGCTGAAGGACGCGCTGGACCCGAACCTTGTACAGACGCTGGAAAACAACCCCGCCATCATCCACGGCGGTCCCTTTGCCAACATCGCCCACGGCTGCAACAGCGTGCTGGCTACCAAGCTGAGCCTTTCTCTGGCCGACTATACCATCACTGAGGCCGGTTTCGGTGCCGATCTGGGCGCAGAGAAGTTTTTGGATATCAAGTGCCGCTACGCCGGTATCGCTCCCTCTGCCTGCGTGCTGGTGGCCACTGTGCGTGCCCTCAAGAGCCACGGCGGCGTGGCAAAGGCCGACCTGAGCCAGCCCAACCTCGAAGCCGTCAAGGCCGGTGCATCCAACCTCATCCGCCACATCGACAACCTGAAAAATGGCTTCGGCCTGCCGGTGGTGGTCGCCATCAATGCCTTCCCCACCGATACCGCCGAAGAGCAGGCCTATGTGGAGCAGGTGTGCGCCGAGCAGGGTGTTCCCTGCGTGCTGAGCGAGGTATTCGCCAAGGGCGGCGAGGGCGGCAAGGCGCTGGCCGAGAAGGTGCTGGAGGTGCTGGAGGATCGTCCCATCCAGTACACCTACCCGCTGGAAATGCCCCTGAAGGACAAGATCAACGCCATCGCCACCAAAATTTACCGGGCCGACGGCGTGAACTACAGCGCCGCCGCCAGCAAGACACTGGCCGAGCTGACTGAGATGGGTTACGGAAACCTGCCCGTGTGCATCGCCAAGACCCAGTACAGCTTCAGCGACAACGCAAAGCTCATCGGTGCCCCCACCGGCTTTACCATGGAGGTGCGCCGAGGTGCGCCTTGCTGCTGGTGCCGGTTTCGTGGTGGTCATCTGCGGTAATATCATGACCATGCCGGGCCTGCCCAAGAAGCCCGCCGCTGTGGGCATCGATGTGGATGCCAACGGCAAGATCACCGGCCTGTTCTAAGTTTCAAGTAAAAAATAAGAGGTTCGCTCAGTGAACGAACCTCTTATTTTTTATCCTTCTGTGTGGCTGCACAGATAATCCGTCCATACGGCATACCCGGCGGGTCTCAAATGGTAGCCGTCCGGCTGGGCGTAGCTTTCGATCAGGTCGCCGTTTTCATCTGCCAGTACTTCCCACAGGTTGAGAAAATAGCAGTTCTTTTCCAGCGCAATGGCTGCCAGCTCATTGTTGATCTGGCACAGGCGGTCGCGGTTCAAGCCCTCATGGCCGGACTTCTGGCATACTTCCGGCCGCACCGGCGTGATGGACTGCACATAGATCTTTGCATTTGGCAGTGTCTGGCTCAGCATGTCCAGCATCAGCCGGTAATAGGTCAGAAAGCTGCTATAATCGGTATCGCGGCCCAGCACGTTGGTGCCCAACAGAACATAAATAGCTCTGGGCTGCTGGGCGGTCAACGCTTCCAGCGGCACCTCAGCCACGCCGTCGGCGCGCTTGCAGGTGGTGCCGTTGACGATCACGTTCGGCCCAACACCCTTGTATGCACAGAACATGGCGTTCTGCATTCCTTCTTCGTACAGCTGCATGCCCTGCGTCAGGCTGTCGCCCACAAAGCTCACGTCATTGAACCATTCCTTGCCCACAGCCGTGCTGCTCTTTGGCAGCGCCGCCATACGGAAATCCAGCGCAGTGGCCGCGCTGTCTGCAAGCGTCTGCACCGTGAGCTGCCGCGCCACCGCGTAGGAGGCCGTGTTCCAAGTATTATCCTGTGTTACCTCCTGCAGGATGGTGTTCTGCCCAACGCCGGAGGGCCGCTGTTCCCGGTGCAGGCTCTTCCACAACATCCCGATGGCTCCCACCAGCAAAAGCAGCAGCAGCAAAGCTGCCGCCATGAACCGCCTGCGCCAGCGTTTGCGCAACACGCGCCGCCGGTATTCCTGATAGTCTGCCATGCTGTCTCCCTCACTTTTCTGCCCGGGCTATGCTGCGGGCTTTCTCGTTCTTAGTATACCATATCTGTGCATTCCGGCAAGACCCGTTTTCTGCCAGAGTGCCTAAAATTGCAGATTCTTTTGCACGCAGGCATGCCATTGTGTGCAAAAAGCCCGCCTTCTATCGGGTCAAAAGCTTGCATCCTGTACCATAGATGTGTTATACTGAACTGAACTACTATTGATAGGGAGGCTTTCACGATGGCATTTACTCCAAAACTGACTTATAAAGGCAAGCCCCTCGTCCGCAAGGACAATGAGCTGTACTACGGCAATATGACCGACCCATATGTGCTCTATCTGCAGATCACGACCACCAAGCCTGTGGGTGACCAGCAGGTTGCAGACAAGGTCCACCTGATGCTGCTCTCTACCGACACCACCAAGGCTCCGCAGGAGCGCGTGATGCGTCAGACCACCAAGATCGGCCTGTACAACGCTTTGGACATCGGCAGCATCTGGCTGCAGAAGGCAAACGCACAAGTAAACAAAAAAGACCGCTGCACCGGAGTGCAGCGGTCTTTTTTTGCTTATTCTTCGGTCACTTCAAAGTCGAGGGGCTTGCCGCAGTTCGGGCACTTGGGTGCGCCGTCCAGCAGTTCGTCTTCCTCAAACACGGCGGTGGTGCCGCAGTCCGGGCAGGTCACTTCGTACTGCACGGGGCCATCCTCGGCATCCTCTTCGCCGTCCCCTTCCAGAGCGACCTCAAAGGTCACGCCGCAGTGCGCGCAGTTGGCTTCGCCTGCATCCAGATCATCCTCGCTGACGTAAACGGTCTCGCCGCAGTTGGGGCAGGCCACTTCATAGAACGGCTCGCTGGCGATGTCATCATCCTTGGCATCGTCGTCGCCGTCGGAGTCCTCATCCTCAGCGTCCTCGCTTTCGCCGTCTTCGTCCTCCTCCTCGTACAGATCTGCTTCCAGATCTTCCAGCTCATCGCTCAGGTCGTTAATCTGGTCGTAGGCGCGGGAAGATCTTCGTCCACGCTCTCGATGACCTCAGCCATTTCACCCAGCAGTGCGCTCATGGCCTTGATGATCTTGCCCTCTTTGGTGGTATCATCAATGCCCAGACCATCGACCAGACCCTGCAGATAAGCTGCCTTTTTGTTCAGTTCCATACGAATGCCCTCCTTAAAATGAGAAAAATCGGAGTTTTAAAAAACCGGGCAGACGGTTGCCCGCAGCCCGGTTTGGCGTTAAAGGGATCAGACGCGCTCCATATACTCGCCGGTGCGGGTATCGATGCGGATGTGGTCGCCCTCGTTGATGAACAGAGGCACACGAATCTCAGCACCGGTCTCGACGGTAGCGGGCTTCAGGGTGTTGGTGGCAGTGTTGCCCTTGACACCCGGCTCGGTCTGGGTAACTTCCAGCTCGATGAAGTTGGGGATCTCGACGCTGAACACCTTGCCCTTGTAGCTCAGCAGCTTGCACAGCTCGTTCTCCTTGCAGAACTTGAAGTTATCGGGCACATCGGCTGCGTTGACGGGGATGTCATCGTAGGTCTCGTTGTCCATGAAGTGGTACAGATCGCCATCCTCGTAGCTATAGGTCACATCCTTGCGCTCGATGAAAGCCTGCGGGAACTTTGCGGTCGGGTTGTAGCTGGTCTCAACCACAGAGCCGGTAATCACGTTCTTGGTCTTGGTACGGACAAAGGCAGCGCCCTTGCCGGGCTTCACGTGCTGGAACTCAACGACCTGAAGAACCTGGCCGTCCTGCTCAAAGGTCACGCCATTGCGAAACTCGCCTGCAGAAATCATAGGAATTCCTCCATTAGTTTAATCTCAAATGCTTAACGCATATCTCTATTTATTTTACCCAATCCGTTTGCATTTGGCAAGGGGTTTCGGCAAAAAAGACGATAAAAACACAAAATTTTTACGTTTTGCACGCTGCATGGTACATCTGCTGCATAGCCCCGGCATCCTCAGCCTGCGTGCCCGCGCTCTCGCAGATGATAACCGGCTGCAGCTTCCGCTCAGCCAGCAGTTCCATCAGCGGCTGCGGCTCCGGGCCGAACTGGGTCTCGGCAAAGGTCCAGTGGCGCTTTTCGCCGCCCGCCGAATACTCGATGCGGGAAAAATGCACATGGAATCGTTCTGCCCGTTGGTCCCCCAGCTTCTCTGCCATGCGGTCAAGGATGGCAGCGTAGTCCTCTTTCGAGCGGATGCCACCCAGAGTGCGGGCATTCAGGTGGCCGAAGTCGATGCAGGGCGTAATGCGCTTATCCACGCTGCACAGCGCCAGCACCTCGTCCAGTGTGCCCAGCTGGCCGATCTTGCCCATGGTTTCCGGGCAGAGAGTCATATCGGCAAAGCCTGCTTCGTCCAGCGCTTCCACGGCACGGCGCATGGTATCCAGCGCTTTTTCAAGGGCCGCTTCCCGGCTCTGTTTGCCGCAGCTGCCGGAGTGGAAGATGATGCGTCTGCCGCCCAGCGCCTTGCACACCGCCGCACTTTGCAGCAGATACTGGATGCTGTTGAGCCGCTTTTCCTCTTCCAGACTGGACATGCTGATATAATACGGTGCATGCACGCTGAACAGGATATCCTTTGGCCCGGCCAGTGCGGCCATTTTTGCAGCCTTGTCCAGCCCCAGACGCACGCCGCGCCCGCACTGGTACTCGAAGGCGTTCAGTCCCATCTTTGCGGTGTACTCCGGCACATCCAAGCTGCTTTTGTAGCCTTGGGCGGCAAAGCTGTCGCTGGTGCCTGCGGTGCCGAACCGGATCTTCCAATCGCTCACAGGGTCTTGCCTCCCCGGTCATAGTATTTCTGCCAGTGTTTTTTCTTCCCACTTACGCTTGAGGATGACCTGCGCACCGAGGTCCGGGCCGCGGGGCACCACCATCAAGCCCGGAATGCCGTACAGCGCTGCCGCCATGCGGTCGGCATAGAGCTGGTCGCCCACCATCGCCATCTGACGGTGCTTCACGCCCATGCGGTGCTGCGCTGCCATCAGAGCAAAGGGCAGCGGCTTTGCGGAGCGGTACAGGTACGCAAGGCCCAGCTTCTGGGCAAAGGGCCGCACCCGCTTTTCCGCACCGTTGGACACGATGGTGAGCCTGACACCCGCCCTGCGCATAGTGTCCAACCACACGGCCACATCTTCCGGCAGCTCCTGACTGCGGTCGGCGGTGAGGGTGTTATCGATATCCAGCACCAGCGCAGTGATGCCTTTTGCCGCCAGCCATTCCGGCGTGATGTGGGTGACATCCTTGAAAACGTATTCGGGGGTGATGAGCATAGTATTTCTCCCTGCAATGAAAATAGGGGAGCCTGCAATACAGGCTCCCCTACATCGGCGTTAGCAACGCGTATGAAATCTAAAGCAACAGCGACTTCAAGTGATCAATTACTTGAACTTGCGCTTGCGGGCTGCTTCGGACTTCTTCTTGCGCTTGACAGACGGCTTCTCGTAAGCCTCGCGCTTACGGACCTCTGCGAGCACACCGCTGCGAGCGGTGCTGCGCTTGAAGCGACGCAGTGCGCTTTCCAGCGACTCGCCCTCTTTAACACGAATTTCCGACATCTTATTCCCTCCCTTGGACCGTGAGGCAGGAATTTCGTTGTTACATGGTAACTAACAGTAGACAGTATAGCGCATTTTCTCCGGTTCGTCAACCTTTTTTTGAAAGTTTTTTGCGCAAAATCTTTGAAAAGATTTTGAATAAACGTTCCCGGGTGTTTTATGCGCCAGTCCGCCTCTGCGGGTAGTTGTATATCCAGCCTTTCGGCAGGGTATCGGTTGGTTTAGCCCTTGACGGCTAGATTGACCAGACGGCCCTTGACGTAGATCTCCTTGACCAGCTGCTTGCCTTCCAGAGCGGCAGCAACAGCGGGGTCAGCCTTGGCGGCAGCAATGGCGGCAGCAGCGTCAATGTCGGCAGCCACCTTCAGGCGGGCCTTCACCTTGCCGTTCACCTGCACAGCGATCTCCACCGTGCTTTCCACGCACTTGGCCTCTTCGTACTTGGGCCAGGGGTAGTAAGCCAGCTGCTCGTCGTGGCTGTGGCCCAGCTTCTCCCACAGCTCTTCGGTCATGTGGGGAGCAAACGGGTTCAGCAGCTGAACAACGGTCTCCAGCTCGGCCTTGGTCGCGCCGCCGTTGTCGTACAGGGCGTTCACCAGCGTCATGAGCTGGGCAATGGCGGTGTTCATCTTCAGGGTCTCGATGTCAGCGCCCACCTTCTTGATGGTCTGGTGCATCAGGGTCTCGACCTGCGGGCGATAGCCCTCGCCCTCCACCAGCTTGTCGCTCAGCGTCCACACGCGGTCCAGGAAGCGGTTGCAGCCTGCAATGGCAGAGGTCTGCCACGGTGCAGCCTGTTCAAAGTCGCCCATGAACATCTCGTACAGACGCATGGTGTCAGCACCGTACTGGTCCACCACCTCGTCCGGGTTGATGACGTTGCCCAGAGACTTGGACATCTTCACGATGGGGTGGCGTGACATTTCGCCGTACTTTTCTTCCAGAGCCTTTTCAGCGGCCTTCTGGCTGCCGTACTCCTTCAGCAGCTTATCCTGCTCCTCAGCGGGCAGGTTGACAAAGCTGTGGGGGTTCAGGCCCAGGATCATGCCGTGAGCGGTGCGCTTCTGGTAGGGTTCCGGAGAAGGCACAGCGCCAATATCATACAGGAACTTATGCCAGAAACGGCTGTACAGCAGATGCAGGGTGGTGTGCTCCATGCCGCCGTTGTACCAGTCCACCGGAGACCAGTATTCCAGAGCTTCCTTGGAAGCAATGGCATCCTTGCAGTGGGGGTCCATGTAGCGCAGGAAGTACCAGGAAGAACCGGCCCACTGGGGCATGGTGTCAGTCTCGCGGGTAGCGGGGCCGCCGCAGCAGGGGCAGGTCGTCTTGACCCAGTCCTTGTGGCGGGCCAGCGGAGATTCTCCGTCCGGACCCGGCTCAAAATCGGTGATGTCCGGCAGGGTCAGGGGCAGGCTGCTCTCGGGCAGGGGCTGCCAGCCGCACTTTTCACACTTGACCATGGGGATGGGCTCGCCCCAGTAGCGCTGACGGCTGAACACCCAGTCGCGCAGCTTGTAGTTGACCTTATCGCAGCCCTTGCCGTTTGCCTCCAGCCAGTCGATCATCTTTTTCTTTGCATCGGTGACGGACAGGCCGTTCAGGAAGCCGGAGTTGACCAGCGTGCCGGTGGCCACATCGGTGAAGGCGGCTTCGTCCAGATTGGACGGGGTATTGCCCTTGACCACCTCGATGATGGGCAGGCCGAACTTCTTGGCAAACTCCCAGTCGCGGGTATCGTGGGCGGGCACAGCCATGATGGCACCGGTGCCGTAGGTGGACAGAACGTAGTCGGAGATGAAAATGGGGATCTCGGTATCGTTGACCGGGTTGATGCCCATGACACCTTCCAGCTTGACACCGGTCTTTTCCTTGTTCAGCTCGCTGCGCTCAAAGTCGCTTTTGCGGGCTGCCTCGGCCTGATAGGCCTTGACGGCATCGGCATTCTTGAGGATGCCCTTGTCCAGCCACTCCTTGACCATAGCGTGCTCCGGAGAAACGACCATGTAGGTGGCACCAAACAGGGTGTCACAGCGGGTGGTGTACACGGTCAGGGTATCGCCTGCGGTGGTGCCGAAGTTGACCTCTGCGCCGTGGCTGCGGCCGATCCAGTTCTTCTGCTGGGTGGCAACGCGCTCAATGTAATCCAGACCGTCCAGACCATCGATCAGCTTATCGGCATAAGCGGTGATCTTGAGCATCCACTGGCTCTTGACGCGGTGAACGACCTCGCTGCCGCAGCGCTCGCACACGCCGTTGACAACTTCCTCGTTGGCCAGCACGCACTTGCAGCCGGTGCACCAGTTGACGTTCATTTCCTTCTTGTAAGCCAGACCATGCTTATACAGCTGCAGGAAGATCCACTGGGTCCACTTGTAGTACTCGGGGTCGGTGGTATTGATCTCACGGTCCCAGTCAAAGGAGAAGCCCAAAGCCTTCAGCTGGCTGCGGAAGTGGTCCACATTGTTCTTGGTGACAATGGCCGGGTGGATGTGGTTCTTCATGGCAAAGTTCTCAGTGGGCAGGCCAAAAGCGTCCCAGCCCATGGGATACAGCACATTGTAGCCGTTCTGACGGCGCTTGCGGCTGACCACGTCCAGCGCGGTGTAGCTGCGGGGATGGCCTACATGCAGGCCGGCACCCGACGGATACGGGAACTCGACCAGTGCATAGAACTTGGGTTTTTTGTGGTCGATCTCGACATGGAAGGTCTTTTCGTCCTCCCACACCTTCTGCCACTTGGCTTCAACTGCCTTGTAATCGTACTTCATGTTGTTAATCAGCTCCAGACTTTATCCAAAATACCGTTGCTTGGGGGCGTATGCTTTCAAGCTATCTGCCTTTGCCAGAAAACCCTCTCCGTCATCGCTGCGCGATGCCACCTCTCCCGAAGGGGAGAGGTTTTATGCAGACCGCAGCCTTCCCTCTTTTGCGCAAGCTCCCCCTTTCGGGGGCGCTGTCAGGGCGGACGCCCTGACTGAGAGGGTTCTTTTTTCAGGTAGACAGCTGTTTGCCTGAATCATTCAAGGGTGCTGTCAGGGGTGAGGTACTCGGAGATATCAATGGGCTCACCATCTGCCCACAGGTGCTCCAGATCGTAATAGGTGCGGGTGTTGGGCACGAATACGTGCACGATGACGTTGGAATAATCCAGCAGCACCCAGTTCTTGGAATCGTAGCCCTCGGTGCTGTAGGGCTCCAGACCCTTCTGGGAAAGCTCGTACTCCACCTCGTCGGCCAGAGATGCCACCTGCGTGGTGGAAGTGCCGGAGGCAATGACAAAGTAATCGGTGAGCACGGTCAGGCTTTCCACCTTGAGCACGCGCACATCGTGGGCCTTTTTCTTATCCAGGATCTTTGCGATCTCAATGGCAAGCGCCTTGCTGTCGTTGAAGTTCTCCATATGTTTTTCCTTTCTGTCAGTTTCAGTTTGCGGAGCCTGCGGCCTGACCGTCGGTGGTAACAGCGCCATCAAGGTCTGTATCGCCGTTCAGGATGGCATCGTCCGACTCCTTATCGATGCGGCCCATATACTGCACGTTGGCATCGGTGGATGCACTGCCGTGGGGCCACTCGTCGGTGACAAGGTTCATTTCGCTCACATCAATGGGGCCGGTGTAGGTGCAGAAATACTGGTTGAGCAGGTTTGCAATGGAACCCGCATCCGGCACCACGCAGGAGTAACCGGCAAAGGTGTCGGTCTTGCCCACGTTGGGCACGCCCATGAACACCGGTGTCTGCGCCAGAATGATGTTGGAGCTGTCGAGTTTGAGGAAGGACACCACCAGCTTTGCAATGGTGGAAATGTCCATATCCGTCTTGATATAGTTCTTGAACACCAGCGGCAGCTGGTTCAGGATATCGGTAACGCCCATGGCGCGGGCACGCTTGAACAGGCCGGCATAGAAATAGCGCTGCATGTTCAGGCGGTCGATATCGGAATTGGCGTAGCCGTCGCCGTGGCGGCAGCGCACAAAGAACTCTGCCGATGCACCGTTCAGATTGCGGTAGCCCTTGAGCAGCTTGCTGCCGCCGTAGGACATATCGTGGGGGATATACACCTCGATGCCGCCAAAGTTATCCACCATATCCACCAGTGCCTGCATATCCACCGTCACATAGTAATCGATGGGCAGCCGGAACTGATCGTAGATGACATCGGCCAGAGCGGCGATGCTGCCGCCGTTGGAGATTGCCACCGAGTTGATCTGATAATTCGTGGCGGCGTAGGTCTTGCCATTGGAAAAGGGTGATTTTTTTGTCTTGGTGTGACAAGGCTGTTGCGGGGGATCTGCAGCATCCGCAGTGCACCGTTCTTGATGTCGAACTGCACGTACAGGATCATGTCGGTCATGCCGTCGTTGGAAGTGGGGTCGTTGGAATAATTGCGGCCCTCTTCATAGTCGATGCCGCAGACCAGAATGTTCACCAACATCGCCCTTGTATTCCTCGTCTGTCTTGACCTCTTCCTCAATGGTAGGGGT